>ERZ791800.368-NODE-368-length-42167-cov-9.982665_pt1 | contig 42167 bp, 33 predicted proteins | sample MGYA00510310_ERZ791800 | MGnify/ENA primary metagenome ERZ791800 (study PRJEB30046, sample SAMN00791954) | human gut metagenome | study: EMG produced TPA metagenomics assembly of the A metagenome-wide association study of gut microbiota in type 2... | reverse complement strand
CTGAGTCTTCTCGAAACACGCAAAACTTTTTTGACTGAACTACGAAAGGAGTAAGCCGCGATTCCTCACCCGACTGAAGTCGGATGTTCCCTCGCGGCAACTCTATGGAAGCCGCCACCGCCTGACGTCTCCAAAGCCGTCGTCATCGCCAACGTCATCAGACGCATCCGTCGCCCGGCTTGTGTGAGCCGGGCGATTTTTTCAGGACCAGAACCGACGACGGGGCCTGCTGGAGATTTCGGCCGGTCTGTGCATTCCATGCTCATGGCCTCGCTTGCGACCGCGTCCGACGCCGCTCAGCCTAAGCCCGAAAAGACAAGGAAAAACCCGCTCCGAATCAAATGCCGGGCGGGCGTCTTCACAAGGCGTGGTGTTCGGGCTCAGTGCTTGAGCGCGGCGAGAGCGGCGAAGGGATTGGGCTTTTCAGCCTCGACCACCTCGTCGCTCGTGTTTTCATAGTCCATCTCGCAGTCGTCGTGAAGCGGCATGGCGGGAAGCGACAGGATCGCCTCCTCCTGAACCCAGTCGGCGACGGAGAGACTGCGGCTGCCGACGATAACCTCCTCATCATCACCCTCTTCATCGAGCGGGAGCGCATTGGCCTCTGCCTCGGTCTTCGTGAAGCGGAAGACGAGTTCGCGGCTGACGGGAACGCTCACGGGCTCGTTGCAGCGCGCGCACTGCATGACGACCGTGCCCTCGAACGAGAGACTTGCGGCGGGAAGTCGCTCAACGATGCCGAGTCCCGTCACGCTGAACTTCAGGGAGCCCTCGAGCGCCTGAATGAAGTGCGCGAGCTCAGGCATTTCGTCAAGCTCAAGCGTGCCCTCCACGGTCTGGCGGGTGCGGGCGATTTCGAAAACATCGAGCGTAAGAGACATGGTCATCCTCAGTAAAACTTTCAGGCCCGGAACGGGCGCCCTGAAAGGATACATTGTTCACGCGCAGGCGGCGGGAATTTCGCTCGCCCGCCTTGGGACTTCCCGCTACAATTCCTGCATTATGACAAAAGCACTCATCCTCGCCTCGAGCTCCCGCTACCGCCGCGAGCTCCTCGACCGTCTTGGCATCGCCTACACGTGCGAAAGCCCCGACATTGACGAATCCTCCCTGCCCGGCGAAACGCCGCAGGACACCGCGATGCGCCTTTCCGAAATGAAGGCCCGCGCAATCTGGGACAAGCACCCCGGCGCCGTCGTCATCGGCTCCGATCAGGTGGCCGACCTCAACGGCGTCAAGCTCGGCAAGCCGCACACGCACGAGAACGCCGTCCGCCAGCTCAAGAGCATGCAGGGCCACGACGTCGTGTTCACGACGGCCCTGTGCGTCATTGACGCCGAAGGCCGCGCCGAGCGCGTCAAGTCCCAGACGACGATCCGCATGCGCACGCTCTCCGACGAGGCCATCGAGGCCTACGTCGAGCGCGAGAAGCCCTTCGACTGCGCCGGCGCCGCCAAGATCGAGCGCCTCGGCATCGCGCTCATGGAAAGCGTGAAGTCGGACGACCCGACCTCCCTGATCGGCCTGCCGCTCATGGCGCTCACCACGCTTCTCACCCGCGCGGGCGTTGAAGTCCTCCCCGGCCTCGACGCCTGATTGAGGAGCACCTCCCATGGCCGGCACGATCTACTGCCTTCCCAACCTCATCGCCGACGGCACGCTGGAAGCCGCCATTCCGCCCGCCGTGCGCACCCGCGCCGCAGACATCCGCCTCTTTTTCGTCGAGGCGGCCAAGAATGCGCGCGCCTACCTGAAGCTGCTCGGCCATCCCGGCCCCATCTCGGAGCTCAGGATCGAGGAGATCGGACATGATCCCGACCCCGCCCTGATCGACCGCTGGCTCGAGCCCGTCCTCGCGGGCGAGGATGCCGCGATCGTCAGCGAGTCGGGCTGTCCCGGCATTGCGGATCCGGGCGCACAGATCGTTGCAAGGGCCCAGGAGCTTGGCCTGCGCGTCGTGCCGTGGGTCGGCCCCTCGTCGATTCTCATGACGCTCATGGCGAGTGGACTCGACGGCCAGCGCTTCCGCTTCCTCGGCTACCTGCCCGTGCATGCGGACGAGCGCGCTGCGGCCCTCAAGGACCTCGAGACCCAGAGCCGCCGCTCCGAGACCCAGCTCTTCATCGAGACGCCGTACCGAAACGGCGCGATGCTCGAGAGCCTCGTCTCCACGCTCGCCCCCGACACCCGCGTCACCGTCGCGACAGACGTGACGGGCGAGCATGAATCCATCCGCACGATGACGGTCCGCGCCTGGGCCGCGCTCACGCCCGAGGAGCGTGCGCTGCCCAAGCTTCCCACCGTCTTCGCGCTCCTCGCCGCGCCCCGCGGCACGGCACCGCGCTATGCGCCGTCCGACGCCCGCCGCAAGGGCGGCAGGGACGCAGGCCGCCCCGCCGCAGGCAGGAACTTCAGACCAGCTCAGAAAAAGGGACGAGGACGATGAACGTGAACGCGATCCTCGCAGGTCTTCAGCAGTTCTCCCCCGACCGCATCATGACGGCCGCGGGGTTCCTGCTCGTGCTTCTCGTCGCCCTTGCGATGTGGCTCGCCGCCAGACGCAGGCAGGCAAGGCGCAACATCGGCCTCTCGAAGATCGCCGCCGGCCTTCCCGAAGGCGACGGCCCCGTGACGAGGGCCGCTCCGAAGCTCTCGCGCCCCGACCCGCTCGAGGCTGACCGCCTCGCACTCGAAATGCTCGAGTCAGACGAGAACGACGCCGAGGACATCGAGGAGATCAGGCACACGTCCTACACCGAGCGCGTGAACGTCCCGAACGCGGCCGCCCGCAGGGAGGCCGCTCCCGAACCCAGACGCGAGCCCGACGTTGCGGTGCTCGCCCCTGAACCGAAGCCCGAACCCGATCCCGCACCGAGGCCCGAGCCCGCCTTCAGGCGCGAACCCGAACCCGCGCCCGTCCCCGCCGTGCCCGTCGTGCCGCCCATGCCCGAGTGGGAGTTTCTCAAGACGCTTCCCTTCATAGTGAGGCAGGGCCTTTCCACGGGACACGCCGACATGCTCGGCATCGGCGTCGAGGCGGTGTTCTTCCCCGCCGAAGCGGTCAACAGGCTCGACGACCCCGTCCTGCGCCTCGTGCCCTTCCTGCCCGCAGACGAGGGCGAGCTCCTCTGCCGCGAATCCGACCGCCGCACCTTTCAGGCGGGAGGCCTCTACGCACAGCCCGACGCCGTCATCGCCCTCAGGGCTGGCGGCGTGCTCGCCGTCGAGTACAAGTCCCGAGGCGGCCGCATGGACGACCCTCACGACATCCCCGGCAGCCTGCGCCCCAAGGACCTTCTGCAGACCGTCATCGGCGCCATGGTGCTCTCCGCCTCCGAAGGCGTCGCCTGCGCGCCCGTCCTGCGCACGAACAACGCCGTCTACTTCCTGAGGCCCGGGAAAACGCTCGCGACGCTGCTCGCCGAACGCATCGGCGCCGCCGTCTCCTTCGTGAAGCCCTATGCCGAACGCAGCGGCATCAGCGCCTCCGACTACGCGGAGCTCTGCGTCGTGCCCGCCCAGATGCTCTCGGGCAGGCCCGTACGCTCCGAAGGCGACCTGAGAGGCGAGGCCGCACACGCGCGCATGCTCCGCTGAGGCCGGCCTCCTCACAACGGATGCGTGATCCCAAATCACGCCGAATCCGCAAGCTCCTCTGTGTCAGGTAGTTACGCTCATGGTTCCCTGCGAAAGCGAGGACTATAGTGGGAGGATGACATGCCGGACCATTTTCGGAGGAGACCACATGCGAACCGTCCCGACGTTCACCTTTTCCATTCTCACTCTGGCGTCCCTTGAAGCTGCGGCCGCCCTTTCGGCCACGGTGCCGCCCGCCTGGCTCAAGGCCGAGGTTTCGTTGCCCGAGCACAGTCGCTCGCCGCTCGTCGTGAAGCTCTCCCCCGACATGACGCCCTGCAGGGCCAAATACGGCAATGAGGCCGCCTCGAAGTGCAGCAGGCTCTTCGGCCTCGTCTCCTCGCGCGTCACGGGCGTCTCGCTCTCGCCCGCCGTCGAAGGCGTCTGGCGCTGGGAGGCCCGGGGCGCACTCGCCTTCACGCCCGAGGAGCCCTGGCCCGAGCGCACAACCTTCAAGGTCGACCTCTCGGGCCTGCGCCTGCCCTCCGCAACGACGCTCAACACGCCCGTGATCGACTTCACGACGCCGCCCCTCACGATGACGTCGGGGTTCGCGACCTTCTGGATGGACCCCGCCGTCTCGGGCGAGCGCGCCCTTACGGTCGACGCCCTGTTCTCGACGACCATCGCCGACACGAAGGCCTTCGAGGCCTCGGTCAAGGTCGACGTCCCCTCAAGAAGCGGACTCACGTTCGGCAAGCCCGTCTTCATCTGGAACCATTTCCGCACGGGCTTCTACATGAAGCTCCCCGTGCGCACGCTCGGCAACGCGACCAACGTCCGCATCACCTTCCCGAAGGCCGCGGGCAAGTGGACGGCAGCTGACGGCCGCCATCCCGTCGTGCAGCCGGGATTCCGGCAGGCGTTCGTGAGCTACACGATTCCTGCCGCCGACAGCCTCTACAAGATGGGCGAGGCCTCGCTCAGTCCGACGCGCACCGAAACGCTCGAGCAGGTCTACGAGCTCGTGCTCAGGCCCTCGCTCCTCACGAAGCCCTCGGACATCGTCGCGGCGATGCGCGTCACGGCTCTGCCCGCACGCATGAACGAGGAGGCCGTCTCGCCCACCGACTGGCGCAGAGCACCCGCCGTCACGCCCGACGTACTCGCGCGCGGCACGCCCGTCCCCGTCTCGATCGCGCAGGACCCCGACACCCCGTCCGACAGCATCCGCCTTCTTCTCAAGGCCCGGCCCGGCGACTTCCTCCATCTGGCGCTTCCCGCGGGCTTCGGTCCCGAAAAGGGCGCCGTGCTCTCCGACGGCTGGACGACCGTCCTTGCGGCGGCCGACCCCGGCGCCGCAGTCGGATTCCTGCAGCCCGGCAGCATGATGACGCTCTCGGGCTCGAGAACCCTCACGCTCATGGCCGACGGCGTCGACCGCATCCGCTGGCGCATCGAGCGCATCAGGGATCCCTACCTTGCGCTCACGGCCCAGAACTGGCGCGCACACGAGACCGTCACGAATGCCGAGGCCCTCTCCGAGGCTGCCGACGGCGTCATTCCCGTTGCGGCGGGAAGGCGCTTTGCGTCGCTCCCGCTCGACGAGGCGAAGCTTCCCGGCGGACGCGCAGGGCTCTTCCAGATCACGCTCACGGGCGAGAAGAAGACGAAGGACGGTTGGGGCGTTGCGGCCATCGCCGCCAAACGCGTGCTCGTCACCGACACGGCCCTCATCGCCAAGACCTCCCGCGACGGCAGCCACGTCGTCCATGCGGCCGACCTCGTCAGGGGCGTTCCCGCCGCCGGCCTTCGCGCCGTGCTGCTCGGTGCCAACGGCGTCCCTCTCGAAACCGTCACGACGGACGAAACCGGCGCCGCACGCTTTGCAACGACGCGCGGACTCGAACGCGAAAAGGCGCCCGCCGCCGTCGTCGTCACGAACGAAGCAACGGGCGACCTCGCTTGGCTCTCGCTCTCCGACGCCTCCAACGTCGACCATGACCACGACTTCAGCACCGCAGGGCGCCTCGTCTCCGAGGACGGCCTCACGGGCCTCGTCTTCTCGGAGCGCGGCATCTACCGTCCCGGCGAAACCGTGCACGCAGGCATGATCGTGAAGACCGCGGACTGGCACAGGCTCCCCGCAGGCATGCCCGTGACGCTGCGCATCACCGACGCCACGGGCCGCACGATGCTCGAGACCGCCCCCGCACTTACGCCCGAAGGCACCGCATCGGCCGACTGGAGCATTCCGACGGACGCCGTGCCGGGCGAAATCCGCATCGACCTGCTCGCGGGCGACGTCGTGCTCTCCACCCACCATGCGGCGATCGGCGACTTCACGCCCGAGGCGATGCGCCTTACGGCCCGCATGGTCCAAGGGGCGCCCGGCTGGATGAAGCCCGGAGACCTCGGCATCGACGCCACGCTCGCCATGTCCTACGGCGCCCCCGCTGCGAAGAAGGCCATGCGCGCACGCCTCGTTCTCTCGCCCGCCCGCGACATCTCGTTCCCCGAGCTCCCCGGCTGGACCTTCGTCGACCCCGCGCCCTTCGAGGGCACGCTCGACGAGGTGAAGGTGAAGTCCGTCGAGACGGACGCCGAAGGCCGCGCATCCCTCACGCTGCCGCTCTCCTCCACTGCGGGCACGCTCAAGGGCCGTCTGCTGCTCGAGGGCTTCGAAAACGGCGGCATCAGGGCCGCCACGGAAAACGTCGACTTTTTGATCTCGCCCGCCGACACCATGCTCGGCTGGCGCAGGCACGCGGAATCCACCGTGAAAAAGGGCGGCATCGACATGCCCGCACCCGAGGCCTTCAGCTGGATCACGAGGGACGAGGAGCGCACGTTCGAATTCCTGCTCGTCGACCGCTTCCTCAAGCCCTGCGCCGACAGGCCGCTCACCCTCGCCGTCATGGCACGCCAGTCCGTCACGGAGCTCGCCTCCGACAGCACGGGACGCCTGCGCTACGACGAGCGCAGCGTCGAGCGCCCCGTGAGGGAATCCGCCGTCACGACCGACGCCAACGGCCGCACGACGGCCTCGCTCAACACCTCGGCGCCAGGCGACTTCTCCCTCGTCGTCAAGGACGAACAGGGCCGCGTGCTCGCGCGCCTGCCCTATCACGTCGCAGGCGAAGACCTGCGCCCCGCCCTTTCGGGCGACCTGCCCGCCGCCACGGCAAAGCTCGTTTCAGACAAGTCGACTTATGAAGCGGGCGAATTCGCCCGTCTCGACATCGTGTCGCCCTTCGAGGGTCTGGCGCTCGTGACGCTTGAAGCGGATCGAGTGCTCGTCTCCAAGTGGGTGAAGGTCAGCGCAGGCACGAACGCCGCGCAGATGGAGGTGCCCGAAGGCTACAGCGGGCGCGCCTTCCTGAGCGCCTCGCTCGTGCGCTCCTCGAAGGATGCCGCGCGCTTCCTCAAGGCCTATGCCAGGGCGACCGCGCCCGTGACGCTCAACATGAAGCCCCGCACGCTCGGCGTGAAGCTTGAGGCGCCCGCCGTGGTGCCCGACACGCGCGAGCTGAAGGTCACGGTGAAGTCAGATGCGCCGGGGCGCGTCTTCCTCTGGGCGGTCGACACGGGCATTCTGTCGCTCACGGGCTACAGGACGCCGTCTCCCGTTCATGCGCTTCTCGAAGACCGAGGACTTCAGGTCGACACGCGCCAGACGCTCGAAGGCCTGATGCCCGAAGGCATGAAGCTTCCGGGCGAGGCGCCCTTCGGCGGCGGCTTCGGCTCGAGGGCCATTTCGGCCGACGCGATGGCCAATCCCTTCAGGCGCACGATGGATCGCGCGGCCGTCTGGTGGGCGGGAAGCCTTGAGACGGATGAAAAGGGCCGCACCGTCACGGTGTCGCTCCCATCCGAATTCAACGGCGGCGTGCGTCTCATGGCCGTGGGCGCCTCCGAGGGTCGCGTGGGCGGCGCCTCGATCGACACGGCCGTGCGCGCGCCCTTCATCCTGACGCCGATCCTGCCGGGGTTCGCCGCACCTGGCGACGTCTTCACGGGCGTCGTCTCCCTCAACGGCGAGGCGCCCTGGAAGGGTTCCGTGGCGCTAGGCCTGCCCGAGGGACTGAGCGCAGGCGTGCTCTCCGCGCCTCTCGTCCTTGAGGCGCCGGGCGAAGCCACCGCACGCTTTGACATTGCCGCAGGCGCAGTGCCGGGCGCCGCATCCATCACCGTGACGGCCACGCCCGAAAAGGGATCCGCCGTCACGCGCACGACGTCCTTCTCGATCAGGCCCGCAGCCCTCAGGACCCATGACGTCCTCTGGGGACCGCTCGCCGACGTGAAGACGGCCGACGTGACCGTCAAAGCCCGCCTGCTTCCCTTGGAAAACGAAACCTCCCTCACGGTCTCGACGACGCCGCTTCCCCTTGCGCACGGCCTCGTTCGCAGTCTTCCCGAAGCCTTCTGGCTGAGTTCGGACGCGGCCCTCTCGGCCGCCATGCCCTGGGCGCAGCTCGTCGGCGCCCCCGCCGCGAAGCTTCCCGCGGGCGACGCCGATGCGCTTCGCAGGGATGCGACCGCCCGCATCCAGAAGGCGCTCGACACGATCGAGGGCCAGCTCGGCTGGAACGGCCTCTCGGCATGGCCCTGGGGCTCCCCGAGCCTCATGGCCACGACATGGGCCCTCGACTTCGTGCTCACGCTGCGTGAAAACGGTCGTGACGTGCGTCCCGAACTCGTCCGCAGGCTTGCCGACGCCATCAGCAACGCCCTCGATGGCCTGACGCCCGACACGCTCGGCCAGGCCCGAACGGCCGCCTGGGCTCTGGCCCAACTCACGCGCGAGGGCACGCTCGAAGCGGAGCGCATCGAGGCGCTCCGAAACCGCATGGACGCCCGCGAACTTGACTGGCGAAACGACCCTGCGGCGCTCTACATTGCGTACGCCTACCGCCTGATGCGCCTCACCGATGAAGCGGACGAACTGCAGAAGGCCGCCATTTCGATCGACGTCTCGAAGTCCGAGGGGAACGATACGCTGACACTCGGCGGCATCCCCGCCCTTGCATCGGCCGTGCGCCTCGCGCCGACGCCAGAAGGCACCGCACATCTCCTTCAGACGCTCGAATCGAGGCCGCTTGCGTCGCTCACGGATCGCGAACGCGCCTTCCTTGCGAGCGCGCTCCTCTCGGCGCCCTCGAACGGCGCACACGCAGGAAAGCTTGATGCGGTGACGCTCGCCTGCACGGCGCCGGCAGCGGAGAAGCGCCCCGCCGAGTCGCTTGCGAAGGGCGACGGCTTCGTGACGCTTTCGGCGCCGGGCTGCACCGCCTTCCGCCTCTCGTCCGCCGCCTCCCTCAAGGGGCTCTACCACAGCACGACCGCTGCGGGCTGGCCCGCCGAGCCCCACAAGACCGCGTCCTACGAAGGACTTGAAGTCGTCAAGCGCATCCTCAACGAGGCGGGCGAGCCCGTCACGTCGGTGAAGGCGGGCGACGTAGTCACGGTCGAGATCCGCGCGCGCCGCACCTCGGGCAACGCCGAATCCCCCGTCGTCATCACGGACCTCTTTCCCGGCGGCTTTGCACCCGCCTCCACGGACGAGAGCCTGCAGGGGGTGGACGTCCGCCAGACTGCGGTTTCGGAGGACCGCATGGTCGGCGTCTGCATGCTCGAGCATCAGGAATCGACATTCACCTATCGACTTCGAGCGCAAACGCATGGAAAATATACGGTGCCGGCCGTTCAGGCGGCCGACGGCGCCGATCCGACGATCAAGGCGCATGACAAGTCCCTGACCCTCACCGTGACGCCATGAGCCTCACGGACAACACCAAACGGAGCACCTCATGAGAAGGTTTGCCCGTCTGCTTCTGGCCGCAGCCGTTCTGGCGGCAGCGGCCGGCGGCGGACTCATGATCTGGGCGAAAACCCAGCCAAAGCCCGGGCTCGTGCCCGAAGACACCCACTGGTCCCAGGCCGTCACCGACCGCGACGGCCGCCTCCTTCACCTCACGCTCTCCGAGGACGGCGCCTACAGGCTCCCCGTCCTCCAGGGAGCGGTGTCGCGCGAGGCGCTTGACGCGGTCGTGCGCTACGAGGACCGCTTCTTCCACTCGCATCCCGGCGTCAATCCCCTCTCGATCGGCCGAGCCGCCTGGTCCACCCTCACGGGCACCCGCCGCATCGGCGGCTCGACCATCACCATGCAGCTCGCCCGCAGGCTTCAGGGACTCGACACCCGCAGCTGGCGCGGCAAGCTCGAGCAGATGCTCTGGGCGCTGCGCTACGACATGCACTACACCAAGGACGAGATCCTCACGGCCTATCTGACCCTGACGCCCTATGGCGGCAACGTCGAGGGCATCGAGGCCGCCTCGCTCGTCTACTTCGGCAAGCACGCCTCGCAGCTCACCGCCGCCGAGTCGATCGCGCTCTCCGTCGTGCCCCAGAACCCCGTCAAGCGCCATCCCGTCACGGGTCCGGACTTCGACCGTGCACGCCTTGCCGTGGGCAGGAAGGCGATCAACGACGGGTTTGTGAGCGAGCGCCTGCGTCCCGTCGTCGAGGGTCCCCTCAAGGTGAGGGGCACGCGAGCGCTTCCCTTCGAGGCCCCGCACTTCACGCGCCTCGTCGAGGGCACGCGTCCCGATCCCGTCCTCAAGACCACGCTGAGCCTGCCGCTTCAAGAGTCGATGGAGAAGATCCTCTCCGAGAACGTCGCTCGGCTTCGCCCCTACGGCATTGAAAACGGCGCGATGCTCGTCGTCGACTCGCGCGACATGTCCGTCCTCGCCCAGGTGGGCAGCATCGATTTCTTCAACAGCGCCATTGCGGGCGAAGTCGACGGCACCCGCGCGGCGAGAAGCCCCGGCTCCACGCTAAAGCCCTTCGTCTACGGCCTCGCGCTCGACCAGGGCCTCATCCACTCGCGCACCGTCCTTCTCGACTCGCAGCGAAGCTTCCGCGGCTACCAGCCCGGCAACGCCGACAAGCGCTTCCGCGGACCGCTTCCCGCCGTCGAGGCCCTCAACGACTCGCGCAACGTGCCCGCCGTGACGCTCGCCTCCGAGATAAGGCCCGACCTCTACGACTTCCTGCGCGAGGCCGGCGTTCCGATGAAACATCCGCGCGAGCACTACGGCCTCTCGATCGTGCTGGGCGGCGCCGAAGCGAGCGCCGAGGACCTTGCAAGGCTATACGGCACGCTCGGCAACGGCGGCCTTCTGCGTCCGCTCGTGCGCCTTCCCGACGAGGAGCCAGCAGCCGCCAGACAGATGCTCTCGCCTGAATCCGCCTGGATCGTGCGCCGCATGCTCGCCGAGGGCGGAGAGGCCCTCAAGGTCGAGGGCGTGTCCGTTCCTCTCCTCTGGAAGACGGGCACCTCGAACGGCTTCCGCGACGCCTGGACCGCAGGCTACGCGGGCCGCTACATCATCGTCGTGTGGCTCGGCAACTTCAACGGCAGGCCCGATCCCTGGCTGCAGGGTGCGCTCGTCGCGCAGCCCGTCTTCAGGAGCGCCGCCGTGCGCCTTCTCACGGACCGCGAGTTCGCCATGTCCGCTCAGGACGTGAAGCGCTTCGACGAACAGCCCGCAGGCGTCAGGGCCGAGCCCGTCTGCCGCTCGACGGGCGACCTTGCGACCGACGCGCAGGGCCGTGTGCGCTGCACCGACACGGTCGGCGCCTGGTTCATTCCCGGCGTGAGTCCCATCCGCGACACGGGCTTTCTTAAGGAAATCCTCGTCGACGAGGCCACGGGACTGAGAGCCTGCGAGGAAGGCGACGGCGTCAGGCGAGTCTTCGTCGAATCCTGGCCCTCCGAATACCAGCAGCGCTTCCTCGAGGCGGGCATTGTCAAAACGCCCATTCCCGACTGGAAGCCCGAATGCAGGCCCGAGGGCGCCGTCTCGGGCACCCCGCCCGCCATCCTGAGCCCGCGCGCTGGCACGCGCTACTACACGGGCACGGCGGGCCCGAAGCAGGCGGGCATCGTCCTCAGGGCCAGCCTCGCCCCTGACGCCAAGATCGTCTACTGGTTCGCCGACGACCGCTTCATCGGTGCTTCGGGCGCGGGCGGCTCCGTCGTCTGGCAGCCCGAGCCGGGCTCGCACCGCGTAAGCGCGGTCGATGACCTCGGCCGCAGGTCTCACAGGACCGTGACGGTCAGACAACCGTAGGACATTTCTATCCGCCTTCCGGGCTGAACCTCAAGCCCGCAACCAAAACGGCCGCGTCCTCGCGATGAAGGAGCGGCCGTCTTCATTGGGTGCAGGGCACGGAGCAGACCAACTCAGAGGCCGTCCGCCGTGAACGAGGTTCTTCCGTCCTCGGGATCGATCTGCACGTTGAGGTTGAAGGCGTAGCGGTCGGCGGGATGCGTCGAGATGGTCGTGAGGATCGCGTGCCCCTTGGCGTCGAGATAGCGGCGCGTGATGCGCAGGGCGGGGCTGCCCGGAACGCCCTCGAGATGAAGCGCGGCCTCCTCGGAGAGGAGCGTCGCCTCGACGACCTGCCTGATCTCGACGCACTGCTTCCGGTAGACCCTGGAGATGATGTCGATCATCAGCAGCTCGGGATGTCGGGGCGCCTCGTGCACGAGGCGCTGCCAGCTGCGGTTCACGTACTCCGTGGTCCAGGCGATGGGCGGGTCGCCCGGCTTCGAGCCCGTGCGGACCATGGAGAAGCGGATCAGCGTCTCGCCCGGCGGAAAGCCGATTCGCGGCGAGAGCTCACGGCTCACAACGAACTCGCGGATGTCGAGAATGCGGCGCGGGTTGTTCGAGGCGAGCCTGTCGAGGTCGCTCATCGAGCTCAGCTCGCGGTTGAGGCTCTTGGCCTGCCCCGTGCTCACCACCATCGTGCCCACGTGGGGCGTGCGGCGGATGAGGCCCGCGGACTCAAGCTTCTTCATCGCCGCCCTCACCGTGAAGCGGGAGACGCCCTCCGACTTGCACAGCTCAAGTTCGCGCGGGAGCATGGAGCCGACGGGCCAGCGCCCCGTCCTGATCCCGTGCATGAGCCTCGCGGCCCGCTGGTCTTGAAGAAGTTCTCGTTGCATGTTTCGTATGAGCATGAGATCGGGTAGGAGGCGTGAGGGTACTCACGCCGTCCTCCCACACCACCCACCGTACGGATCCGTAGTGGGCGGTTACCTATGGAGCCAAGGTTTTCCTTGCCGCCGCAGAAGGGCGGCCTCAAAGAGAAATCGCCGCCTCAGTCGGTCTATCTGTCAGCGCAGTGGCTCGTATGCTTCGCAAGGCGCTGCAGATCGGCCCGATGATGGCGCTCGACGACTTGAAAAGAAGCGGTCGCCCCGCGGTCATTGGCGTCGAAGCACGAACCTGGGTTAAGGAATTGGCTTGCACGTCGCCCAAAGATCTACCGGACGGCCCAACCCAAGCGCTTTGGTCGATGGATACGCTTGCGGAATACGTCCGTAAACACGCAGTGGAGAACCAATTCGGAGACGAGCTCGCGAAAGCATCCAAATCAACCATTTGGTCCATTTTGGACAGCGATGAAATCAAGCCTCACCGCATCCGCTATTACCTTGAGAAAAAGGATCCGGACTTTGCAGCCAAGTGTCGTAAAGTTCTGCTTTTGTACAAGCGCGTTGAGATGGAGCTCCTCTTCAAGGGCACTCTGGATAGCTCCTCCCAACCGAATGGTAGCGTGTTCGTTTCGTATGACGAGAAGCCCGGCATTCAGGCGATTGGCAACATTCACCCGGACAGGTCACCGCGGGACGGCAACGGATTCACGCGTCGAGACTACGAGTACAAGCGACACGGAACCTTGTCGCTTCTTGCTGGCATCGACTTGATTACAGGCAAAGTGCACAGCCTCATCCGAGAACGGCACAAAAGCGCGGATTTCGTCAACTATCTCCAGATGATTGACGACGCTTACCCTGAAGAGTGCGTGATATTTATGGTTCTGGACAATCACTCTATTCACACATCGCGCGAGACGAGGGCGTATCTGGACACGCGAAAAGGGCGCTTCCAATTTGTTTTCACGCCCAAGCATGCTTCCTGGCTGAATCTGATTGAAGCTTTCTTCAGCAAGATGGCACGTGTGAGCCTTCGGGGGCTGAGAGTGAATTCAAAGGATGAACTTCGAAGCCACATCGAGCACTGGCTGGCAGAATGCAACGCGGACCCTGTTCCTTTCCGCTGGAAATGGAAGATGGAAGAGGTTCACGATCTAATTAGTAGCGTCATTTAACGAACGATGTACTAGAGGCTACTCCAACAGGGGATAGACGTGTTTCCGTTACTCTGAATTCTGAGTCTTTAGGCTTCACCTTGCCCTCTGGGACTGGTAAACTACAGCGTAGTCTCCTACGCTTCCGAGGTTCCAGTGATGAAAGCCAACAAGTTCGAGCGCCCAAATAGATATGCTGAAAGACTAAAAGCCGAAGGGCTCAAGCGCTTTCAATTCTGTATGAAACCGGAAGAGAAAGACTATTTAATATTTAATGCAGGTTCTCAAAAACCTTAGAGAAGGGAATGCCATCGAAAATTAAAAGCAATGACTCTGACAATACTGAAAAAAATTAATGAGCTCATTCGTGACGATCATTTTTTATCGAAAATAACAACGTCAAATCAAGGCCGAATTTCCATGACCTTTTAAATACGCCAGAACGTTTTTAGCATAATCCACTGCCTGATGCAATGATCGTTGTTTCAGACAGGCGTTTAAGAACAAAACAGTGGAGGGCGGTTTATCTCAAAGGACTCGGCGCCTTTCCCATTGTCTGGTCAATCATCTTCGCATTGACTCGATACGTGGACGGCGACATGGCATTGAAGCACCCCAAGCGCCGTACCATCAACCTGCTTGAGTATGACTTCGAATTGCTAATCAAGTCGATTGTGGGCCGCGCAGCCATGCGGGCTGAAGACGACTGGAGAGCTACTCCGCTTGGCTTTATTACATACCCTGTTCGAGTAGAAAGCCGGCTAGTGCCTTCTGCTATCTTCGAAGAGTACCCGAAGGGAATTCTAACTGTCGTTGTGGATCACTCTGGAAAGCTGAAGGCAACCAACGCTAATTGCGACAATATCAAGCAGATCACTGCATGGAGAATCGCACCGCCGGTCATGACGGATACGGACAGGCGACAGGGGTGGAATCCATACATGCTTGCTCTGGCCGAACTATTTAAAGAGTAATGATAGGAGTTGCTAAATGGTTGCCCTGTAAACTAAGGAAGCTCATCAAATCCCCATCATTCAGATATGGGGATTTGATAAGCTTCCTTTAAACAAATATTCATCATAAATTTTAAAAAGGATTAACGATGCATCCATCAAGAAGACTTCAAGAAATGGCTTTCATGCCAAAATATAATAAATGCTATAATACTTTAATCTCGCACATTGAGGGCAAAGCAAAAGAGAACTCTCTAGAGATTACATGGATTAACAAAGATTACCATAGCAGCGACGAAGTAGAAATAAGTTTTATTATAAACGGAAATTTGTACCTTGTTAGATTCGAATATATAAACAATCCTCTCGGGTACCATACAAAGATGACGCGTCCAGAATTCTTTGCCCTGAGTGATTCTTTAAACGCGAAAGCATGTTATGCATATATAGTTTGCGATGAATATAGAAATTTAAGTTGTAAACTTGACGGCTGGGGGTTAGTAGATCCTTATTCGAGTGAATTAATCTTCCCTGAAAAAGAACATCTCGATCAAGCAGCAACTTTCACAGACTGGGAATTACATAATTTAGCAGTACAAAAACTAATTGAAACTCTTAATTCAGAAAATAAGGTTATCGTTTCAACAAGTAGAATTAAAGATATCTATCCTCATATTTTCTACGCATCAAAAGGAAACGGTTCATTTAGCAGTCTGTCCCCCTCGTATGAACAATTCATCGGAACCCCAGCATGTCTGATTGTTCAAGCTGTCAAATACCCTGATAAAATTGGTAGACCAATAAACAATTGGTCTACCATGGTTAAGAAATTCCGTGATTCCGGGCATGAATGTAAATTTCTAAATGTATGCTTCCGCTCACCATCAAAAAACTTTTTAAGAACAGAAGAACTAACTTTTACCACATTCGATCCAGAAATGGAATTTTTAACGAACCCTGAATTCTCGAATTATCTAGGTTCACAAGTTGACGAAAAATCTGAGCTATCTCTTTATAAAAACATATGTAGCGATCAGTATAACGAAATTCTGCGACTGCGAAAAATTGAAGCAAAATATCTGGAGATGATTAACAACGGTGAATCTCTTTACTCCACTGAATCCAAACTAAACTTTTGCAACGATATTGGATTGAAGATACTTAAGTTGTTTAGTTTAGGCGTCTTTAACAATCAAATCTCACTTTCAGTAATTAACGCAACCAACTGTTTGCAAATAATATCTGAGCTTGCGCCTCATCGTGTCGTCATTCTTAAAGAAGCTTGGAAAAGCGCTAAAGAAATCGATTCCGACTTTAAAAATACAACAACACTACTAAAACTTCTGTCAAGATTAGTCACTGATTTCTATGATGAATCGCTCAAAGAAAATGGTAATCCAAAATCAGTGTTCACAACAAACGAATATGCTGCAACCGAGAGCGATACCACTATAAAATCGACAAAACTTCAACAGCAAAGGTTATTTAAAGTCCAAGATCGTCAAATACAGATGAATTCACATCTAAAAATTGGCACGGCCGATAACGTTAACTTTACTTTAAGAATTCACTTCGTCTTTGATAAAGCGACAAATAAAGTTCTTATTGGTTGGTGTGGAAAACATCTAGATGTATCCTCAAGGTGAAATATGATCCAGATTAACAACAGTGACGAACTTAAAAGAGTTACCGGCATCGTATACGAAAAAGTTATAGGCAATCTATGTAAGCCTGTCAACTCTATATTAAGCAGTCTCAGCAATATTCATAAATCATATCCTCAGTTTTTCAACAACCTTTCACTTCAGTTTGAATATTTTCAGTATTTTATCGAAAATGGTAAAGGTTCAGAGTTGCAATTTCTTCCACGGACATTCTTCGGTTTCACTTTGTCTTCATGGCTTTTAACCAAACAATGCATAACAATAAATCAAAAAGACTTTAATCTAAACACACCTCGCACTTATTGTTTTAACACACGATTTGTTCGCCGAAACAGCGGTAAAATATTCTACCTTTGCAACACAAGCAGTTCATTCCCTGAATACAATGGTTTCTTTATCTTTATCGATAGTAACCATCAATCTGAAGGACTGACAATTTATGTTATAGCTGATATGAAAACACCCCATCCCTGGACAATAGAATACATGGGAATGGAGATCTTTAGCCTTACATTTGAGAAAAGTATCTCGATTCAGAGCCAGGCGATTCCATCATTATATACTACGGACTGGAGTGAAAAGGATACAAATTTCAAAGTGTATCTACTTATTGCTCGACTAGTAGAGTATCTTGGTTCAGATAATATCGAACCAACCATGTGGCGAAAATACTATGATGAAATATTAGATTCTAAGAAGGATTCTTCTTCTCCTTTCTCAGAGTCGCAATCGGGTGACATCTTCAATTTTAATATATCAAAACTTTCTAGCAAAAATATCACAACAAAAATTAATTTGCTTGATAATTTCCATTCTGACAATCTTAGCTTTGATAAGTGTTGGATCGATCCGTTCAGAAGATTTGAAAGTTACAATGGCGAATTGAAATTTGATCCCATAAGCATTATAACGTGCCTTCAAAAAATAAATAACAGCCTAATGTTCTGAGCATTATCAGAATCCTTCCTTTCGAGGTTTTTTAATTTATACAATTCTAGTCAAAGATCTGTTACGAAGCCTTGAAAAGACAAACAACGGTAGCGCCATAAGGATTAGATATCTTTGTAAAGCATTTGAGTTATTTGAGTACATGAGGGCCTCCCCCATTAGACATTTCTTAAAGTCTATTAAATATCCACATTTAAAAGATACGGTCGATTCCGCATCAAAATGCGCATTCACAATTAAAAAAACGTTTAAAGCAGCTAATCTTTCAAATTTGACGACCGGTTCATTGTCCATGGAAATCGGAAATGGGGATGTTGACAAGCTCGAGTCCGATATCATTTCCCTCAAGAAACGACACTTTGAAGTTTATTCAATTATAGGAAGAACTGCGATCAATGCAATTGACTTCAGAACTATCGCCTTGACTACATTAAAAGTGTTGGCGATTATCGCAGCTCAATCTGATTCCGAACCTGAATTAGAATCTGTAAAAAAGACTTATTGTGTTCTATTGTCCGCTTCATGCCAAATATCGATACGCCAAACTATCGATATGGAATCTCTTTACATTATAATTTCTTTTTTAGATCAATGGAAGGATGTCATTCATGATAGTAATATTCAGACAACAATTAACCTACTCACTAGATTCGGCAATCTTGGATATAAACACAATCCTTCACGGCAAGACGTATTTATCCCGTCCGGGTTAATGCCTTTTTCTCTTAAAGATACGGTAGCGTCTATTTAACTAAAAATATCTCGAAATAAAATAAATGACGATACTTAAAGCTTAAAGGTATCCGTATGTCATAATTTGCTCAACATACATGTGCTTATGTTGAGTAACGATCTAAAATGAATAAAGCCAGTCTATTGTTATTTTCTTTATCTTCATCTCTTATTGCGTCTTCAGTTTTAGCTCAGTCGAGCTGGACGGATATGGGAGAATATTGGGGTAATCCTTTTCCGCCTCGCTGGATAAGCCACAAAATGATTACTTTAACCAATTGCAAGATACAAAGTGAATCTCCCAAGGTCAAACGATGTGGTGCAGGTTCATTAGGTTTGGGGGAGACATATAGTGAACGCTATTATCGTACCGACGGAACTAGTGAAATTTATATCTATTTCAATGAAATTGATGAAAAACAAAAAGCGTGGAAGAAGCTTGAGCAATATGCTATTCAAGGCGAGACTGTACCATTTACTACATCCTATGGGAAGGGCTGGTTTTCCAGAAAATATACCTTAATGGACACGCGGAGTTACCAGATCGATATTCTAATTCCGAATTACAACTATAAGTTTGAAACTGTACTTACTCAACTCAAGGATCCTAAAAATGCCTGGGTTCGATTTGATGGTCTAACTTTCGGAAAATCAACAGAAATTGATTTTCTTAAACATATCAAGTCGAAATATACAGGATCCATTTACAAGGACGATTTCGTCCCTCCGGAATTCGATTCTGATGATCCTGAAACCTGGTATAGCTCGAAATATGTGACTGGCGGCAAGTTCTGGGGCCTTCCGGGAGAGCAGTCGTCGACAATAATTTTCGGTGACTTCGGTCTTCTAGATAAATTATATGTAACTTGTAAAGGTGAAGGTGTTTATGACAAACTTGTAAATCGCTTTGCCAAGAACTACAAGCTCACTTCTCAAGGAAAAGGTAAAGCTTCTTTTCAACCTAAAAGTGACGCTTGTCGCGAATATAGTTGCCCAGAGGTTCATGTTACAGAGCTTGGAGAATATATAATTGTTGCCATGTTTGGCAATGCATCTTATATAGGGGATGGAAACTACAAGTTCAAATGGTACGAAAAGAAATTTGCACGTTCCACTCATCGTCGCAAGCAGCTTGTTATTAAATGAATAATGAAATCCCCGAAACTTAACGTTTTCGTGTCTTTTTTTGTTATTAAGATTTCTTATTACAAACGGAACGTTTCGCGATTATGGCCGTTTGCTTCAAGAGTTGCGAGCCACTGGGGATCGCGGTCTTTTCGAACCCGGGCCTGTTGAAGACGCAGTCGGCTCTGGGCGAGCCGTCGGGATTGCAGCGCATGTTGAAGAAGACGCCGCGGGCGAGCCCCGACTTGTCGATGCCGCGCAGGAACTGCTTGGGCATGATCTGGTCGGTGTCGCAGTTGTCGATCGGAAGCGGTGCGGCGACGGCCGTGAGCGTGGTCAGCTTTTCCATGTTGATGCTCCTTCTCAAAGACGGCGCCAATCGGTGAACCTGCCCGTCACGGCCGCGGCTGCGGCCATCTGCGGGCTCACGAGGTGCGTGCGGGCGCCTCGCCCCTGACGGCCCTCGAAGTTGCGGTTCGTGGTGGAGGCGCAGCGCACGCCCGCCTCCAGAATGTCGTCGTTCATGCAGAGGCAGAGCGAACAGCCGCTCTTTCGCCACTCGAAGCCCGCGTCGCGGAAGATCTGCGCGATGCCCTCCTCTTCCGCCTGGCAGCGCACCTCCATGGAACCCGGCACCACCTGTGCGCGAACGCCCGGCGCCACATGCCGCCCCCGGAGGATCCCGGCTGCGGCGCGAAGGTCCGCCAGACGCGCATTGGTGCAGGAGCCAATGAAGACGTGCTGCACGGGAACGTCTTCCATCGTCATGCCGGGCTCAAGTCCCTGATAGGCGAGCCCGCGACGGGCGGCTGCGCGCGCAATCGGATCCGCGAAGGATTCGGGTTCGGGAATCGGCTCGTCAATCGCCGTGCACTGGTCGGGACTTGTGCCCCAGGTGACCATCGGCCTGACGCTCGAAGCGTCGATCGTCACCGTGCGGTCGTAGACGGCGCCTTCGTCAGGCGCGAGCGTCCGCCAGAAGCTGCGGGCGGCCTCAAGCTCCTCTCCCGCAAGATCGGGCACATGGGCCTCGACCCACGCAGTCGTCTTCTCGTCGGGCGCGATCAGGGCGCCTCGGGCGCCCGCCTCGACCGTGAGGTTGCAGAGCGTCATGCGGCCCTCGATCGAAAGCGCATCGACCGCACTGCCCTGATACTCGACCACATGTCCGAGCGCACCGCGGGCGCTGATCGTGCGAAGCACCGTGAGCGCCAGATCCTTGGCCGTGCTGCCCTCGGGCAGCTCGCCGTCGATGCGGATCAGCATCGTCTTCGCCAGACGATAGACGAGCGTCTGCGTCGCAAGAATGTGCTCGATTTCAGAGGTTCCGATCCCGAATCCGAGGGCGCCGAGCGCCCCGTGGGTCGTGGTGTGACTGTCGCCGCAGATGACGACCATGCCGGGACGCACGAGTCCCTGCTCTGCCACCACGACGTGCTCGATGCCCTGATGCGGGTCATTCGCGCCGTAGAAGGCATCGATGCCGTTGCGGCGGCAGTTGGCCTCAAGCGTTTCGGCCTGACGCAGCGAGGCCGCGTCGGCAATGACGCGCGGCGTGACGTCCGCGCTCGGAATGATGTGGTCCACGACGCAGAGGTGCGCGTCGGGAACGGGCGCCTTCACGCCTCGCTCGACGAGGCCCGCAAACGCCTGCGGGCTCGTGTATTCGTTCGCAAAATGCAGATCGACATAGAGCAGCACGGTGTTCGCGTCGATCGCGCGCACCACGTGCTTGTCGAGAATCTTCCGGTACAGAGTTCGGGCCATCGGGACTTCTCCAAACATCATCCGCCTCAGGGCCTGAGGAGAGGCGGCTCATTTGTAGAAAATTTTACACCTAAATATAGATTTTCATATAGAAATTGTCCCCTGCCCGATGTTGCAATCCGAATCCGCCGGCCCTCGGATTTCGAAGGCGGCGTTCAGCGCACGAGCTCGTAGGGCCACTGGATGACGCCGAGGAAGTTGCGCACGTCGCGGTAGCCGCTCGCTGCCATGATCCTGCCGCCGATGTCGCTGCGTCGGCCCGAGCGGCAGTAGATGAGGACGGTCTTGTCGAGATCGGGGCATTCGGGAAGCGTGCGACCCATGCGGATTTCGCCCAGAGGGACGTTGATGGCGCCGGGCACGTGGCCCGTGGCGAACTCCGAGGGCTCGCGCACGTCGAGGATGACGACGTCGCCGTCGTCCATCATGGCTCTGGCTTCCTCGGGAGTGATGGTCGAGAAGCCTTCGGAATTGCGATCGTCCATATCGGACCTCCTGAATGTATTTTTCATAAAGAATCGGCACGCTCCGTGCGTGCCGGATGCGTGCCGATTTTAGCGCAGGCTCGGGCTGCTTCAGTCGTCGGAGCCCGCCGCCTTCACCGCGGTCTTGGCGGCCGCGGCCTTCGCGTCGAGTGCGTCAAGATATTCGGGTGTGATGTCGCCCGTGACGTAGCGGCCGTCGAAGCACGAGCAGTCGAAGGACTCGACCGACGGGTTCATGTCGCAGAGCACCTTGTTGAGGTCCTCGACGGGCGGGTAGATCACGGCGTCGGCGCCGAGGATCTTCGCGACCTCCTCGGCGCTCTTGCCGTCGCCGCAGAGCAGTTCGGAGCGCGTCGGCATGTCGATGCCGTAGACGTTCGGGAACATGACGCGAGGGGCGGACGAGGCCACGAAGACCTTGACGGCGCCGGCCTCGCGGGCCATGCGCACGATTTCGGTCATGGTCGTGCCGCGCACGATGGAGTCGTCGACGAGCAGGACGCTCTTGCCCTCGAACTCGACGGGCATGGCGTTGAGCTTCTGGCGCACGCTCTTCTTGCGGACCGTCTGGCCGGGCATGATGAAGGTACGGCCCATGTAGCGGTTCTTGATGAAGCCTTCGCGATACGGCAGTCCGAGCACCTGGGCGAGCTGCTGGGCGCACGGGCGGGCGCTGTCGGGAATCGGCATCACGACGTCGATGTCCTTGAGGTCGACGGCCTCCCTCACGTGGTCGGCGAGGATCTCGCCCAGACGCAGGCGGGCGGCGTAGACGTTGATGCCGTCGATCGTGGAGTCGGGACGGGCGAAGTAGACGAACTCGAAGGCGCACGGATGAAGCGAGGGCTCGTCGGCGCACTGCGAGAACGAGACGTTGCCCTCGAGGTCGATCCACATGGCCTCGCCCGGCTTAAGGTCACGCTCGGTCTTGAAGCCCAGGCCGATCATCGTCACGGACTCGGAGCTCACCATGTACTCCGTGAAGCCGTTCTCAAGCTTGTTGGAGCCCCAGCAGATCGGACGAATGCCGCAGGGATCGCGGAAGGCGAGCATGCCCTTGCCCGCGATCACGGCGACGCAGGCGTAGGAGCCGCGAACACGGCGGTGCAGCGCGCGAACCGCGTCGAAGACGGCCGTCTTCGTCAGCCGCCGGCCCTCGCTCGTGGCGCGGGAGAGCTCGGAGGCGAGCACGTTGAGAAGAACCTCGGAGTCGCTCGTCGTGTTGAGGTGGCGGCGGTCCGTGTCGTAGAGTTCGCGGCGCAGGTCGTCCGCGTTCGTCAGGTTGCCGTTGTGCGCGAACGCAATGCCGAACGGCGCGTTCACGTAGAAGGGCTGGCATTCGTCAGGCGACGTCGCGTTGCCCTGAGTCGGGTAGCGGACGTGGCCGATGCCGATGCTGCCCGTCAGGTCGCGCATGTTACGCGTACGGAAGACGTCACGCACGAGGCCGAGCCCCTTGAAGAAGTGAAACTGAAGGCCGTCGAGTGTCGCAATGCCGGCGGCGTCCTGGCCGCGGTGTTGCAAGAGGTGAAGCGCGTCATAGACACGCTGGTTGACCGGCGTGTCGGACATCAGGCCGATAATCCCGCACATGATGCTTGTTTTTCCTTTAGCCCGTGCCGCACCAACGAGGGATCGGCGGCAGGCTGTGATTGAGGAGAGTTGAGAGAAAAAAGTCGTCTAAAAACGACCAAGGGGACCATGCATGTGCAAAGTCCCCTTGATGAAATTCGTCACAATCCCGTCACCTTCGTGCCTCTGAGCGCCCGAATCCACTCGGGCATGTAGGGCATCGACCACTCGATCACGGTCTCGGCAGGTCCGATCATGACGGACTGCTGCCACATGCGGCTTGAGCTGAGCGACTGCGACAGCCCGAAGAAGAACACGCAGGCAGCCACAACGATGATGCCGCGCACGAAGCCGAATGCCGCGCCGAGGATGCGGTCCTCGAAGGTGAGTGCAGCCACCTCGAGCATCTTGCGCAGAATGAAGCCGAAGAGCCCGACGACGAAGAGGCAGGCCACAAGAATCAGAACGGCCGCAATGATCACGCGCGGAATGTAGCCGATGCTATCGAGCGGAATACGGTCGGCGATTTCACCCGCGAAGCTCATGCTCAGCATGAAGCCGGCCACCCAGCCGACGATCGAGAGCACTTCGCGGATGACGCCGCGCATGATGCCCACCACCGTCGAAAGAACGAGCAGGGCACAGATGATCCAGTCGATTTCAGTCATCTTGAAAAAGGCTGCAGAATTGATGAAGCCGTTACTATAGCAGGAATGGGGGCGGGCGTTCGGGATATCCCGCCCCTCAGGCGTTTACGAGCCGGCGAGCGCCTAGGGATTGTTGCCGACGATGAGCTGGCCCGTGTGGCCGTCGAGCACAAGCGTACCCTGAACGCCGCGGGCCTCGTCGCGGGTCGCGTAGTTGCCCACGCGCACGCGCCAGAGCGTGCCCGCCTTCTGGCTCACCGAAACCTTGTAGGCCGGATAGCCCTTGGCGGAAAGCTCCCTGACGAGCTTTTCGGCATTGCGCTCGCTGCTCGTCGCGAGCACCTGAACGTAGAAGCCCTTGCCGTCCGTGGCGGAGCTCTTCTTCGCAGGCTTTTCCTCGGCCTTCTTGGGCTCGGGCCTGGCGGCGGGCGCAGGCGCGGGTTTGGCGGCCTCGGCCTTGGGCGCGGGCTCCGTCTTCACGGGCTGGCGAGCCTCGTTGGCAAGGTTGGCTCTGGAGGTGGACTGCTCCGCGGCGGCGCCGTTAGCCGTCACGTCGACGTCGCCCGAACTGCCGGGCAGGGCGTTGAGCGTCGTCCTCGCCGTTTCGGGCACGGCCGGAATCTCGGTCGAGACGGGCGGCTTGACGTCCTGCTCCCTGTCGAGCAAAAGCGGCGAGACGACGATGACGCCGAGCATCAGGGCGGCGGCACCCACGAGCCTGTAGCGGGTGCGCTGGCGCTGGACAAGGATCTCCTCGTCGGGCACGTCGTCCTCGACCTCGTCGGAAAGCGGCGCGGCCTTCCTCTTCATGAATCCGAACGCAGGCATCCTGAGACGCTTCTTCCCCGTCGGCTCCTCGTCCCCTGCGGGCGCGGCGGCCTCGGGTTCGGGCGCGGGACGCCGCGGCGCCTCGGGCGAAGGCGCACTGCCGATTTCGCCGATCACGAGACGGGTCTCGGGCGCGGCATCCGCCGCGCGGGGCGCGAGGCGCGGCTCGATCTTGGCCGCAGGCTGCGGAGCCTTCGGCTCGACGAACAGGGAGCCGCGCGGCGCAGACTCGGGAGCGGGTGCAACAGGGTCCGCAGATGCTGCGGGCGCCGCGGGAGAGCAAACGGGAGTCTGAACGGACTCCGGAACGGGCTCGGCAGCGCGTTCGGGCTCGACGAGCGGCTTTTCCTCGCCCACGACGTTGAAGGCCGGCGGATCCTCGCGGACATCCCAGGGGGAGGGCTCTCCGCCTTCGCCTCCGAGCTGAGGCTCGATGCGGGGCGCTTCGGCGGCCTGTTCGGCCGGCTTCTCTTTTTTGAACGGATTGGGAAACTGCATGGCGTGTGGCCCCTCAGGTGGTGTTGGGTCTTCCGGTCCTTCGCTGCATCAGCGAGCGATGCCTTCCCCTGCGAAGACTTCGAGCGCGGCGGTCACGGTGACGAAGGAGCCGAATACGACGATTCTAACAGCCTGTTCCGCGCCCGATTCTGCGCCGCCTGCAATTTTTACGGCGCTCTCGCGCGCGGCGGCGAGCGCCTGCGCAACGTCGGCGTGCTCGTGGATGCGGCCGGGCTCGACGCCCGCCGTAAGCATAGCTTCGTGCAGCTGTGCTGCGGTGGCGGCGCGCGGCCCCGTGAGGGAGGCGACGTGCCACTCGTCGAAGGCGTCGGCAAGAATGTGCGTCACGCCCGCCATGTCCTTGTCGGCGAGCATGCCGCAGACGGCGATCGTATGTTCGCCGGGCCTGCGGCTTCGGACGACGTTGGTGAGAAGCACCTCGGCCGCCTGCGGATTGTGACCGACGTCGATGACGGTGGGCACGGGATCGGTGGTGATGAGTTCGAAGCGGGCCGTCAGGCGGACCTGGCGCAGACCCGTGCGGATGTCGTCGAGCGTGACGGGCACGCGGTCCATCAGGGAGGCGATGACGGAGAGGACGCCACCCGCATTGCGGTACTGGTTGACGCCGGCGAGCGCGGGCTCGGGCAGGTCCTCGAAGAGCGTCGCGCCCTGAGCGAACGTAAACGTGCCGTTCTCCTTCACCGTCACCGTCCAGTCCTCGCCCGCGAAGAGTCGCTTCGCGCCGATCTGCTCGACATGATTCCTCACCGTGGCGGGCACGTCGGCGTCGGCGCAGACGGCGGGGCAGCCCGGACGGTAGATGTGAGCCTTCTCGAGGCCGATCGCCTCGCGCGTGTTGCCGAGGAAGGCGACGTGGTCGATGCCGATCGTCGAGATGACGGCGGCGTTGGAGTCGATTGTGTTGATGGCGTCAAGACGGCCGCCGAGCCCGATCTCGAGGATCACGATGTCGAGCTCGTCCTCGCGGAAGATCCTGAGGATGGCGAGCGCCGTGTATTCGAAGTAGGAGAGCGTCATGTCGCCGCGGGCCTTCTCGACCGCGCGGAAGGCGTCCATGAGGCGTTCGTCGTCTACTTCGCGCCCGTTGACTACGCAGCGCTCGTTGAGGCGGATGAGGTGCGGCGAGGTGTGCATGCCGGTCGTGTAGCCCGCCGCGCGGTAGATGCTCTCGAGCATCGCGCAGGTCGAGCCCTTGCCGTTCGTGCCGCCCACGGTAATGACGGTTCGGGACGAGAAGTCGAGCCCCATGCGCTCGACCATGGTCTTCATGCGATCGAGTCCGAGGTCGATGGGCTTCGAGTGCAGCACTTCGATGTGCGTGAGCCACGCGTCAAGGGTCTTGGCATCAAACATGAAAGGGAATCTCCAGTCTGGAAAATGGAAAAGCCGTCCGAACGATGCGTCCTGCGCTCGTCTCGGGCGGCTCGAAAATGCGTGCGGGTCGGGAGAGCCGTGCGTCAGGCGCCCGCCACGGGCGGCCTGCGCATCAGGTGTTGCGTGAGGCAGGAGATGCGCGAGCGCATCTCGCGGCGGTCGACGATCATGTCGATCTGGCCCTTGGCAAGCAGGAACTCGGCGCGCTGGAAGCCCTCGGGGAGCTTTTCACGCACGGTCTGCTCGATGACGCGCGGGCCCGCAAAGCCCACGAGGGCCTTGGGTTCGGCGATCACGACGTCGCCCATGAAAGCGAACGAGGCGGAGACGCCGCCCATCGTCGGGTCGGTGAGCACCGAAATGAAGGGGAGCCCGGCCTTGTGCAGACGCGTGATGGCGGCCGTCGTCTTGGCCATCTGCATGAGGGAGAGAAGGCCCTCCTGCATGCGGGCGCCACCCGAAGCCGCGAAGCACACGAAGGGCGCGTGCAGGCGGATCGCCTCGTCGACGGCGCGGGAGAAGCGCTCGCCGACGACGCTGCCCATGGAGCCCGCCTGGAAGCGGAACTCAAAGGCCGTCGCGACGATCGGCTGGCTGCGCAACGTACCCGACATCGCGATGAGCGCGTCGGTTTCGCCCGAGGCCGCCTCGGCCGCGGCGATGCGCTTCGGATACGGCTTGCTGTCGACGAAGCCGAGCGGGTCCACGCTGCGCACGTTGGCGGCGATTTCGACGGCGCTCTCGGGATCAAGGAAGGCGAGAAGGCGCTGGCGGGCGCCGATGCGGTGATGGTAGCCGCACTTCGGGCAGACCTGAAGGCTGGCGCGGAGCTCTTCCGTGTAAAGCGGCTGCTCGCAGCCCGGACACTTGGTCCAGACGCCTTCGGGAATCGGACTCGGCTTGCGCTCGTTGTCGTCCTCGCGCTTGATCTTGGGGAGAATGTGCGTAATCCAGCTCATAAGCTCTTCATTTCAGGTTCGTCCGCTCCCTGCCGTGCGACGGCGGGGACGGACCGTTTCAAAACTGCGCCAATTATATCGCCCGGGAGGAATCCCAAAGGCGCGCCCCGCATCGGCTTCACGGATTAGCGGAAGGATGCTCGGGATCCTCCCAGCCGAAGGGACTCGGCCCCGCGGCGGGAATGGACGGATCCTCGTAGCCCACGCCCATCAGGTATAGGCCGTTCGGGCTGAAGGTGGGCGCGGCCGCGGCGCGGCTGCGCGCCTTGAGGACCTCCTCGACCCACTCGGGCTTCTCGCGGCCCGTGCCCACGTAGATGAGCGTGCCCACGATGTTGCGCACCATGTGCTGCAGGAAGGCATTGGCCTCGATGCGCACGCCGATGAGGCGGCCGCGGCGCTCAAGCTCGAGGCGGCGGATCGTACGCACGGGACCCGAGGCCTGGCACTCGGAGGCGCGGAAGCTCGTGAAGTCGTGCTCGCCCACGAGGCAGGCGGCACCCTCGCGCATGCGCTCGACGTCGAGCGGGCGGAAGACCCAGCCCGTCAGATCGTCGAGAATGGGAGAGCGCACGGGATCGTTGTAAATCCAGTACTCGTAGGTGCGCGAGCGTGCGGAGAAGCGCGCGTGGAAGTCGTCGTCGACGCGCCTTGCCCAGCGCACGGCGACGCCGGGCGGCAGGTACGTGTTGAGGCCGCGCACCCAGCTGCGCTCGGGGCGGTCGGCCTGCGTCTCAATGCTCACCACCTGCTGCATGGCGTGCACGCCCGTATCCGTGCGACCCGCGCACATCGTCGGCGTCTTCACCTGCAGGAAGGTCTCAAGCGCATCCTCAAGCGCCTGCTGCACGGACGGGCAGTCGGGCTGGATCTGCCAGCCGTTGAAGCCCGTGCCGCGATATTCAATGCCAAGCGCTATCTTCACTTCGGATCCGTCTGAGTCTTGATGCGTTCTTCAAGGACTTCGGCGCGATGGCGAAGCTCGTCGCCGCCGCGGCGCTTCACTTCCTGGAGAAGCTCGAGGGCCTCGTCCACGGCGCCGAGGCTCACGAAGCTCGTGGCGAGCTTGAGCTTGGCGTCAAGCGCCTTGGCAAGCGCACGTTCCTTGTCGGTTTCGGGTTCCGCGGGCTCGGGCTGTTCTGCGGGCTTCTGCTCCGCGGGAGCAGGCGTGGCAGCTGCAGGAGCGGCGGCGGGGGCGGAAGTCTGAGCGGGGGCGACCGCATCGTCAAGCTCGAGCGAGACGCCCTCGAGAACGGCGGCAGCCTGCCTGGAGGCGCCGAGCACGGGGCCCTTCTCCTCTTCGTCAAGCGGCGGCAGCTCGTCGTCATCGGGCTCGAGCCACGGCTGGTCAGCCGGGGCCCCGGTTCCTTCGGACTTCAGAGCCTTTTCGGAATTCCGGGTCTCGTTCTTCTGCGCCATGGCGTAGGCCATCGCGCCCGCGCCCATGGCGCCGGCGGTCGTGCCGTTCTTCACGGCTTCGTCAACAGTCGTGCTGACGGCCTTGAGCTGGGCTTCGGAGGTTGGCGGGACATCCTTCTGAATCTGGACGGCAACGAGCTTCTTCTCCTCGACGGGATCTTCCTCACGCTTGCGCGAGCGAAGGCCGAGGAAGGCGAGAAGCGCCAGAACGAGGGCGCCGACGCCCCAGAAGAGCAAGTTGTTCGTGCCGCCGGAGCCTGCGGCATCAGCCGGCCGGGCGGGCGCCTCGGTCTTGACGGGCTCGACCTTGGGCGCATCGGCGGCGGGCTCTGCCGGCTTGGCGGACTCGGCGGGCTTTTCAGCGGCCGCAGCTTCTGCGGCTGCAGCCTTCTCCGCGGCCTCTTCGGCGGCCTTTGCTTCGGCACGCGCCTCAGCGGCTTCGGCCTCTTCCCTGACGGCCTCGGCCTTCTCCTCCTCAAGGGCCTGCTGGCCCGCCTCGGCGACGACCTCGGGGGCCTTGCCTGCGGTGCGCTCGCGGTCCTGAGCATCGGCCACCTTCGCGGCGGCCTCGCCGGAGAGCCGTTGGGCGTCAATCAGATTCTGCGTGGGGCCGGGAATGGCCGTGTCCGCACCGTGCACTTCGTGGAAGGCGGCGACGGGATCAATGGCGAGGACCTCCTCGACCGTCGGCGGATTGAGGACGGAACGGACCTCGAGCCTGCCCGGATCGCCTTCCTTGAAGGCGGTGCGGTTGAGGTTTCGGAATGCGATGACGAGCTGCTCGAGCGTGGCGCCGCGGTAGCTCGGCCAGTAGAGCAAGGCGACGGACCAGAGGGTCATGTCCTGCTGCACGTGGAAGGCCTGCGAGGCGTCGAAACCGTTGAGCGCCACGTATTCCTTGACGACGTTGGGCGCATAGCGGCCTTTGCGGCGGATCTTCCCCTGCTTCTCGGCAGAGGCGGCGGAGACTTCCTTCTGCAGGGCGGCAGCCGTCTTCACGGTGGGCGCTGCGGCCCCGGATTCGGCCTTGGAGTCGGACTTCGTCTCGGCCTTGCCCTCCTTCTTCGCCTCCTGATTGTCCTGAGCGGCCTCAGGCTCTCTGGGCACGACAAGCGGCTCGGGGGAGAGGCGGCGGGGCTCGCCCTTGACGGTGGTGCGTTCGGCCGAAGGCGTCACGACGAATGAGCCGTCCTTCGTCTGCACTTCATAGGCGCGGACGGTGACGGTGCCGCCTGCATTCATCTCCATGAGAAGCGGGAAGTTGCCTGACTGAAGGGCCTGCTCGCCGTAGAGGCGCAGGCGCACGGTGCCGTTGCTGCCGTCGCGCGCAAGCTTGAGGTCCTGAACCTGGGAAGGCCAGTTCACGCCTTCGCGCAGGTAGGTGGCGGGAGGCGCCACGCGAACGAGTAGCGGAGAGATCGTCAGATCGAGGTCGTTGATCTCCAACAGGGCCTCAAGGGGCTCACCCGGCTTGCTTTCGACAGTCAGGTCGCCGAGCGAGACGGCCTGCGCCGAAACGGCGAAGCCGAGGATTGCAAGCGCCGTTGCGCCCGCCAGCATGCTTTTTCTGAACATCAGTCAATTCCGAACAGGCCCGCGAATCCCGTCGGGCGTTTCGCGGAGTCATGAATAACCTGTTGATAATACCGCATGGAACCGTGCGAGCGGAAATACGCATTTTCCGCAGGGCGAGCCCGTGCGGCACCCGCTTCAGGCCTGAAAAAAGCCGCCGTGCCCGCGGGCGACGGCGGCTTCGGGAAGCCGTTTCAGGATACTCAGGCGCGCTTTCTGAAGGCGGCCCAGTACATGAGGACGAGAACGACGCCCGCGATGGTGTTGCCGACCGTGGCGGCAGAGAGGTTCTTGACGATGTTCTCGATCGTGATCACGTCGAGCGGCACGCCCTCGGGCGCGTAGCCCGAAAGCTTGAGGACGAAGGCGAGCGGCAGGAAGTACATGTTCGCCACGCAGTGCTCGAAGCCCAGCGCCACGAAGGCGGAGACGGGAAGCACGACGCCCACGGCCTTGTCGACGACGGTGCGGCCCGCATAGCCCACCCAGACGCCGAGGCACACGAGCAGGTTGCAGAGGATGCCCTTGATCATGATCGTCGTCCAGTCGGCGGAAAGCTTGCCGACGGCGATGCTCATCATGCCTTTGGCCATGGGACCCGTGTCGGCCACGTGCGCGAAGTAGACGAGCGTGACGAGCGCGAGGGCCCCGACGAAGTTGCCGAGCCAGACGCGCACCCAGTTCATGACCGCCGCGCCCCAGCTGATGCGGCCGTCGACGGCCGCACCCGCGAGCATGGTATTGCCCGTGTAGAGCTCGGCACCTGCGACGAGCACGAGGTAGAGGCCGAGCGAGAAGACGGCACCGCCCATGAACTTCTGCACTGCGAAGGGAAGCGTGGAGTCGCTCATGAAGAGCGTGCAGAAGAGCCCGCCGAGCCCGATGTAGAAGCCGGCGAGTACGGTGAGGGGCAGCTGGGTGCGCAGATCCATGCTGCTTTTGGTTACCCCGAGGCCGAGCACCTTTTCGGTGATTTCCTTCGGGGTGAGTGCGTCGGGACGCAGTGCGCTGTTGTCGGTCATGGGAAGCTCCGGAATGTTTGAATAACTGTGGGCGAGGCCCGTTTGGAAAGCGTCCTCGGACGAGGCGTCGTTTTCCAAACCGGCCGCAGCTTCTGGCTCGGAGGAGCCTGACCTGAAACGGCGGAATCAAAGGAACGGACATTGTATTGAAGTTTTCGCGCCCCTTCGGGCGACTACTTCCAATTTTCGCCGAAAGATGTATTCACTTTTTTCCGCGCCCGTCTTCCGAAAACGATGAAGGCTTCGAGAGCGCCTGTTTCCTGGGCTCTCGAAGCCTTCTGCGTGATGCGTTTCGGACGAATCAGCTCGTCTGAACCTCGTCTTCGGGCGTGCCCACGAGGTCGTACTCCTCGCTGCCCGTGATGCGGACCTTCACGAAGTCGCCCGGCTTGTAGGGCGTGAGGGTCTCGACATAGCACTTGCCGTCGATCTCGGGAGAGTCGGCCTTCGTGCGACCGATGGCAAGACCTGCCTCGTCGTCGTACTCGTCGATGATGACCTCCTCGACGGTGCCGATCTTGGCGCGGAGCTTCTCGGCCGAGATCTCGGCCTGAACCTCCATGAAGCGGTTGCGGCGCTCCTCGCGAACCTCGTCGGGCAGCGCACCGGGGAGCCGGTTGGCCTGGGCGCCCTCGACGGGCGAGTAGGCGAAGCAGCCCACGCGGTCAAGCCTGGCCTCGCGCAGGAAGTCGAGCAGGTACTCGAACTCCTCTTCGGTCTCGCCGGGGAAGCCCGCGATGAAGGTCGAGCGGATCGTGATGTCGGGGCAGACCGCACGCCAGGCGGCAATGCGCTCGAGGTTCTTCTCGGCGCTCGCGGGGCGCTTCATGGCCTTGAGCACGCGCGGGTGCGCATGCTGGAACGGCACGTCGAGATACGGCAGGATCAGGCCCTCGGCCATGAGCGGCACGATCTCGTCGACGGACGGATACGGATAGACGTAGTGCAGGCGCGTCCAGACGCCGAGCTCGCCCAGGCCCCTGCAGAGGTCGAGCAGATGCGTGCGCAGCGGCGGATTGGCGCGCAGATCGAGCGCGTAGCGGCGGTCGACGCCGTAGGCGGCCGTGTCCTGGCTGATGACGAGGAGCTCCTTGACGCCCGCGTCGACGAGGTTGCGGGCCTCGCGGATCACTTCGCCCGCAGGACGGCTCACGAGGCCGCCGCGCAGGTTCGGGATGACGCAGAACGTGCAGTGGTGATTGCACCCCTCGCTAATCTTGAGGTAGGCGTAGTGCTTGGGCGTGAGGCGCACGCCGCAGGCGGGCACCAGATCGCCCCAGGGCTCGTGGGGACGCGGCAGATGGGTCTCGACCATCGCGATGACGTCGTCGACGGAGTCGGGGCCCGTGACGCCGAGCACCTTCGGGCAGTGGTTCAACACGTAGTTGCTGCCGTCGGCCTCCTTGCGGCCGCCGAGGCAGCCGCAGACGATGACGCGGCCGTTTTCGGCGAGCGCCTCGGTGATGGCGTCAAGGCTTTCCCTGACGGCCTCGTTGACGAAGCCGCAGGTGTTGACGATCACGATGTCGGCGTCGTGGTAGCTCGTGCCGATGCGGTAGCCTCGGGCGCGGAGCTCGGTGACGATCCGCTCCGTATCGACGAGGGCCTTGGGGCAGCCGAGGGAGACGAAGCCGACGACGGGAATCTTGTGGGACATGGGAGTCTGAACCTGTAAAAGCGGTTGTTCGGCGGGACCGGGAGATCAGGCCTCTTCGGGCTTGATCCAGATCATCGCGGCGTGGCGGCCGGACTTCTCGCCGTCACGGCGGAAGCTGTAGAAGCGGCGCGGATGCGAATAGGTGGAGAGGCCGCAGTCGAAGACGTCGTCCTCGGAGACGCCCTCGGCGGCGAGCGCCATTTTTGCGAGCAAGGCGAGGTCGCACATCAGGCGGTCGCCTTCGCCCTGCGTGAAGGCGCGGTCGGCTTCGGGGAGACCGGCGAGCATCGCCTCGCGAACGTCCGGGCCGACCTCGAAGGCCTCGGGACCGATGCGCGGGGCGAGCCAGGCGACGAAACCCGTGCTTTCGGGGGCGCGTTCGCGCATGACGCGGATCGTCTTCTCGATGATGCCGGCGGCAAGGCTCTTCCAGCCCGCATGGACGGCGGCGACGACCGTGCCCTCACGGTTGGCGAGGAGCACGGGCAAGCAGTCGGCGGTCATGACCGTGCAGACGACGCCCGGCTTCGTGGAGACGGAGGCATCGGCCTCGGGTTCGCCTTCGGCCGTGTCGGCGTCGACGACCTCGGTGCCGTGCACCTGCCTGAGCCACACGGGATCGGACGGCACGAGCTGTGCGACGATGGAGCGGTTCATGCGCACACAGGCGCCGAAGTCGCCCATATGCGGGGCGACGTTGAGGCCCATGATGCCTTCGGCGTTGCCGTAGGCGCCGCTCGAGACGCCGCCGTCGCGGCACGTGAAGAGCGCGTCGACCGAAGCCGGGGCGCGGTCCTTCCAGGCGGGCTGCAGAATGTCGAGTCCGGGTTTCGTCAGTTCCATGACCTTCCTCCTATATCTTGTGGTGCCTGCTTCAGAGGCGTTCGTTCTCAAAGACCCTGACCGGGACGTTCCAGGGGCCGAAGCCGAGTTCGTCCATCAGGTCGATCATGTCGTCCTCGGGCGGCACGAACCACTCCATGTACTCGCCCGTGACCGGATGGTCGAGGCCGAGGCGGGAGGCATGCAGCGCCTGGCGGTGGAAGTCGAGCTCGTTCTCGACCTTGACCGTGAGGCCGGGCGCGCGGCCGCGGTAGACCTGGTCGCCGATGAGCGGCAGGTCCTCGCTCGTGAGGTGGACGCGGATCTGGTGCGTGCGGCCCGTGTCGAGGCGGCAGGCGACCCAGGAGACGGGCAGGCCCTCGATGGAGCTCCAGCCCACGCAGCGGGCACGAGTGCGTGCCGGCTTGGCGCGCACGCCCGTGCTGCCGGGGAAGCACTTGAAGCGGGTGCGGCTGCGCGGATCGCGGCCGATCGGCGTCTCGACGACGAAGTCGGGCGCGGCGGAGCCGAGCGTGAAGGCCCAGTACTCGCGCTTGACGGTGCGCTCCTGAAGCTGGCGCACGAGGTTCGTCTGGGCGGCAAGCGTGCGGGCGACGACCATGAGGCCGGTCGTGTCGCGGTCGAGGCGGTGGACGATGCCCGCACGGGGCACCTCGCGGAGCTCGGGATAGCGCCACAGCAGGCCGTTGAGCAGCGTGCCGCAGGGGTTGCCCGCGCCCGGATGCACGACGAGACCGGCGGGCTTGTTGACGACGACGATCGCATCGTCCTCGTAGACCACGTCGAACTCCACGTCCTCCTCGGGCGTGAAGGCGAGCGCCTCGTCAAGATGGGGCTCCTCGAGCAGCGAGATCTCGTCGCCCTCGGTGACCTTCTGGCGCACCTTCTGGACGACCTCGCCGTTCACCTCGACGCTTCCCTCCTCGATGAGCTTCTGCAGACGAGCTCGGGAAACATCGGGCATCAGGGTGGCGAGAACCTTGTCAAGGCGTTCTCCCCAGAACCCTTCCACCGTGAAACTTGGTAAAGTGTCATCATCGGCGCCGTTCCCGGCATCGGGGAGGTCGTTATAATCCGAAAGTTCAGAATTTTCGCAACTGCTTGTCATGAATTTCAAGTTTCCTAATAAGCGCCTCGCCGCGAGGCTGATGGCCGTGACGGCCATCACGCTGGCGACCGCCTCCTGCTCCTGGCTCGAATCCCTCGACAAGGATCCGACGGCGGACTGGTCGGCCGACAAATTGTATACCGAGGCCCGAGCCGCTCTTGAAGAGAGCAACTGGACCGATGCAAAAGACTATTACACCAAGCTCGAGGCTCGCTATCCGTTTGGAACCTATGCACAGCAGGCCCAGATCGAGCTGATCTACGCGAACTGGAAGGACGGCGACGCCGCCCAGGCCGTTCAGGGTGCGGACCGCTTCCTGCAGGCCTATCCGAACCACGCCAACAGCGACTACGTCATGTACCTGAAGGCGCTTGCGACCCTCAATGAAAACGACGGCTGGTTCGCGAAGCTCGCCGCGCAGGACCTTGCCGAGCGCGACGCCAATGCCGCCCAAGAAGCCTTCGACATCCTCAAGGAGCTCGCCCTGCGCTTCCCCGACAGCCGCTACGCGCCCGAAGCGCGCCGCCGCATGCACCAGCTCGTGCTGGCTCAGGCAAAGCATGAACTTGGAGTTGCAGAATACTACTACGTTCGACACGCTTATGTCGCGGCCATCCAGCACGCGCAGCGAGTCGTGAGCGAATTCCAGAACACGCCCATGCGCGACGACGCTCTTGAGATCATCGCGAACTCCTACGACAAGCTTGAAATGCACGACCTCGCCGCCGACACGCGCAGGGTCCTCGAGCTCAACAAGGGCAAGACCGTCAAGGTCCGCCGCTGAGTCGGGCTCTGATTTCCGCTCGCAAAGAGGAGGCTTCCTGAAGGAGGTCTCCTTTTTTTGTTTACCACCCTCCTTTTCTTGATCAGGGTCAAGTCAAGGACAATCTCCTCGAAAAATTCCGCAAACGATATTGAGAACCATTCTCAATTCATGCACAATACATTCAACGACAGCGAAACGCCGCCGCCTCCATCCAAGGACAACGGGGGTCGTCCGGAGCGGACGGCGAGGAAAGGAACCAAGCGCCTTCCCGCAAAGCGGGGCAATCTCCACCCGCACGCTGTTGGGGGTCTGAGAAGGGCCGGATGCGTGCAACGCGCATCCGGCCCTGTTTTTATCCTGCTCTCGTGCAGAAGGCACCCTGCTGTGAGCGCCCTGCTGCGGGCGTCCTACTTTGAGAGCCTTGCGGCCACCTCGGCGCCGCGCTTCATGCTCACAGGCGCGAGCGCCAGAAGGGAGAGCACGAAGAAGAGGCCCGTGAAGAGGATGGCCATCCTGTGGTCGTTGCCGGTGATCCAGGTGATGGCGCCGTAGGAAAGCGGGCCGACGATGGCAGCAAGCCACAGCGCCATGTTCCAGAAGCTGTAGAACTCGGCCAGGCGCGAGCTCGGCGCGAAGACCGCGACCATGGCTCGGCCTGCGGACTGGGACGAGCCCATGGCGAGGCCCGCGAGATTGGCGGCGACCCAGAACTGCCAGCGCTCGGTCGAGAAGGCGGCGACGGCGATCATCGCGATCCAGACGCAGAGCGTGCCCGCGAGCGCGAGCTTGTGGCCGATGCGGTCCTGCACGTAGCCGAAGGCGAAAGCGCCGACGGCGGCCGTGATGTTCACGAGGAAGACCATGAGGAGCGTGTCCTCGGTCTTGAACCCCATGACGGCGGCGGCATAGACGGCCGAGAGCGTGATGACGACGGAGACGCCGCACTGATAGAGGAACCCGCAGACGGAAAGCCAGGCAAAGTCGCGGAAGTCGCCGAGCGAGCCGAGCGTGCGGCGCAGCTCCGCAAAGCTCTCCGAGGCGGCGCTCCTGACGGCCTCGCGGTCCGCAGCGTCAAGACGCGGCACGCTCCTCTCCTTGAGGAAGAGGAAGATCGGAAGCGCGGCGGCCGCGAAGACGAAGGCCGTCACGGCCATCGTGCCCGCCACGGTCTGGTCCATCCCGTAGCCGAGCTTCTCGCCGCCGAGCACCACGCCCAGACAGAGGCCGAGCGTAAGGATGCCGCCGCAGTAGCCGAAGCTCCAGCCCCAGCCCGAAACCTTGCCCACGGCGTCCTCACGGGCGAGCTCGGGCAGGAAGGCCGAGTTGAGGGACTCGCCCACGTTGTAGGCGACGTTGCTCACGATGATCATGAGGGAGGCCCAGACGATCGTGCCCGGTCCCGCGAACATGAGGCCGAGCGTGCCGCCCACGGCCATGAAGGTCGCGACGGCGAGCCAGCGCTTCTTCGTGGCGGTCGCGTCGGCCACCGTGCCGATGACGGGCATCAGCAGCATGCTCACCGCATTGCTCACCGCGATGACGACGGTCCAGAGGAACGTCGCCGAGGGGGCGTCGCCCGCCACCACGCTCACGAAGTAGGCGTTGAAGACGGCCGTGAGCACCACGGTCGTGTAGCCCGAATTGGCAAAGTCGAATGCGGCCCAGGACCAGACCTCGCGCATCGCGACGCCGTCCTTGAGAGCGGACCGGGAGAAAAACGGCATGTGGTTCTCCTCCTTATCGCGCAGTTCGTCCGCGCATGACCAGCATGTTGAGATGCGCCATCACGCTTCGCGCAAGGCTTCTGACGGCGTAACCGCCCTCGAGCACGCTCACGAGACGCCCCTCGCAGAGGACGTCGGCCGCATCGAGCAGCCTGCGCGTGATGCGCGCGTAGTCGAGCTCCTTCACCTTGAGCTGTGCCATCTGCTCCTCGACGTGGGCGTCGAAGCCCGCCGAGACGAAGATGATGTCGGGCCTGAAGGCCTCGAGCTGCGGCAGCCAGACGTTCTCGAGGATGTCGGTGAAGACCGCGCCGTCGGCGCCTGCGGCAACGGGACTGACGACGACGTTCTTGGGCGTGGGCTCCATCATGCGGTGCGGATAGAGCGGCCACTGGAAAAGCGACATGAAGCGGATGTCGGGATGGTTCGCGACGATCTCCTCGGTGCCGTCTCCGTGGTGCGCGTCAAAGTCGACGATCGCGACGCGTCTCGCGCCGTGGCGGCGCATCGCCCAGTAGGCGCCGATCGCCACGTTGTTGAGGTAGCAGAAGCCGCGAGCCTCGGCGCGCGCCGCATGGTGTCCCGGCGGGCGCACGCCGCAGAAGGCGTTCTTGATGCGGCCCGCATAGAGCTCGTCGACCGCCTCGACCACCGCGCCCGCACTCTTCATTGCGGCGTCGAAGGTGTCGGGACCGACGCGCGTGTCGGGCGCGTCGAAGGTCGCAAGCGCGGCGGGATCGCCCGCCGAAGCGGCCTCGAGGCGCCTGACGTACTCGAGGTCGTGCGCGAGGATCACGGACTCGATCGGCGCGGGCTTCGCATAGTGAACCCTGACGAGGGCGTCCATCCCGAGGGCGAGCATGTTGCGCTCGATGACGTCGAGCCTCTCGGGGCGCTCGGGGGCCTCGGGAAGCGGGTTGGGCACGGCGATGCGGTCGTGCGTGAAGTAGCCCGTGAGCGGGCGAACGTCCGTTTGATTGATCATCTGCAATGGCCTGTTCTTGTTATTGGCGGCGTTCATGCGGGCTGCCCGCCCGCGCAGTCCGCGCGGGCCTGCGGGAGGCGCCCCATGACGGAAAGCGTACCACAGGCGGCCCACCCGAAAAAGAGACCGCTCGGGAACGGGCCCCGCAGCTTCGACGCCTCCGAGGCGCACTGCACGTGCGACGCCTCTCCCGCAGGCATCCCGCCGTCAATTTGTGCCATCCTGAAACACGGCCCCGCGCCGGTGAGGCCCGTCGGGCGAGCCTTGCTACAATGCCTCAGGTCACCCATCCACCGCACAACCTTCATGACGACACGATCCCGACTCCGCATGACGATCTACGCGACCGCCTGCGCCGCCTGCATGGCGGCCTGCGCCTGCGCGCTCGCCGCGGATGCGCCCGCCAATACGGCGAAGGCGCCCCAGTCGACCGTCTCGCCCTCCGCATCCTGCTATCTCGCCCGGCCCGACGTCGTCGAATTTCTGGGCCAGATCTCGGAAAAGCACGGAATTCCGCTCGAGTGGCTCAAGGACGAGGTGGCCGTCGCCCGCTACTCGGAAACGGCCGAGCGCCTGATGACGCCCAAGCCCGGCATCAGAAAGCCCGACTCCGACGTCGTCAAGTCGCCCTTCAGGAACTACCTCGCCTACGCACGCGGCTTCCTCACGCAGGAACGCATCCTGCGCGGGCGCGAGTTCATCGAGCGCAACGCCGCCATCTTCGACGAAATTGAAATGAAGAGCGGCGTCTCCCGCTACGTCATCACCGCCGTCATCGGCGTCGAGACCTTCTACGGCCGCAACATGGGCCGCTACCGCGTGCTCGACAGCCTGATGACGCTCTCCTTCGACTACACGCGCCGCGCCGCCTTCTTCAAGGAGGAGCTCGCGCACTTCCTCGAGTTCTGCTGGCGTCAGGAAGTCCAGCCCGTCACCGTGCTCGGTAGCTTCGCGGGCGCCATCGGCTACGGCCAGTTCATGCCGAGCTCGCTCGACCGCTGGGGCGCCGACGGCGACAAGGACGGCAGGATCGACATGGTCGAGAGCGAGCCCGACGCCATCGCCTCCGTCGCCAGATTCCTCACGGCCCACGGCTGGGTCGCGGGCCGCGGACTCCTCTACCCCGTCAGGGCCGACGCCGAGATCTTCGACGCGACGGGCTCGGGCGGCATCGCCGCACACGCCACCGTCGAGGGACTGCGCAAGGCGGGCGTCGACACGGGAGAGCACTTCCCGCTCCTCGACGACGAGCCCGTCCTGCTCGTCGACCTGCCGCAGCTCGACGAAAAGGGCCGGCGCACCACGAAGTGGTACATCGGCACCCGCAACTTCTCCTCGGTCCTGCGCTACAACCGCAGCTACTTCTATGCGGCCGCCGTCGCCATGCTCGCCAACCGCATCGCGGGCATCGACGAGCCCTGACGCCTCCTGCGCGCACCCGCTCGCGCCCGAGGCGAAGCATTTGCTATATTTCCCTCGATGATTTTTTCCATCTCCTTTCCGGAGGCCCTTCATGTCTTTTGTCTTTGCCCCGCCCCAGCAGGCCGTCGTGCCCGTTCAGGACGAAACCTACTCCTACTTCCCGATCCGCCGCGTCTTCGGCATCGCCAGGAACTACGCCGAACCGGGCGCCGCGACGAAAGACACGCCCTTCTACTTCATGAAGGACTGCTACACGGTGGTCCCCGTGGCCGACGGCGAATGCGCCCGAATCCCGATGCCGCCGCAGAGTCAGGTGCTCAAGCACGAGATCGAGCTCGTCGCCTGCCTCGGCAAGGGCGGCCGCAACCTCACGCTCGAACAGGCGGCCGAGGCCGTCTGGGGCTGGTGCGTCGGCATCGACTTCACGCTCGGTGACCAGAAGCTGCCGTCGGGCGCCACCGACTTCGCGCGCGCCAAGTCCTTCGAGCGCGCCGCGCCCGTGAGCCACGTGCGCCCCGCCTACCGCTGCCCGATGCCCGCCCCCGCCGACCTCTGGCTCTACGTCAACAACCAGAAGCGCCAGGGCGGCTGCACGTCCAACCTGATCGTCCAGCCCCTTGAGACGATCGTCGAGCTCTCCAGATTCTGGGAGCTCCAGCCCGGCGACATGATCTTCACGGGCACCTGCGGCGGCGCCGACAAAGTGTTCCCGGGCGACCACCTTGAGGGCGGCGTCAACGGCGTCGGCTCCATCAAGGTCGACATCATCTGACGCCGAAACGGAAACGTTCACTTACGTTTGGGTGGCGCGTCCGCGGACGCGCCACCCTTTTGCGTCATGGATCAAGCAGTCAAAAGTTGCTAAGATCATGGATTGACCGCGAGACGCCCTGAGAAACGGGCGTTCCGCTTCAAAAAAGGGACCGCCGCCACGGCCTTCGCGCCGTTGCGCAGACGCAGGGAGCGCCACGTCCCCGCGTCATTCAACGAACCGAACGAATCACAAAAGAGATGAGCAACAACAACGCCTACCATCGCGAAAGCCTGGCCTCGATCAGCCAGCGCCGCCTCAGCACGGTCAAAAGCAAGAGCATCTACGTTCTTCCGAACGCATTCACCGCTGCCGCGCTCTTCTCAGCCTTCTACGGCATCATCGCCGCCATGAACGGCGACTTCTACGCCGCCGCGATCGCGGTCTTCTTCTCCATGCTCTTCGACGGTATGGACGGCCGCGTCGCCCGACTCACGCACACCCAGTCCGAATTCGGCGTCCAGATGGACTCCCTCGCCGACGCCGTCAGCTTCGGCGTCGCCCCCGGCCTCATCGTCTACGAATACACCCTCAAGGGGCTCGGCAAGCTCGGCTGGGCCATCGCCTTCATCTACTGCCTGTGCGCCATCCTCCGCCTCGCCCGCTTCAACTGCAACGTGGGCGTCGTGAGCAAGAACTACTTCCAGGGCCTTCCCTCTCCGGCCGCCGCCGCGCTCGTCTGCGGCTTCGTCTGGCTCGGCGTCGAGGGCAAGCTCCCCGAATGGCTCCTGCCGTACCAGAGTGAAATCGCCGCCGTCGTCACGCTCTACGCCGGCCTCACGATGGTCTCCAACGCGCCCTTCTTCTCCGGCAAGAGCTACGCCGTCGTGCGCACGATCCCGTTCTGGTTCGTCGTGGTGTTCGCGCTTCTCTTCATCGTGATCTCGAGCAACACCTCGCTCTCCGTCTTCGTCCTCTTCTGCATCTACGCCCTCTCGGGCTTCGCCTACGGCTTCTACTGCTGGTGGACCGGCCGTCCGAACCCGATCCAGGCCGACATCGCCGCCGCACTCGCGGCCGAGGCCGAGGAGCACGAGGACACGCAGCACTGACCTCGGACACTCACCCGAACCCATCCAAACGCCGTCGCCCCGAAAACGACGGCGTTTTTCATGCCCGTCATCCGTCTTTCTACGCAATGGTTTTCGCCTATAAGCGACACTTTTCATAGTCGTTAACGGCAATTGGACTCAACGGAAACTTTTTCTAGACTCTTCCGTCGAGATGCGGCGGACACGCAGGGCGCAGACCACAGAGACGCCCCGCCCCCGACCACCCGCATCCGAAATGAGGAGAATCAAGATGAAATTTGTTCCCAGCCTTCTGGCCGCGAGCATCTGCTCGGCCGTCTTTGCGGCCTCCGCCGCCGTTCCGGTCGTCACCGACACGATCGCGAAGAACGCCGAACTCATGAACGCCGACCCGGCCATGCAGGCCCTGCTGAAGGAGGCCACGAGCGAGGAGGCCCAGAAGTGGCGCTTCAACACGCTGCTCGAACTCGCCCGCATCGCCTCCC
>ERZ791800.360-NODE-360-length-42558-cov-97.881067_pt1 | contig 42558 bp, 38 predicted proteins | sample MGYA00510310_ERZ791800 | MGnify/ENA primary metagenome ERZ791800 (study PRJEB30046, sample SAMN00791954) | human gut metagenome | study: EMG produced TPA metagenomics assembly of the A metagenome-wide association study of gut microbiota in type 2... | reverse complement strand
CAACTTACAATAGGAATAAGAAACTATGTAGTCAACTAAATATAGGAAACTACAGGTCCCTCGGGGATCACGTGATGGGGAGCCGGTGAACATGAGACGAGCAACCGTTGCTCACGAGGCGGGCAACAAGTGCCCAAACTAAGAACCCAAATTTGGGCAACATAATAATGATTGCCAAAATCAATCATCAACAAGAATAACCTTTAACCAGATATTCCATCATAAATAAATGAGACTTCCCTGCATCAAAACAGAGTAGTCTCATTCTTTTTATCTTATTATCTATCAAGTCTTTAAGCCGACATTTTCAACAGTAAATGAGACTTTGAGACTTTTCTTTCAATAACTTTTCCACGTAAGCGAGAAAGCTTCTGCCCTTTCAGAGCATGTGGGATTTATACCTGGAAATACTTTTCCCTTAGATAGCATAAAGGAAGGTGCGGATGAACCAGTAGCAAACGATACCTGCGATGTAACCTACGAAAGCAATCCAGGAGATGTGCTTCATATACCAGCCGAAGGTAATCTTCTCCAAGCCCATTACTACCACACCAGCGGCACTACCGATAATCAGCATTGAACCACCTACACCGGCACAGTAGGCGAGCAACTGCCAGAAGACACCATCCACAGCCATATCACCAACGGCTGCCACAGGATACATTCCCATACATCCGGCTACCAGAGGCACATTATCAACAATACTTGAAAGCACACCGATGATACCAGTTACGAGGTAGTGGTTGCCATCGAATACGACGTTCAAGCCCTGACCCAAAGCAGTCAATACGCCAATCTCAGCCAGGCAGGATACTGCCATCAGGATACCGAGGAAGAAGAGAATGGTACTCATATCTACACGAGAGAGCAACTTGGTAACACGCTTCTGAGTTCCTTCTGCATCCTGTCCGCGATGCAAACCGCGATAGAAAATTTCGGTAGCAGTCCAGAGAACGCCCAATACCAGGAGGATTCCTACGAATGGAGGCAAGTGGGTGATACTCTTGAAGATAGGAACGAAGATCAGACCGCCTACTCCGAGCCAGAACACAGCCTTGCGCTGACCCTCAGTGAAATCGCTCACAGATGCATTCTGCTGGGCAGAAGCCTCAGGCATCACGAGTTCGCCCTTCAACATGGTCTGAAGGATGAGAGCAGGAATCACCATAGAAACCACAGATGGTATGAAGATCTCTGCGATAACACCGGCTGCAGTAATCAATCCCTTGTTCCAGAGCATGATGGTGGTAACGTCGCCGATTGGTGAGAAAGCACCACCCGAGTTAGCTGCAATGATGACGAGGGATGCATAAACCATGCGGTCCTTGTGATCGGTGACGAGCTTGCGGAGAATCATGATCATCACAATACTGGTGGTCAGATTGTCGAGGATGGCAGAGAGGAAGAAAGTGAGAATAGCAATACGCCAGAGGAGCGCACGCTTAGACTTGGTTTTCATCACCTTGCGAACCCAGTTGAAACCGCCATTCTGGTCTACGATTTCCACGATGGTCATCGCACCCATCAGGAAGAAAAGTGTAGTAGCGGTATCGCCCAGATGTTCCTGAATGATTCCGGTCACCTTCTCTACCATACCTGCAGCTCCACCTGTATAATCTGGGTGCATCAACTGGAGATACTGCATCGGATCCACCATGTAGAGGGTCCAACAACCTACCAACATCAACAGGGCAATCGCTGCCTTGTTTACCTTTGTCAAACTTTCGGTAGCTATGAGTGCATAGCCCAGCACAAAAACGACAATAATAGAAATTGTAAGTGTAGCCATTACTTTTTATTTATTATTAGATATTAACTGATATTCAAAATGAATTTTCTTTCCTTCATGATTTGGTAAGTATTTTTGCCAAACGGATGCAAAGGTACAAAAAGAAAAGCAATAACCACGCAATTCCTTATTATAATTGTATGAAATCGTTTACTTAATTACGGATTTCTTCCCAAACCATAAGAATTCTACGTTACTGTGGCTGAAGCTCATAATTGATTTCACCATCCTGAGGACGATGGATGACTACCAGAGTCTGATAGGTATCGAAAGTCTCATCCCAGCCACCTGTCTTCAGCGGCATCTTGTCGATAGGCACCCAGGCATTACCGGCTCCATTGAAACCATAGTTCACATGCACGAGACCCTTGCTGTTGTAACCATCTATCACGAAGGAATGAGAGAAATAGTTATTTTCTCCATTCTTATAGGATGTTCCGCCATAAAGCACTGGGCGACCGGCACTCAACTCCTTGAAGATAACTTCCTTCCAGAGCTTAGCATCCTGCTGGTTAGGATAGTCGCGATAACCGTAATATTTCACGATATAGCCGAACTTCTTTGCAAAACCGTAGTTCTCAATATCAGATACCTGACTGGTGCTCACATCCGTGCCATACTGCATATTGACAACCTCGCCGCAACGAGCCATCAGGAGAGCTACGGCAGCAGCCTGGACATCGGTATATTTGCCTTCCTCATAAGAAGGAAGCATGTTGTCCCAATCAATCACCGTACCATCAGAGAGCTGAGATGGATACTTGTAATAATTCAAGATCTGAGCCAGGGATGTAGCCACACAACCCGTAAGGCACTGCTTGCCGTCCTTGGTTGGTGTATCGTTCCAAAATGGCGCATACTGTCCCCAAGTGGTAGTAAGCATGGCTGGCACTTCCGCCTTGCAGCCCTCTGGAATCTCATCCCCATCGCTCCAGGTGAAGTCGTCATAGCCATAAGTATCACCTATCTGATTGCCATCATAATCATAAAGATATGAACAGAACCAAACCTCGCCAGCATACTCATCGCCTGTAAACCGGGAATAGCCTCCTGACGGATAGATGCTCACATAATACTTGCTGCTCAGATAGATGGAATAATAACCATAGTCGTCGGCTGTAGTGGAAGGAGTTATCTCGGTAGAACCCTCAGGAACGGTGAAGTTGATGCTATAACCTTCCTCACCCAACGGATTCTCCAAAGTATAACTGCCATCATCATAATGAACGAGGGTAGCGGTAAACGACTTGCCAAGGGCTGCAGATGTGTAAGTTCCCGTATGGCGCCATACCTCAGCCTTAGTACGCTCAAATTTCAGTGCGATAGGCTCTGAATCGGCATATTCCGGGTCAGAACTTGTAGCCGTGATATAGATGGTGTATTCACCGATAGCCAGACCGGTAAGAAGCACACTGTTGGTCTCCGTCTGTCCGCTCACCTCCTTGCCGTCTGCATCTTGATAGTGGTAAGAATAACCGGTGGCATTCTCCACCTCAGGCCAGGTGATGGTTACACCGCCGTTGGCAGAACTTGCCGAAGGTACAGGGTTAGCCAAAGGAGTTTGGGCTGTGGTAGTAGCGGTAAGGGTGGCGATAGGTGATGTACTCTTATCGCCAGTCAATGCTGCGTATGCCCATACCTTCAGGGTGTAGGTGGTGGTAGGCTCCAGACCAGTGGCTATCAGGGTTGTACCACTTGTCATATCTCCCAGCACCCGGTTGTCATTGGCATCATACAATTCGTATGCATACTGGGTAGCACCAGCCACAGGCTGCCAGTTGAAAGACAGCGAGGTGGCCTTCGTGATATCCGATGAGATAGCGGGAGCCTCCAACTGTGTCTTTACGACATCATCATCGCTACATGAGCTGAAGCCCAGGCTAACGGCAATGAGGAGGAATAATATGCTATATATCTTTTTCATTCTATTGCTATTTTAATGTTATTTTATTTTCTTCTGTTCATGAAATTCCATTTTGTTCATGAAATTATAGATTGCTCATGACTCCTCATTTCACTCCTATGGATTCCACATCACTTCGATATAGTTGTAGCCTTCAGAAGTTCCATCGGTATAGGCTGTGGAATAAGTGGCGAATACGCAATAGCCCTTTTTGAAGGAGACATAGGAATAATCACCATAACCGATATAAGAGTTCATAATGCAGAGGGAAGACACGGTCTTGTCGCCCACCGTCCATGAAGGCCATTCACCCTTGCTGGAATCATAGAGGTAATAGCCATCTACGGTTCCGTCATTATAACTGTAATAATTGGTATATGGCAGAATCTTGTTGTAGGAAGTTGCTCCCGATGCCACACCACCTACCAGGAACACCATGTCCAGACCGGAACCTACGAAATCCTTGATGCGATAGCGGTTGGTGCTACCCAGGCGCTCGATATCCACAGTCCACTTCTGCTGGTTTCCGTTGATGGTCCAGGTCATGTCCGCATCCTTGACGTATGTTTTCCAGGAAGCCTGCAGTGCATAACCGCTAAAATGGGAAGTACCCTTGAACTGACTGCTATAGTGATCAGCGTAAGCCTCATCAATGGCAAGGTCGAAGGAATACTTCTTATCCTCCTCCATTTCTCCCACCCCGATGGTGAGAGATGCCGTCTTCTGACCAGCTTCAAACTTCACCGATGACGGGATGGTGAGTCCCTCACTTGCCGATTTGCAGACGATAGGCACCTCGGCAGCCTCACTGTCATTCACACGAGACACCTTCAATTCCATCTCTGGCTGTTCGCCAGGACCACAAACATAGTCGGCAGTATTGTCGGCATCGAAATACACCTGCATACTGTTGGCAGGGGTTGGCGCTCCAGGCTGGTAGTCATCATCGCTATCACAGGCTGTGAATCCTGCACCTATAGCCAGCACCATCAATATCTGATATATGAACTTTTTCATAATTTCTAATCTAAATCCTTTTATAAATGAATCCGAAATCAATAATCCGTCTGAGAGGTCGCAGCATTCGTTGGGTCTGGATTGAGCACCACGGCAGTATTCTGGTCACGCTCATAGTCGTAGATGTAATAGTTGAGCCATGGAGCCACCTTGCCTTCCTTGGAATTGAGCTGGGCAGAGGCTGGATAATTGCTGCCATCATAATAACGCTGGATGCGCATACCGAGACGCTTGCGGTCGAAATAGACAAGTCCCTCACCCCAGAACTCGATGCGCTTCTGCACCATCAGTTCTTGGATGAAAGCATCCATATCGGTAGCAGCACACTGGTATGAACCATCGGTATAACGATAGGTGTTCATGAAATCAGTCAAGACCATCTTGCCTGCCTCCACGTTCTGTGTGTGTGCCTTAGCCTCAGCCAGGATGAAGTACATCTCCTCTACACGCATCAGAGGTATATCGAAAAGCATCGCTACATTGTAATCGGTCTGATTGCCAGAGCTCATGCGGAACTTCATGCCGGCATAGGCTGGGAGATCCTGCCACTGGTCTGACTTGAGAATGGATTTATACTTAGAAGGAACCGCTGCCGCTCCCACATCAGAAGGATCCACCCATGTAGTCTTGCGCCAGTCGGCATCAGGCATCTTCTCATAGAGAGACTTGTCGATGCAACGATATGTGCCCATACCACCCCATGTAAGATTAGGAGCCTCGGAACCCATCCAGCACAACCATGAATACCAATAGTAGGTCAACATATCCTTGTCCTGCATAGAAGCAGACCACATCCAGGCACCTGTAGCAAGATTGAAGCCCGTCTTCTCATTGTGCCACTCGTCGCTGCTCAGCGGAGCATAGCCATCGAGCGCCATCGCCTTCTGTGCATATTCTGCAGCCTTGGCATAGCACTCATCAGCGGTGGTCACACCCAACTTAGCGTAGCCATCAGCATCTTCCTCATGAGCGAGCTGGGTAGCCAAGTCTTCTGGATTCTTCTCAAAACGGGTAGCCATCTCCAGCCACAGACGAGCCTCCAGTCCATAGACCACGCTCTCATCTGGCTGTGTCTTGTTGGCACGTTCAAAACCCTTCATCTCTGATTCCGCCAACTTCAGGTCGTTCAGGATGAAACGATACATGGTATAGAATGGAGCACGAGGATTATTCTTAGACTCCTTGGCGGTTGTCTTCTCTGTCACGATAGGCACGGTGAGTCCAGCCACCTTGCTTTTCTCTGCCTGAGCATCCAAACTGCTGAAGCCCGTGGTCTTGTACTCAAACATACGGGTCATGTCGAGATAAGCCAATGCTCTGTAGGCACGAGCCGCACCGGCGTATGCCTTCTGGTCGGTATCATCAGAACCGAACTTCTCCACCATGTTGTTGGCATTGCTCACCAGGTCATAATAATAAGAATAGGTGTAGAGCGAGAACACATTGAGCGAGGTGCCGTCGGCTATCCATGACAAGTAATCATTGGTGACATTGTTGACAGGCTCATCGCCACCCAGGATGTCACGTATCAGCATCTGACTTGGATAACCCCAGTCGTATGCCACCTGTGCTCCGTTATAAGAGAACTGCTCCACCATTTTGGCATTCAAGCCGTTGAGCAGTATCTTACCTGGGTTCTTGGCAGTTTGCATCTGCTCACCTGTCGCATAATCAGTAGGAAACTCTTCCTCTATACAACTCTGCATCAAGGAAGAAGCAGCCAATATCATGAATGGCATCACAGCCATCTTCTTTATTTTCTTGTTCATCATCATAATCGTCCTTTTGTTTGAGAGTTAGAATTGGAGTGTTATACCTGCCGAGATGGTACGTGTGAACGAATAGTTCTCAGTACCAGGAGAACCTGCAGAACTGGTTCGAGGATCAAGACCCTTGCGCTTGGTCCAGAGACAGACATTATCTGCAGAGGCATAGACACGCATCTTGCTGAAGCCCAACTTGCTCGACCATACCTTAGGGAATGTATAGCCCAGGTTGATGTTGTTCAGGCTCAACCAGCTACCATTGGTCAGGAATCGGTCGGAAGTAGAGTTGGAATAGTCATCACCAAACTGGAGACGAGGTATATTAGAAGAGGTATTATCCTCTGACCATGCCTTGAGCACATCCTTATGGAAATTGTAACCCAGACTGGTGGATGTAGGGCTGCCCATCAGGTTTCTGTATCCCTCATCAAGCACCTTGCCACCGATGGAATAGGAGAAATTGAACGCCAAGTCGAATCCCTTGAAATTCACACTGGTACCAAAACCACCATAGATATCAGGAGTTGGATTGCCACAGTTATAGTCTGTCGCATCATTATAAGTGGTGGTGGTCGTAGTATTACCCTGTTCGTCGGTCACATACCACATAGACTGTCCATCCTCTGCCACACCTGCATACTTTGGCATACGCCAGGTGTACATCGGAAGTCCCTCACCATAGAAGTAGAATTCACTTACATATCCGCCATGACCCTCCAATGTACTGTTGATATTGTCTGGATTCAGAGAGACGATTTTATTGCGATAATGGGTGGCATTGAGATTGATGTTCCACACCAGGTCCTTGGTACGGATGGCATCATAAGAGAGGGAAAGTTCCACACCTTTGTTTACCATATCGCCTACATTGTCATAGATACCATCATAGCCGTATGACTTAGGATAATAGACATAGCAGAGCATATCGGTGGTCTTGCGATAGAAATATTCCAAGCTACCTGTCAGGCGATTATTGAACATACCGAACTCCACACCTGCATTGACATTGGTATTGGTCTCCCAAGTGATGTTAGGATTACCCTTGGAACTGACAGTAACAGCCACCTCGCCATTATTGTTGCGCACCACATAGAGGTCGCGGTAGAGGTTGCTGCCGATACCATCATTACCCTGCTGACCGAAGGAAGCCTTCACTTTCAGCATATCGAGCCATCCCTTGCTGCTCTCCATCCATTTCTCCTTGGTGAGAATCCAAGCACCACCGAAGGAATAGAAACTACCCCAACGATGACCAGGAGCAAAGTTGGAAGATGCATCACAGCGATAGGAAGCCTGTGCAAAATACTTGCCGTCATAATCATACATACCACGGAAGAAATAGCCCTCGGTATTATATTTTGACTGGTTTGAATTGCCATCCTGAACCTTGATGGCACCGCTCAATTCCTGGTTGTCGAAATAAGAGAACATACCAGAACGCGTAGCACTTACGCCCTCGTCTGTAGAAGTAGAATTCTCATGACCGAAGAGCAAAGTCATATTGTGATTGCCAAAGCTATGGGCATAATTGATGAGTTGCTGGAAGTTGGTTGCATACGTACGACTATGGCTCTTGCTCACCTGTCCCTCCGGATAAGACATTGCACCCCAACCATAGAAAGGCTGATAAGTGGAGGTATAGCGATACTCATAATCACTCACCGTGCCATTGAGAGTCAACTTCAATCCCTTGACAAATGTAGGAGTGATGTCGGCAAAACCAGCCAAAGAGAAGGAATTAGCCACTGAATTATTGGTCTGCAACTGGTCGTCCTTCAACGAGTTGATCTGCTTTGCTACTACGCTACGCACAAGTCCGTTGACTGCACCATCACCATAGTCACACATCTTACCATTCTGGTCGGTCATGATATTGCCCTCGCCATCACGTATATAAAGAGGATAAATCGGAGCTATACGGCTCGCTGCATAGAAGACATTATAGCCAGAGTTAGAACCAGCCTGGTCGGTATTGGTATGTGCATAGTTCACATTGCCACCCACCTTCAACCATTCATTAGCCTTCAAGGTTGACTTCAGATGGGCGGTATAGCGCTTGATACCTGAACCGTAGACGATACCAGGCTCGTTGAGATAACCCAAGGAAGCATACATCTGAGCCGCATCGTTACCACCATTCACGCTCACATTGTATTCCTGACGCAAGGTGTGACGCATAGACTCGTCCAACCAGTTGTCTGGAGTGACTGTATATACCTTACCCTTATAATATACACGATTGCCAAGAGTAGCATTCGGATTCAGTTTGCCATTATCACCGATAAGATACTGGCCGTCTGGCACTGCATAACAGAGATAACCCAAACCGCCATTGGAAGTATCGCTGCTGATAATAGATTTGTTGGCTGCGGCATGGGCTGCATAAGGAGTCATGCCATTGGCGATATTATTGCGATAGACAGCACCATACTGCAACTCATAATATTGTCCTGGGTCGGAAATCATATCATAATCCTGGGTGGCACGGCTCGTGCTGCCCCACTTGGCATCCAGCGTAACCACGGTTTTGCCTTTCTGAGGATTCTTAGTAGTAATCATGATGACGCCATTGGCACCACGGGCTCCATAAAGAGCATTGGATGCAGCATCCTTCAATACGGTCATGGAAGCCACATCGTTTGGGTTGATATCATTCCATGAACCAGAGAATGGTGCACCATCCAGGATAATCAATGGTTCCTGGTTGGCATTGATAGAACTGATACCACGAATCAAGAAAGAAGGAGTGGCAGAAGGATCACCTGAAGACTTGTACATCTGCACACCAGCCACCTGACCTTCCAAGGCATCAGCTACATTATTTACAGGACGCACGGCTATTTTGTCTGCATCCAATACACCTGCTGAACCCGTGAAAGAGGATTTCTTCTGCTCACCATAAGCCACGACAATGACTTCATCGAGCTGGCGGTCTTGCGAGTGCATGTTTACCTTCATGCCCGGAGCAGCCTTCACGGTCTGGGAGTCCATACCGAGATAACTGATCACGATTGCCTCGCCCTGTTTTACACTTGGCAGACTGAACTTACCATCAATGTCGGTCACAGTTCCTGTCTTAGAACTTTTTACCAAAATCTGGGCACCCACTACGGGATCTCCATTCTCATCGAAGACCTGTCCTCCAATCTGTCCGGAAGACTGTGCCAGCACTTGCCCCGAAGCAGCCAGCAACAGGGAAGCAAATAAAACCTTCATTCTCATATTATCTATCTCTTCTTATATTTATTATCCTCACATAATCTTAAAACACATCAATATATATACCATAATATATATAAATTTATATAAGCTTTCTTATATATTCACTTAGCCTGTTTTATAATATGCTACGTTTATATGTCATGTTGCATTATTTTATAAAAGATTTCATAAAATATGTATTTAGATGCAAAGGTATAATAATTCCAGCAAAAAGCCAAGCAATATTTCTTATTTTTGAGGTTTTTTATATCAGAAAGATATTTTTCACGACAAAATAACGCCCAAATGCAATATTCTGTTTAGAAATATCACAAAATGAGCTTACAAATCTCTTCTAAAAACACAGTCATTTGCCTGACCGTCGTAGATACCTCATCGACGATGCTGTCTATGAGAAAGTTGAAACACGGAAAATGAAAGTTTTAAAAATTATTAGGAAAAGAATGATGATAGTTACATAAAAAATCGTATCTTTGCATTTCATAAAATATGTAACATAAAACATGGAATAGATATAAAACGTTATGGAACAGCTGAATAACCCATTTGTTATCTACGGATATAAGGGAACAGAATACTTCTGCGACCGCAAGAAAGAGACGGATCTCATCATGAAGGCTTTGCAGAATGAGCGCAACATCGTCCTCATCTCTCCTCGACGCATCGGAAAGACGGGACTCATACACCATGTCTTTGAGAACATCAGCAAGCAGGAGCCAGAGACGCATTGTTTCTATCTCGACATCAATGCCACAAGAAATCTGAGCCAATTCATCCAATTATTGGCAAAGACGGTTATCGGGAAGGTTGATACTTTCTCGCAAACTGCCATGCGCAAGATTACTACTTTCTTTGCCGGCTACAAGCCTACGATGTCGTTTGATGAGATGACGGGAATCCCTACGTTCTCGATTACGGTTTCACCAAGCCAGAGCGAAGATTCTCTCAAACATATCTTCGAGTATCTGAAACAATCGGAGAAACGAATCTATATTGCCATAGACGAGTTTCAGCAGATAGCCGAATATCCTGAAGATGGCACAGAGGCCCTGCTGCGCTCCTACATCCAGTTTTTGCCGAATGTATATTTCATCTTTGCAGGCAGTAAGCAGCACATGATGACCGACATGTTCCTGTCGGCAAAGCGCCCATTCTATCAGAGTTCGCAAATTCTCAATCTTCCCCTCATCAACCTGGATGAGTATCATCGTTTTGCCAACAGATGGATGGGAACCCGTAATCTGACTATGAATCATGACACCTTTGCCTATTTATATAATAAGGTAGATGGTCAAACCTGGTATATCCAGGATATTCTGAACCGACTCTATCAGAACGGAAAGGAGATAACGACAGCGGAAATAGATGATGTAACCCTGGAATTGGTGAACGAGCAGGAAGTGGCATTCGTGAATTACTACGATTCCCTTACTGACAATCAGGCAGCCCTTCTATCTGCCATTGCCCAGGATAAGGCTGTCACCTCCATTCTTTCGCAGGATTTCATCAGCCGCCACAACTTGCCTGCCGCCAGCAGCATAAGTCTTGCTCTCAAGACGCTGATCAATAGAGAATTCATCTACAAGTACAATGGCAGCTATATCATCTACGACCGCTTCTTCGGGATGTGGTTGAGGAAGAACTGCGCTGGAAATTAATCATTGCAAAAAAATCCGAAACAGATAGCTGTCAATGCTTCTGTTTCGGATTATCTTTTCGTATTCTTTCTTATTCTTCCTTAAAATAGATGATTGGCTTCCATCCATTTCTGGAAGACCACATTTCCCCAATGGTCAGGCAGAGATTCACCTGCACAACATTATCTTTCATGTCTTACCCTTTCCTTCTTTTCATTCATTTTCTTCACTTGATTAGGCAGCATTGGCAGCGGCGGCAAGAGTTTCTCTGCTTCCTGCAGGAATCCAATGCTCCTCAACAGAGAAAGAATAGTGCCAAAGCCTATGTTCTTAGCTTCGCCTTTTTCAAACTGGCTAATGGTGAAAATGCTCACACCAGCCTTTACAGCCACCTCTTTCTGAGTGAGATTGCTGAACAGACGATATTGCTTGAATCGTCCTCCTAATTCAGATATAATCTCAGAATTAGACTTTGCCTCTATACCATATTCCGTAATCATGCTGCAAATATAGTTATTTCTTTATTTATCTCTAAATATCGGGTTAAATATTTAAATATCTTTAGTTATTACAACCGTAACACCATTGTCGCAGCTTCGTCAATGCCTTTCAATCTCATCGCAATCGCGATGTAATAATACTGCCGTACCTTTGCAACCGTAATCAAACGATATTGGTTATGAAAGTAAAAAGGGGAATTATTGTATTAGGATTGCTCTCGGCGGCTAACATGCCAACGTGGGCGCAACAGATTAAGGGTGTTATTATCGACCAGAAATCGAAAGAGACACTCATCGGTGCAGTCGTCACTGTGGATGGAACCAACGTGAAGGCTATCACCAACATCGACGGAAACTTCCAGATCGATGGATTGGATAAAGAAAAGACATATACACTATATATTAACTATATAGGATATAAGACTCAAAAAATTGACGGGGTTCAGGCGAAGGACGCAGACCAGGTGATTGCGCTGCAACCTGATGAACAGCAGCTGAAGGAGGTGACCGTTACCGCAGTGGAAAGGCGTAATACGGATGCGGCAATGATACAGGTGGCCAAAAACAGTCCCGTCATCGTGAGCAATGTTTCGGCACAGGAAATATCCAGAACTCAGGATACGAATGCGGGTGAGGTGATACTTGATCCAGACTTGCTGGTGGGTTCCTATGGAGAGTATCGCAGCCTAGAATACCAGACCCGCAACTTCATCAACTCTGTGGCCTTAGGCTGGCCTATCGGTTTGATTGTTGATGGTGAGAAGGGTGAAACCGTGAAGGATGCCAAGCCTTCTTCTTTGCAGAGCCAAGCAACAAGTACTTCGACAGCTGGACCTCATTGGTTGGTGCAGATGGCTATACTCCTATCGCAGGAAGCCCATTGCTCGGTGCCGCAAGTTTCGCCGGCTGGACAGGTTTCGACACCGTAAGCTACATCGGAGCCTTCGATGGCAGCAACAACTGGATGAGCGGTTGGACCAACTTCGACCCTCAGAATGCACAGTACTAAAAAAAGATTAGTACCAGAATAAGAATCAGAATTGCTAATTTCTATTTTGACTATAAGGTTTTCTTTTATTGGAGCATGGCGCAGTGATTTGCGCCATGCTTTTTTTGTTGTGTATTATGGAGGGAAAGAGATTGTATCACTTATGACATAACCTCTTTGGTTATTACTAGCAAAGCTCCTCCGTTAAGTAACGAGAGGCCAAAGCTTCTATATCTATTCTGTCTGATTTTTGAATTTCTTCAATAACAGCATCTGTACATTCATCGTTCATTACTACACCAATTGCTTCGCTAGGAGTAAGGTTACATTCTTTTGCTATATAATAAGCAATTTCACCTAACACGTTTTCATAATTATACTTATTCCCCATATTCTCAATCTTTAATGAGTTCATTAATAGCCTTTTGTGTACAAAAGCAATATTGTATATAGCTAAGTCCAAATTGGGATATTCTGGAAACCAGAATACTCAAGTTGCTTTCATCAAGATAAGCTTCCCCACATTGGCGTATATAGTTTTTTATTTCTTGATCAATGAAGGCATCTGCTACGGGTCCTATAACAATATCGTAGTCATGCTTGAATCCGCTTTCTTCCCTGTTTTGGAGAATGAACTTTGCCCATTCCGTAGTGAATCCTTCAAAGATTTTAATTTGTAGTCCTTTTTTCTCACCTATATTAGGATAAAACAAGAACGCATTGACTGTAATTTTTCCTCCATGAAGAAAAGTGCTGCGTTTGCCCATTTGCCAAGCTCTTTTCCAATTTGGAGTGAGATAGAATCCTTTGCCAAAATCGTTTTTCCCTTTGCATTTGGAGAGATTAGGAGTAAGAATCTCTGTATAACTTCCATGCAGCAATCTCATGACACCATTACCCCCCTTTCCTTTTTCTTAGCTTTTGCAATATGGTTATTGCAAATACGAGTCAAATCCTCTACGATCTGTTCCCTTGGCAGAGTCTGCTCTATTTCCCAATTCTCCTCCAAAAATCTGATGCCTTGATTCTTTTGGAGGAAGTTGAAAGCTTTCTGTTTGGTAATTTTCTTGTCCTCTGCAAACCAGCAAGCTGCAACTGTGACAAAGATTGTTGCCTTCATCATTGTATCTGCTGACGGATACTGACTGTCTATATGTACACTCAGTTTCTCGCCCATAGCTTCCAGGAGGACGGAAGCATCATCTATAGAAATATTGGTCTTGCCACCCTCAATCTTACTGATGCTGCTTTTGCCCAACCCCACATATTTTCCAAGAGCCTCTTGCGATAGCCCTTTTTCCTGACGAACTTTTTTCACTATGCCACCCAGGATATTATCCGTATTATCGAATTTCTTTTTCATATCTGTTCTTTTTGAGCAAAAATAGCCAAAGTTTCTCAAACGAGCAACTTTTTTAACTTAAAGTTGTATAAAAAAGAACTTGAAGAGGATATTTCATATTTTGCCTACATGTTTCAAAAAGATGCATATCTATCTTCAGAGGTTGACGTCCTGTTTCAGGACATCAACCTTCATTTATCCTAATCCATGAACTTTATCATGTCCTGTCGTCTTGGCTTTGCCTCTGGCGATTCATCAGGATAACCTAAGGCGATGCAGTAGAGCAGTTTGTAGCCCTTGGAGAATGCCATGCGGTCGAGGTAAGGCTTGGCTGATGGCGAATCCAGTATCCAACGGGCAGAACTGCCCAGGCAGCAGGAGCCGATGCCCCTTGACCATGCTGCAAGAATGATGTTCTCGCCAAGCAAACCGCAATCTATCTGCGCCATATCATAAGTCGTATCGTAGGAGATACAAAGCACGCATGGAGCATTCACGAAGATGTTCTTGAAGCCCTTGCGCTCTGCTATCTTCGGATTATCCTTTACCACGGCCTGGGTTATCGAATCGATGAGTGCAGGAGAATCTATCACTCTGATTTCGTACGACTGCAGGTTCTGACCATTTGGCGCATGAATGCCGCATTTCAGAATCTCGTTCAGGGTATCGCGGCTGATTGTGGAATCCTTGTAAGCACGGATGCTTCTGCGACTCATCATCAAATCGGTTACCACACTTGCAGAGTCAACGCTAGTCGTTGCTTCCGGCTGTCTGTTCTCATTGCAGGAAGTCAACATCAGTGCAGCTGCCAATCCTAAAAATATCTTCTTCATATGATTCATTGTATGATTAAACCTATATTTCAAATTAGTATATACCCATGTAGCGCTTTTAGTATTTATCCACGTAGCGCTATTAGTATATACCGTGCAAAGATAGCAACAAATACTGATATTCAAGAAGATACGTTATAACTTTTTAGAGTTTTTATTATTCATTCTGCCATTCTTTTAATAAGAATATATCATAACCAAACATTTTCCACCTATTTTGCTAGAATTTTCCAAAAACTTCGTATCTTTGCAATGGTTTTATGCAAGATAAGCTGTTTATAAAATCATCAAACGTAGAATTATGGAAAGAAAAAGTTATTCTATAGATATAAATCGCATTGCACAATATGCCATGTATGCATATTGCATTTTCGCATTGTTTTCGCTGGCATTTTCTGTTTGCGGACAAGCGGGCTTATCCTTCAGAACAAGTCCCATCCTGATTCCAATAAGTCCCATCCTGGTTACCATCAAGCAACTGGTCTTGCAGCTCGCCCCTATAGCTTTATGGGGAATATTCCGCTACACGCTACCAGCAGACGTAAAATTGCTACGACGCTGCAGCGAGTTGATGGTACTTTACTATGTGCTCTCATTCATCCTGGGCCAATGCTTCAATCTTCATCTCATAACGATGATGCAGAACGGACAGATTACCCAAATGGCTTCCATACTCACCTGGACAGAAAGCACGATGGGCCTGATTTCCGTCATCGCCTCCCTGGTAGCCGGCTGTCATCTGTGCAGCAAGCACAGAGGTAACATACGCAAACTGGGCATAGCCCTTATCCTGGTTTTCATGGTATGGCTGATATGCTCAAATATACTCCCTGTTGCAGTGTTTTATCTGGCAGGTAACACCCAGCAGGCAGCCCTCACCTGCATGAATCTCATCAGTATGATAACCACAACATCGGTTTATATATACGCATACTATAGGATGTTTCGGGCGATAAAAACTATAGGATGTATCGGGCAATAAAACCAAATAAATACAAATTCTCGGATATACAGATTACAGAAAGGTTATCAGTTTTACAGAAAGTGTTATCAGTTCTACAGAAAGAAATTTGCAATGCACTGCAAATTTCACCCAGAAACATAAGAAATTTGCAATACACTGCAAATTTCCAGAAAAAGTTTCGTATATTTGCAGCGCATTTCATTTTTAGCAATCAAGATAGAATGCAAAATGAATAGCAAAGTGAATAAATAGAACATAAAGAGAATATGATAGAGCGTAAAGAATACATGAATCTCCTGGAGAAATGGAGAGACAAGAAGGTCATCAAGGTAGTAACAGGCATACGACGCTGTGGCAAGTCATCGCTGCTGAGAATGTTTAGGGAGAAACTTCTCTCGGACGGAGTATCCGAAGAACAAGTACAGAACCTCAACTTCGAGGATCTCGACAACGAACCGTTCCTCGACTATAAAATTTTGTACGCGCACGTAAAGCAGAACCTGTGCCCAGACAAGATGAACTATCTCTTCTTTGACGAGATACAGATGGTGGAAAATTTCCAGAAAGTGATAGACAGCCTGTTCCTGCTAGACAACGTAGATATTTACGTTACTGGCAGCAATGCCTACCTGCTCTCCGGCGAAATAGCCACCCTGCTCACCGGAAGATACATCGAAATCAAGCTCTTCCCTTTCTCCTTCCGAGAATTCATGCAGACGCAGCCTGCCCATACTTCCCGAGAGCTCGCCTATCGCCAATACATCGAACTGGGTTCCTTCCCATACATTCCCCAAATCAGCCAAGACCGAGAGATGGTGCGTGAATACCTGTCAGGTCTCTACAACACCATCGTACTGAAAGATGTGGTGAGCCGCAAGAAGATAACCGATGTGATGATGTTGCAAAGTGTGGTAAGATTCCTTGCTGACAATATAGGCAACATATCCGTAATCAAGCGCATCAGCGACACCATGACCTCGCTGGGCAGAAAGACTACATCTCATACGATAGAAAACTACGTCTCTGCCCTCACCGACAGCTATATCTTCTACCCTGTGCAGAGATATGATGCCAAGGGTAAGCAGCTATTGAAGACTGGACAGAAACTTTATCTTGCCGACGTAGGGCTACGCCAAGTCATCAATGGCACCAAAGGTGGCGACTTGGGGCACGTACTGGAGAACATCGTGTATCTGGAACTAGCACGACGAGGCGGAGAAATCTATGTAGGCAAAGCCGGTGATGCAGAAATAGACTTCGTGGTAATCATTGGTGAACACAAGGCATACTATCAGGTATCGCTCAGCGTAAGGGATGAGACCACGATGCAGAGAGAATTGGCCCCCCTGAAGTCCATCTCCGACAATTTTCCAAAATATCTGCTCACCCTGGACAACGACCCCGTCCAGTTTCATGATGGAATCAAGCAAGAATATGTGCTCGACTGGCTTATGGAATGCTATGATTCGACTAAAAAATAAGACTCACATAGAAAAACTATGATGGAAAAGAATCAGATTTTTGAAAATATCATGAGCCGTACATCGGTAAGAAGCTATACAGACATGCCTGTAGAGCCGGAGAAGGTGGAAATGATGCTGCGTGCCGGCATGGCGGCTCCATCGGCATGCAACAAAGGATAAGTGGAAAGAGGAGAATATTTCCTATAATTATTATCAGAAATAATCTCCATCAGTAATCATATCCCTATCATCTTATATACCCCTCCTGCTCATATCCCCTGCGATAATGATGAATCATATTGACCAACGGCTGAAGGCGGACATCCGTTACTGCCATATTCTTGAATTTAGCATATTGCTGATTGTAAAGCGCAGCATTGCCTTCGGCCAATCTTTCCTCGATATCAGATGGCAACAGGAAGGAAGACCGATTACCCAGATGGGCATAAATTTCTGAAAGATAGATATGAACTCCTGCCAGATCGAAATCGCCAAAATGAACGTAACGATTGGGGATGCGGAGAAGCCATGACCTGAGATGCTCCAGATTTTCCTGTGGATAACGGCAGACAAACAAGAGTTGCTTACCAGGAAACAGAGCATCGAAAAGCCAACGCTGCGACCGAATCTGCATGAAATTCTCAGCATTCTCCATACCCACAACTATCACATCTTCCTGTATCGCGAAAAGATCCGGCTGATTGATGAAAACAGAGCTGCCCTCCATCGGCTGAAGTCTGAATGGCTTTCCATTCAGCATAGCATCTATCCGAACATAGCAATCTATCAGAAAGCCACGAAATGTATTCACCTTCTTAGCCTTTGAATCACCTACCATCCTAACCATATCTGCCCTCGTCTGCATAGAGGAAGAAGCAGAAATCCATTCTTCTAAAGAACATTTCAAGCCAAACTCCTGCGATAACAGGGTACGGCAACTCTCTCGCATGGCCTCGGCTATGCGATATTTGCATCTACTCCCATTACTCTTTAACATCAACAATCCTTCCTGCCTCAGCAAAGCCGTCATGCGAAGAGACAGCTTCGACGAAGCAATCTCCTCACCCTTCAACATCGCTAATATCTGTCGGGCATCACCCAATCCTAACTTTTCCATATTATCAAGTATTTCATATCATCAAATGTTTCATATCATCCGATATTTCTACACGCAAGAGGTTTTATAATCTCTTAATCAATTGAGTAACCTTAGTATTTGCCCTATTGTCTTTGCTGAGCAGATAGGTGTATTTATAATCCTCCACATTATAGGTAGTTGGCGAACTGTTCACCAGCAGGATGTTGCGGCGATTGGCAAAATCGAGGATTCCCTTCACATTGTTAGGATGCAACTTGCCTATCTCGTCCATCATGCAATGAATCTTGAAATCGCCCGATTTCTTCGATGCCTTCTCCTTAAACACATTGATGAGCATGATATTAACCATCGCCTTCACCAAAATGTCGGTGCCATCAGAACCCACATTCGCTATCTTCTCTACCCATCCCGTATCATTGTCATTTTCTTTGATGCGGAACTCCAACTTGAAGGTGTCAGCCACCTGCAACTGCTTGCGGTTAGGCTCATCCAGAAGTCCCTTCATAAAGGCAAGCAGATATTTCACCGCCTTGGCATTCACATCCTGTCGTGACTCAGTGGCAAAGAGATCCATCTCTCCCATATTGAATTGATTTTCTTCTGCAAAGTCTCTGATACGCAAGAGGAGAAGCATCAACTGGTCGTTGGTCTTCAACGGACGCAAGGCGATTTCCCTAATAACACCTGCGAAATTCCGCTCCTCGAAATCGTGGTTGATATCGTTGATGGTCTTGCCGATATCGCCTTCCCGACGGGTCAGATCGCCCACTTCCTTGGAGATTCGGAAGATGATATCGGTATATCTTCCACTGATGCGCTTCTGATATTCCGAGATTTTATCATTCTCCACAAACTCGCAGAGATTGGATGCGAAAGCGATGAACTCCTCTTCCGTTACCGGACTTACATTGAAATGGAAGGTGTTGTGAGCAGAGAACATACCTAAGAATTGCTGAGATTGCTTCTTGAAGTTGTCGAGCGAACGACCATCCTCATAGATTTGGCGCTTCAATTCTTCCACGATAGTCAGACAATCCTTGGTAGTGATCTTCTCCTCTATTTCATTACTTTCCAATGGGCACAAGGTTTCGTCACGTCTAAAACTCCTCACTGCATTCAATCCTGCATCCAGCTTTTTCAAAGCAGTCTGCTGCTTAGTCAGTTGACTCTGTGCCTCAGACAATTGCAATTGAAGGCGTTCACTGCGCTGCCTGAATTTATCTTCAATCGCCATCAAAGCCTCAGCCTTGTTTTTCCGTTTCTGCCTTACGGAAGTTTCCTGGTCAAAGAGTTCTATCTTGTCGTTTCGGTAAACCGCCACCACATCACGATTCTTCCTGATAAACGCCAACTCAGCATCCAGTTCTGCTATGCGCTTGTTGTAAGCATCCAAAGTCTGGGTATCCATACCCTTGCCATGCAGTTCATCGCGCTGGGCTTTCAGGAGTTCCTGTTTGCGAGCATCCACCTGGTTCTGCTTCTCTTCTATCTGCGCCTGAATATCGTTGGCAAAGACTTCAAAAGTCTGCGTTTCCTGCTTAACCTGTCTGTTGTATTCCGTTTGGAGAGCTTTTAGCTTGCGCTGCAAATCCATCTCCAGTTGGTGTTTATTCTCTTCCTTCTTCACCTTATCGGCAACCAGCGCATTCTGCTTATCTTCCAATTCAGCCAGCTGTTGGCTGCGCCATTTTTCCAAACGTTTTTCCAACTCCAGCGCTTGCGTTTTGAGCTTCTTTTCCGTCTGAGGCAGCAGTTGCATTTCAGCCTTTTTAGCATGAAGCGATTCATTCAGCTTTCTTATCTGAAGCAGATATTTTCCCTTCAAGGTTTTATGATTCTCCTCATGCTGGTTCAGTAAATCATTCAGCTGCTTGATGATGTCAGCACGAAGTTGTTCCTTTTCAGCGAGTTGCTCCTTCAATTCCTTGGGAGTTCTGAATTTTCGCTCTACGGCAGTCAGATTGATATTTACGCCATAGAGAGAAGCCGCTGATGAAGATGATGACAATGCTGATGAATCAGCAACCAATTGCGGATTCAATACATCATTATATAGTATCGTTTCTTCATCCACCACTTTTCCAATATTCTCCTGCCATCCCTTCCTGTTTTGATCGAGCCATTCAGAAAACGAACCTTTACTCTTGTCCAGAAGATTCTGAATTTTCCGGATTTCAGCCTCAACATCAGTTTTCTGTTTTTGGGGAGCATCGAGCGATGCCTGATATTTCAGTTCTGCTATTTCCAATTCATTCTGAGCTTCCTGACGCAAGGTTTCAATGCGCAGTTCCACTTCCCTTTTCTCGGTTTCTACCTGAATTTGTCTGGCTGTAAATTCAGCAAACTCCTTTTCGTTTGTCTCCATCTCACGGGCAAAAGGATTCTCGTGAGCCACCTTTGCCTTCTGAATCTTCAAGGCAGTTTCCTCATGCACCAGTTGCGCAATCATCTCGTCCACAGACGAAGTTTTTTCCCAGAACACCTCTCGGGTTTCCGTTTCAGCCTTTCTCCATTCCTGCATCAGGACTTCCTTCTGGGTCATCAAGGCTGCCTGATGTTCATTGAGCAAGGTGGTCTTGCTGTTTCTGAAAGCACGCAAATCCATATCCAGCTGTTCGAGCAGAGCCTTATACTTATCCACCACGTTCTGATAGGATTTCTCCAGTTCTGCCTTCATCGCTTCCTGTCGCTTGCGCTCTTCTTCGATGATGGTTTCCTGCTCTACTCGCTGCAAGATATCTTCTATATGAATTTCCTCATAATGTTTACGCTTGTCGGCAGTTTTCTTCAACTGCGCATCGAGTACACCCAATTCACGGGAGAGTTTATCACGCTCCTTTCCATATTTTTCCTGTTCCTCACCTATCAGTCGATTTACCCGGTTGCATTCCGCCTCACTTTCCTGGATATCAAGACGATACTGCGGCAGGAGTTCCTGTGCCACACGCTCTGCATAATTGAGTTCCCGGCGTCCCTCGCCAATCAGTCGGCGATTGTTCAGCAAGGTGCGATAAGCATCTATCACCTTATCAGCCATTCTGCGAACCAGCACCTCGCCATTCTTCTCCTTCTTTGTCCAAAGACTTACATCCTTATATTCCTGTTCAAACTCCTTAATCTGTTCACGATAAAAGTTGAGATCAATGCAGTTATCCTCATCACTCATCGAGCGGATAATGGTATTCTTGATGAAATCGGCATCCAATTTGGTATTGAGGAAGACATTCTGGATAGTGCGAGGGATATTCTGATACTTGGCACTCTCTACAATGGCATACTTGCGAAAAGGCTGAAGTTCCAGGCGACGATTGTTGCCGAAGATGATGTCACGATACATCTCATAACTGCTTACGAGCGAAGATATATCATGTTTCTTACCCACCTGCTCACGTATCTGGTTCCACTCGCCATACACCTGTTTATGCTCATCGATAAACCATTTGCTATCAAACGGGGCATCGATGAAACGGAACATCACTCGTCCCTGATTCTTCAAGGCAAGAACACAATAAGCCCCATTCTCACGCATCACCTCATAAACGATGTATGAATTGGGATAAGGAAAATAAAAGGCATCAAACGATTTTTTCTCCTTCGGAATGCCCAAGCGCAACTTATCTGCATTATAGAAGAACAGCAGCGCACGGAGCAAGGTACTCTTACCCACACCCTGGGTGCCGATGAAATGAACATTTCCATCGAGTTTCACCTCAGCATATGGGATATGGGCACTATTCAGAAATATGATTTTATTCAGATATCTCATGGCTGTTCCTCCTCTTCTTTTTCTTCAGTATCATCGGTAATAGATATGCAATCTATCAACTCCTCGATATAATGGAATGAAGCCAATACCTTCCAGGTTTTCTCCACTTCATCCTGCTGCTCAATGAATCCCATTCGTTCCAATTCACTGATCAATTTCTCCACTATCTCATCATACGATTTTTTCTCGCTGAAGAGTTTTCCTGCCAATTCCTTCAGTTCCATATCGCAATTGATTCTCACCACGATATCTGCCGCAGAGAATACCAAACCTGATCCGAAGGCAGAATTATAAGTCTTCAGAAAGGTGAGATAATCTATCCACTTGCTCACCGCTTCCAACTTGCGCTGCAAATCCACCTTCGTTTCCTTGCGAGTGAAAAAGAAATAACCATCACCCGCTTCCAGATGAAAACCGATACCATTGTAATATTCATCATATTCAGTCTGTTGCTCCTCTATGGCATCATAATATCGCTTAATTTTCGTCTGAACACTATTGTTGGAAATAAATCCGCCTCTGCTCAGAATATTAAAGATTTCTTCTGTATAGTTCAATTTATTCATTGTTCTGTCTTCTTTTATCGTAGAAAGAATCGTATTTTTATCTCGGAAGTATCACAGGATATTCCACTCCGTCAGCCTCTGCATAATTGCCTGTAAATTTCAACTTATCCACATATTGCGAAGCTATCTGGCAGAAATATACAAGTTTATCCTCCCTGCTTTGTTTTTTATCATATTGATAATTCATCACGAAGGCAAAGAGATGGGTACTTGATGCCGAAAAGGCATTATAGATTTCCTGCAGATTCACAGCCTCCAACTTCTGTTTGTTACCTTTAAGATAATCATCCGGGATAGGTTCTGCAAGATGATCCAGCCGTCGTCCCTTTCTCTTTTTTAGCTTTTCAGAAAGAATATTGATACATTGCAAAGCCTCATCTGATGTACGAAGATTATCTATCGACAACTTGATGTAATACTTAGGTTGCGGTTCCATCCAGACAGCATTTCGACCAGCAACGACCTGTCTTACATCCGTGGCTTCCTCCCACCTAAACTGATCTTTCAGATATTTCAGTTTCTTCACCTTTTCGAAGATGCGATTCTGATAATCTATCATATTGAGGTATTGGATGATTTGGCGTTCTATCTCCAGGAGATTGTGATAAGACTCGTTGAGTTGCAAACGCACATCATTCACTACGTTTTTCATCTGCACATCCATCGCCATAGAGAAGAAGACATGTTCGGTATCTATCACCCGTTCACTCTCGGTGATGAGTTGTGATATGTTCTTCATTTTCTCGCCCAGTCGCTGGAGTTTCGATTTCTTGATTTCGTAATTAGGCTCATTCTTATAAGTATTATCCATATTACGCTTCAGGTCCAAGACATTGCGAACGGTGGCCAAAGCTATCGTCTTCAGACATCGGCGCACTTCCTTGAGATACTTATATTTGCGAGTTTCATTATTTTCCTTGAGATAATAGTCGATATTCTCCTTCAAGACAGAGATATAATCACGTACCGAAGAAACATTGATTTCCTCATTCACTTCCAGTACATCCTCAAAGAATTTCTGATACACGTCCTCCATCTCCAGACAGTCGCCCGTATCACGAATCACCCCATTCTCTATCAGGAATCGGATTCGTTCCTCCTTGTATTCTGTCATTTCCAGAGCATAGTCATAGCGAAACTGAAGGGAATGTCGCTTCGCAAACATTTCCTTCAGCAAGATCTTTTCTCGCTCAAGCGTTCTGATCAGTTCATCTATAGATCGGAAAGTTCCCATTGGCCTGTCTATTTAATATCTATTTTTATTTTTCAGCAGAAAACATTTTCACTCAGCCACCCTTCTCCAATCAATCAATCCTTTTCCCAAATCATCCAGTTCTATGGCAAGTGCAATCACTTTGCGCTTGTCTGCCTTGAAAGGTTCTGTATATAGCTTGGCTTTTATCTGTTCTGTTGCAGCATCTACACCGCCATTATTGCTTAATTTCAGTTCCAGAACATACACAAAACCAGTAGTTTCTACCACCATATCAATTCTGCCTGTAGCAATCATTTTTTCTACTTCCACCCTGCATCCGATAGCATTAAGAGAGCCTTGCGAACTTCATTGTTTGGGATGCCTAACAAATAAATCCCTTCCATATATCCTTTTATTGTGAGATAACCAGACTGATAGAGGAACAGTTCTGCTCCACCACCTGTCACATCAGAAGTCTCTAATGTATCATTGTCTATAGGACAATTCTCAAAATCTTTCATTCTAATTTCTATATTGTCCACAAACTTAGGTAGCAGCGAGGTCGCCCCGGAAGAAGCCCAATAGTTCTTTAAATCAGAATCAGAGAGGGCATTAATGAGACTGAATGGATTGAATACATCTACCATGTTTTCATGACTGAAATGATAACCGTCATAGTAAGTTGTCAACTGTGTTACGGTTTCTTCAAAAGTCCATTCTTTTTTAGCTGCCAATTTACTAATTTCAGGCTTAAAATCACGGAGAGCTTCTTCTTTGGTAATACCGCAGAGAGCTGCATATTCAGGATTAAAGCTGATGTTACTCAAGTTGTTGAGTACAGAGAAAAGGGAAATCTGTGTAAACTTAGTGACACCCGTAATGAAGACAAACTTCTCGTATTTGTCCTGTGCTTTCAAGACGGCAAACACTTCTCTATAGACACTTGTGCACGCCTCGTGCTCTGGAGTCTTCCAAGAATGCTGCAATGGAGAATCGTATTCATCGATAAGAATTGCTACTTGCTGGCCTGTTTTATTACAAGCAGTTTCTATGATGTTCTTAAATCTTACAGCAAGTGAACTATCTGGACGTACAACTATTCCATACTCCGTTTCAAAAGTATGGAAAGCATCATCCAAATAGCTTCTTACACTTTTTGGCTCTGCACCAGCCTGACTCATGTCGAGTCTGATAACAGGTCGCTTCACCCATTCTGTCTCCAACTCCATGATTTTCAAGCCCCCAAAGAGTTCCTTCTTTCCCATGAAATAGGCTTCAAGTGTATCGACAAGCACAGACTTACCAAAGCGGCGCGGGCGACTCAGGTAATTATACTTTTTCCCTCTATTGGCAAGTTGCCAGATGATATCAGTCTTATCAACATAAAGGTATTCGCCTTTTCTAATTTCTTCAAAAGACTGGATGCCTACAGGCAATTTTCTATCGTTTGTCTCTACCATAATTACTCATCATTATTTCTAAGTGCAAACTTACATATTTTTTTTTGAATAAAATGCTTGTTTGATAAAAAAGTTGAAATTACAGTATTTTTTTCCAAAATCAAGTGTTTATCTGCATATATATCATGAGAAAACCTTGTGACAAGCCGATTGTGAAAGTAGGTATCAACTTAGATTCTTCGAAGGGTAATATTGAGGATTGGGAAATCAAAGGAGAATAAAAGAAATCGCCCTGAAAAGGCTCAAGCATTTCATTTCTAAATAGCGATGAATGCTCAGCCTTTTCAGGGCGATTAATTATTTATAGAGGGATTAGGGGGGAGTCCCAGGAGTCCCAGGAGTCAATACTCCCCCAGTGCTCCTTGGCAGTATCTGTTCCTGGAGTTCCCATTTCTGGAATATCAGTTTTCGAGTCTCCAAGATTGTTTCCACCTTCAGTACCCGATAAACTTGCCAACAAACTTTCCATCAGTAACGGGGCACATTTTATCTGTGGCTGTAAATATACTTTTTTATTCATGATTATAATCGTTCTTACTTAATATATTTCTTACCATTAATAACTAAAGTTTCGCAAGTGAAAATCCACAAGATTAAAAACTTACAAAAAAGGGAATGACCGAAATTCAGCCATTCCCGATATTCAAAAATTCCACAATATTTTCTGATTATTCCTCAATAATCCTCATTACAGTGCCACGCTATCTGAGACATTATAATTCCACGCTCTCTACGCGGAATTTGAGCAAGCCTGCAGGTACCTTCACTACGACTTCTTCGCCAGCCTTCTTACCTAAGAGAGCCTTGCCGATAGGAGACTTGATGGAGATTTTGCCATTATGAAGGTCCGCCTCATGAGGATTGACGATGCTGTAAGTCATACTGCAATTGGTGGAAAGATTGGTAATCCTTACCTTGCTCAACAGACCTACAGTATCACTCTTAAGACGGGACTTGTCGATGACACGGGCATTCTCCAAGACCTTCTGCTTGAAACTGATCCGGCTCAACAGTTTACCCTGTTCACGCTTGGCAGCATGATATTCAAAGTTTTCACTGAGGTCACCCTTGTCACGAGCCTCAGCGATAGCATCACGCACGGCTGGCAACTCCACGTTCACCATGTGCTGAAGCTCGGCTACGAGTTCGTCATAGCCTTCTTGAGACATATATTCCATAATCTTCTAAACTTATATTTTTTCTATCGTTCTTATTGACTGATTATAATTCTGGGGTGCAAAGGTACGGGGAATAAATGGAAACACAAAGAAAAATTCCACAAATATTCGCATAAAAGACTTAAAAATGGGTAACTTTATTTGGTCAGCTTTGTTTTTATCCCTATTTTTGCACCCCATAAACAGTTTATCATCTTGCCATCATCTATCGCTGATACATGGCAAATAAAACAAGCAGACAATCATGAATATCAAAGAGAATTATCAGAAATACGCAAACCAATATGCTTCGGAGTTGACTGCCCTGAAGCGCAAGAACACGGGATTTATCACAGGCGAGCTGTTGGCTTTCGGAGGCATCCTAAGTTTCCTGATCTGCTATTTTGCATGCGATGGCGACACCCGTCATTTTCTGGTGGGAGCCGTTCTGTGCCTGGCTGTCTATTTCATCATCCGCCGCATCGACGACCGCCACAAGGAGAAGATAGAACAACTGGCAGCCCTGCTCAAGGTCTATCAGAATGAAATCAAGGCCTGGGAGGGTGACTTCTCTCCTTTTGAAACAGGCGGACAGTATCTGAACCCGCAGCATTCCTATGCCTTCGACCTCGATGTCTTCGGCAAGGATTCCCTCTTCAACCGCATCTGCCGTACCATCACTTCGGGCGGTTCTGACAGATTAGCTGCCAACCTCACCCGTGAAACCCCTCTCTCTCTAGAGGAAATTCGTAAAAGAGCGGAACTGCAGAAGGAAATCGCAGCCCCCGACTGGCGCATCAACTTTTTAGCACTTGGCGAAAGAAACTGCAAAAAGATAGATTCTGCAGCCGTGGCTGAGGCGATGCAGAAAGTTTCCCAGATGGAAGTACCGGGATGGTTTGGTTCTCCGATTTCACTCGTCCTCGGTTGGCTGGCAATCATCGGCATCATCGGCTCTGTCGTCCTTTCTATCTGCTCCGTCATCTCCATCAACATCCCCCTGTGGTGGGTCATGCTGCAGTACATGGTGGTATTCTTCATCTGCAAGCAGACTCTCGACAAGATAGACAGTAATGGTGGTAAGCTCCGTCATCAGCTCATCGCCTACTCACAGATTCTCCGTCTCATCGCCCAGCGCGATTTCCAGAGCCAGTTGGGCAGGGAGATGCAGGAATCGCTCGCAGATGCATTGCCATCATTCGCCCAACTGGAAAAGATACTGAAGGGTTACGACCGACGGGGCAATTTCCTCGGTCTGTTCTTCACCGATGCCTTCATGCTCAGCGACTTCTTCCTGGTGCGCAGTTTTCTGAAATGGAAGAATACCTATATGGTGAAGATGGAGGAATGGATGAACGTGATCAGCGAGATGGATGCAATGGTTTCAATGGCCGACTTCCGATACAATCATCCCGAAGCCAACGAACCGGAACTGCAAGAATTGCCAGAAATCATCTTCGAGGGAAAGAACCTTTATCATCCTTTCCTCGGTGCCAAGGCGGTGAAGAACGATTTCACGGTCAAGGACGGCAACTACTATATCATCACGGGAGCCAACATGGCGGGCAAGAGTACCTTCCTCCGTTCATTGGGTGTGAATTATATCTTAGCGATGGCAGGAATGCCTGTCTTTGCCGACCATCTGAAGATTTCCCGCTTCAGAATGTTCTCCAGCATGAGAACCACAGACGACCTGACGCATGGCATCTCTTACTTCAATGCTGAACTGATCCGACTGGAAGAACTGTTGAAATTCTGCAAGGGAAGTGCAAGCGGTGAGAGAAACGAGAGACTGAAAACCCTCATTATTCTCGATGAAATCCTGAAGGGCACCAATTCGCTGGACAAGTTGAACGGTTCCAGAAAATTCCTCGAAGCCATCTCCAAGTTGCCTGTTAGCGGCATCATCGCCACCCACGACCTGGAATTATCCAAGATGGAGAATGACCCGTCGGGCAAGTTCCACAACTTCTGTTTTGAGATAGACTTAGGCACGGATGTCACCTATACTTATAAAATACAGCGAGGCGTGGCAAGAAACCAGAATGCCACCTTCCTGCTAAATAAGATTCTGGAGAAAAACTCGGACGCAAGGTAGGCTCTGTAAAAACGGCAGGACAGATGAAAACCGAATACAGGGAAGTAATAAGTCTGCTCCACAATGGGTATTCCGTTCGAGATGTGGCGAAGCTGAGTGGTAATGGTGTGAGTACGGTACAACGAGTGAGGCGATTACTAATAGTACAATCACCGCAATAAAATTATCGATTTTACGTTCTTTTCAAAGAAAGGATTTGTACAATAGTGGCTTAAAGGCTAAAGGCACTACCTTTGCATGCAACAATAAACAATACATTTAAGGTCACAATTTGTGACCTTTAAAAAAATAGAAATATGGCGAACAACATAAATAACAATAAACCAGTCGCAATTTGCGACCAGTCTAAAATGGATGTCACAAAATGCGATAACCATGAACTTGCAGGTAATATCGAACCTCTAATAAAAGTAATTAGAGGACAACAAGTTATGCTTGATAAAGATTTAGCCACCTTATATGGTATAGAGACAAAAGTCCTTAATCAAACCGTTAAGCGTAACATAGAGCGATTTCCCGACGATTTTCGTTTTGAATTGAGTAGGGAAGAATGTTTGAGGTCACAATTTGTGACCTCAAATGGCAGAGGCGGCAACCGCTATTCAACTTATGCTTTTACAGAACAAGGCGTGGCTATGCTTAGTAGTGTTCTCCGTTCAAAAACAGCCATTGAGGTCAACATACAAATCATGCGAGCCTTTGTTTCCATGCGCCACTTTATGGTGAATAATGCTTCTGTGTTCAGCCGCTTAGAAACAATAGAATATCACCAGTTGGAAATTTTACAGCACCAACAAGATACAGACAAACACTTAGAAGAATCCGAGAAACGCATTGACGAGGTATTTCGCAGATTGGATGAGGGCAATGCCAAGCCGAAGCAGGGAGTGTTCTACAATGGCCAAATTTATGATGCTTATACTTTTGTGTCCGACTTGATTAAAAGTGCGAAGAAACGTATTATCCTTATCGACAACTATGTGGATGATACAGTATTGACATTACTTGACAAAAGAGAAAATGGAGTGTCTGCAGTCATCTATACACAACAGATAAGCCGTCAGCTCCAACTCGACATAGACCGTCATAATGCTCAATATGCACCGATTGATGTTGAAACATTCCGATTATCGCATGACCGCTTCCTTTGTATAGACGATGATGTATATCATATTGGAGCATCCATCAAAGACTTGGGTAAAAAGTGGTTTGGTTTCTCTAAGATGGAGATACTTACACCAGATGAATTAGTGGAACGAATCGATAGAGGGTAAATGCACCTTATTATATATGTAGTTTAAAATAGGTTCGCCTTGGCGAACTAATTGATATAACATAGAACACATTAATAAATCTTTAGATAGAAAGTTATAGGAGCAAGACAACAAACGTTCTTGCTCCTATTGTCATTTCTATAGCAACTATTGTTTCAAAGCTATCTCTATTTACAATACTGCAACTTTTATATATAGCTATAATTGTCATTCAAATGTTAAAAACGAACAGTATTGATAGAAAAAACAAGTAAATCTTGCTCGTTTGAAGAAATTTTGTTATTTTTGCAGTGATTCTCGAATCTGTACATCAATTTGAGTTTACTCAATGTCGATAAGCAGACAGCCAACGCCGAGCTGAAAGCTGAGAAGTCCAAACAACTTTCTCGGTAATAAGCGGGCAATGGGTGGGAAGAGAGTCAAGACATATAAAAGGCGTTTATCTGACGCTGTGTTTGAGACGAGTCGAATCTTGCAAATTCATAATTGTTGTCTCGAATATGGTCAACGGTAGATGTCCCGGGTGTGATTATATCCATCCCGTGGAAACCTTGTAAGCACAGATTGTATCCTTTTGGATGCTATCAAATGGTTATAAAGGTCTTTAACGGTACTGGTTTTCATATCGGCGTGGGCTCTAACGTTGTCTGTTCGACAACAATAGGCAATGCAAGAGCCTCGACTCGTGGAATAGACAACAGGACGATTCCACGCTTTTTTTGTGTCAAATAGTTGCTAATTTAATGCAAGACATAGAAACGATATGAACGCATTGATTAATGCGCATACCCATCGAGGTCGAAGCAGATCTCCTTACGTTGGACTTACCTCCAATGTCCTCCCCGAAGCACAACGCTCACATACAGGGGTGTCCTCGGGCTATGCACAAAAGGAAAATCACGAATGGTTCGTGTTGCGAGTTACATACAACAGAACACAGAAAGCATATGGCATCATATCAACCTCTGACGTTCAGTCATATATGCCTATGCATTATGTTATAAAGAAAGAGATTGGGAAGAAGAAGCGAATTTTACAGCCTCTTCTTCCCAATCTTATTTTTGTATATACTACAAGGGAAGCAGTAAACTCCATTATCAAGAAAAAGGGAGATGAAACATCTATATTAAAATTTTATCTTGATAAGACAAAACCATTGGAGGAAAATGGTAAACATCCTCCTCTAACTATTCCATTTACTGCAATGACAAACTTTATAAAAGCAACAAGTACCAGTAATGAACATGTACGAATAGTGTCATCAGAGCAATGTCATTACAAAAGTGGTGATATTGTTAAGGTGATAGACGGAGAATTTGAAGGTGTTACAGGAAAAGTTGCGCGCATTGCAGGTCAACAACGTGTCGTTGTGGAAATATCAGGTCTATGTTTGGTGGCAACGGCTTATGTACCTACAGAATTTATTGAGATTGTCAAATAACGCCGAAAGGCATATTGTTTAATTTAATTTAATTTATTATGAAAAAGAATGGAAAGAATGAAGAACTCCAGTCTAAAAGAGAACTTTTCAAGAAGGTGTCTAAGGGAGATTTACCAATTTTAGAAGCTGTAGTGTTTACCTGTGCCCATAGTTTAGCTAATGCTGCAAACAATGCAGTAGAAATAGGATGTAGCTCAAGCTATAACTTACGTTGTTCTGGTTGTGGAACAGTATATTTCAAAGGCTATTCTAATGATTGCTATAGTAGTACAGATTGCTTCAATCTCTAACAAAAAGGAGCATACAAAAAATATGACTAAGATTTTCCACCCCGCAACATACGAGGGATTCACTATTTAATTTATGATTATGAGGTTTTTAGCTTTATTGATTTTCACATTATTTGCCAAATTATTATTTGCAAATTCTTGGACAGACCCTGGTAAATTTGATACCTCTTGGTATAATGATTTATCTACTACATTTAATCTACATACTCCAGAACAGTTTGCTGGATTCATTTACCTATCCAATAATAACACATCATTTCAAGGGAAAACAATCAATCTTACATCAGATATAGATATGGGTAAGTATGATTGGGTATATTGTAATAATTTTGCAGGTGAGTTAAATGGGAATGGTTATTGTATCTCTAATATACATTGTAAAAATTCGTCTACTAATGTTGGCACATTCTATGCCGCTGTTATTCGAACTATTGGAGAAACAGGCATTGTTCACAATGTTAAGTTTGATAACATTTCATTAACTGTAACTAATGAATACGGACAAGGTTATGCAGGAGGAATCTCTTGCTTTAATTATGGAATTATTCATGATTGCGAGGTTATAGGAAACATTGTAGCCAATTATAACGGTTCTACTTCTGCGACTTTTGATGATTACTTTGCGGGAGGAATCGCTGCATGCAACTATGGAACAATCATAAATTGTTTACATAATGGTGCTGTGGAAAGTTTACCTTCTCATTATAGCAGATACCCTAAAGCATATGCTGGAGGTATAGTTGGTTCAAATGAGGGGGTTGTTGCAAACTGTATAAATTATGGTTCTGTTTATGCACGAGTTGCATACGATTCTTCTCATTGGAATAGTGGAGGAAGTTTTCCATCTGCTTGGGCTGGAGGTATTTGTGGCTCTAATACCAATGAAATACAAAACGTCGTTAATTTTGCCAATATCACCTCAACTTCCTACAAACTTGGAGCAACGCCAGGTTCTAATGCACATGCCGATGGTATATGTCCCAAAGGTGCATGTATAAACTCGTATTATTCTTCTGCAAGTAGCATTACAGCACCATCAATTTCAAAGAATGGATTGATACTTTCGCCTGATCAGTTATCTAATAAAACATTTGATTTTACTGGACTATTAAATTCAAACACTTCCAATATTAAGTCTCCATATGTTTCTTGTTGGGGCAATACGGCAGGGTTTAGGAATAATGAATCATTTTTGCTCAATAACATTAATATAGGAATTGTAGGACAACCATTATCTCAAAATTCTATATTTGTTGAAGCAACACCTAATGGGTTAACATCTGGCGCAATCATAGAGAAGGGGTTTGAGTATAGTATGTCGAACGAATCCACAGTACATAGAATTACAGTTCCAAATGAATTCTCCTCTGAAATAACAGGTTTAAGTTCGTCAACAGAATATAAAATACGAGCCTATATAAAAACAAGTTATTCTACAATATATTCAAAATATGAGTTGATTCAGACAAGCTCATTATCAGTGGAAACTCTTCTTCCCTCTGACATTACTCCTCTATCGGCAAAACTTAACGGGAAAATCAGTATCGGATCCACGCCCATTTTGTCTCAAGGTTTCTTATGGAAAGAAAGTCAAGACCAAAATTATAATGTGATTTATACTGAAGGTTCTGATTTTTCAATTAAATTAGAGGGGTTGAATCCTTCAACAATATATTTTTATCAAGCATTTGTCGTAACAAAATCTGGTAAAAATATATACGGTCCAGAGCAGAGTTTTACAACTCCACCATTAATCATCTCTTTAGATAATTTCGATTCAAAGGTTAACAGTTTAAAATTGGATGGGCATATTAATATCCCAATAAGTGCTGATGTAAAAATAGAATACCGTAAAAAAGGCACTTCTCAATATATAAATAGACATACTACATCACTTACGAATGGAGATTTCTCTATCACACTCAATGACTTAGATAGCAATGCCGAATATGAGATTAGAGCCTATATAATATATAATAATTCATACGTGTATTCATCAATTTTAACTGTAAAATTAGACAAAGTTGGTATTTTCACTTTAACTCCTTTATTGTCTGATAAGATTGTTTTTAATGGTGAATCTAATGGCAAAATTCAGTTAGGAGAAGTTGGTTTTGAATACAGAGAAGTTCTATCCCCAAATATAATCCCTTCTAAATTTTTAATTGCTATAAAAGATGGCTACAAATTCCATGCAGAAACCTCTGATGTTAATAATTATACGCATTATAAAGTTAGAGCATACTTTAAAAACGTAAATGGATCAATGTCTTATGGAGACTGGATAGAGTTCACGCCAACTAATGTCACTAGTGTAACAGACATAGAAACTGATGATACTGTAAAAGTAATCTCTATCTATGATATTAATGGTCGAAAAATTGAACAGTTTCAACAAGGTTTCAATATTATTGTATTTTCCAACGGAATGATTAGAAAAACATTAGTAGAATAAGCGTCTTCTCGTCTCACATACTTGCCCCATAATTTTGTAGTATAACCAACAAATTATGGAGCAAGTACTTTACGGTTCAACATAAACTCTACCTTACGCCCACGCCTTGGTGGCTATCTCTTTTCATTTGTCTATGTATGATGCTACAAAATAGACAATAAAAATAACCATATACTGAAAACACGGTCAAAATATCCAAAGTTACAACTTTACCCAACCATTTGACAATCATACACCTTCATTTCTTGACATCATATTAGACATATCATAGAAATGGCGAGTGAGGAACCACATCTGCTTTATTGGTGGATTCATCCAAGTTATCTTTGGCTTCTTACGATGACGGCAGAAAAAGATTTCCATCCATCTCACAGAATAAATATACGGCGCAGGGCTTGAAATCATTATTTTTAGGTATTGCACGAATCGGGGGTTATCAGTACCTTTGCACCCCGAAATACAAAAGATAATGAACAATAGAATGAACAAGCACTTTACATGGAAGAAATACCACCGCTGGTTTGGACTCGTACTGTCCGTATTCATGCTGGTATTCTGCGTTTCAGGCATTATCCTGAACCACCGCCAACTATTTGCAGACTGTGCCGTGAGCAGAAGTTTACTGCCTCCTGCCTATCATATCCGCAACTTCAACAATGGTATCATCAAAGGCTCTACCCCATCGCCTCTGGGCATCCTGGCGTATGGTTATGCAGGCGTATGGCTTACAGACAGCAAAATGCAAAACTGGGAGGATTTCAACAGAGGACTTCCAAAACAGATAGATGAGCGAAACATCCGCCATCTGGTCTGTACCAAAGATGGAAGAATCTGGTGCGCTGCCCTTCGGGACGTTTATTATTTCGAAGCTGACAAGGCGAAGAGGAATGATGTTCATGGGAAGAATGAGAAAGGAAAGAATGCCCTTGGAGGAAGATGGATCAAGTTCCCTCTCCCTAATCATCATGAAAGGATGGCAGACATCACACTTACTCCAGATAGCATGAATGTTATAGCCCTGAGCCGTTCTGCCATTTACGAAATTACGACCCATAAAAAATCGGACAGTTTCACAAAAATACAATCCGCACATTCTGAAAATAGTTTTTACACAAAAAGAAGTATTATTGCCCAACCAGATGGTTTTATTCCAACGGAATCATTATTCAAGACTGTCTGGGCTTTGCATAGCGGAGCCTTCTTCGGACTTACGGGCAGACTGGTGGTAGATGCCATCGCCATCGTACTCATCATCCTATCGCTAACGGGTATCATCCTCTTTATTTTACCCTATCGCATCCGCAGACAAAAACGTTTGCTGACAAACGGACTGCAGGATAAGAAACTGAAGGAAAGCGAACTGAATCCTACAAAAATCAAGGAAAGGATGAAGGTTCTCGGCAAGCGGATGGTGTGGAATGCGAAATGGCACAACAAGATAGGTTATACCACCATCATCCTCACCCTTTGGCTGGCGATTACCGGTATGTGCCTGCGCCCACCATTGATGATTCCACTGGCTCTCAACAAGACTGAGCAGAAGATAAAAGACGGCAATGTATGGCACGACAAGCTCCGTGCCATCCGATGGAATGCGGCTGAGAACAACTGGCTTGTATCTACCTCTGAGGGTTTTCTCTATGTAGATAAATCCTTCAGTCAGAAGCCACGACTGCTCGACAAAAACCAGACTCCAAAGGTGAGTCCGATGGGAGTAAACGTATTTGAAAGCGACGGCAAGGGTGGTTGGCTGATAGGATCATTCAGCGGTTTGTTCCGCTGGTATCCGGAGCAGGAACTTATCCTGGACTACTCCACTGGAAAGCCTCATCATGACAATTCGATGATTCCGATTTCCAGTACACTGACCAGCGGTTTCTCCAAGGATTTCTTCGGTGGCAGAGCGGTAGTTTTCGATTACAGCAAGGGCGCAGGCATTCCTGTTTCCACGCCTGAATTACTATCCCGCACTCCCCTTTCTCTCTGGAATGTAGCCCTCGAACTGCATGTGGGCAGATGCTATTCTCCCCTCTTAGGTCCGCTTTCCGACCTCTTCGTCTTTATCTCCGGACTGCTGATTTCCTTAGTATTAATCTCCGGATATATTATTTTACATCGAAGAAAGAAGAAGAAATCAAAAAACAAGGAATAATTTTACACAAGAACAAACATAAAAAGAGGGTGTGTCGTAAATCCATGACACACCCTCTTTTTATGTTTATTCATACTTTTTGTGGAAGACCAGCAGGCAGACGGCTCCCATCAAAGCCATAGGTACACCGATAAGAGCAGGGAAATGATAACCCAATCCCATTGCCACAGGAATTCCTCCGAAGAAAGCACCAAGCGCATTTCCCAAATTGAATGCCGCCTGAATGCAGCAGCCTCCGAGCATCTCGCCACCCTCGCTATGCTTGACTATCAGGAACTGTTCTGGCGAACCGATTCCGAAAAGACAGGCACAGCAGATGAACATCATGGCTGCCGAAACCCATCCTATGTGGGAAAGGAAGAAAGTGGCAAGCAGGGCTACAGCTGCCAAGAACTGGAGATAACAGGTAAAACGTCCTGGCTTAAACCTATCGGCAAGCAAGGCACTCATCTGATTGCCTACCACCATACCCAATCCTGCAAGAATCATCAGTGCAGAAATGCTGGCAGCACTGAACCCACCGTTCCACTGCAATAAAGGCGAGATGTAACTGAACCAGCAGAGTATGCCGCCATTGCCTAAGAAAGTGGCTGCGATGATGAGCCAGGGAGCCAGATGGCGCATGAACTTGAACTGTGCTTTCATTCCCTTATTGGGCAATGCCTCTACATTAGGTACCCAGCGATAGATCATATACAAAGTGAGCAGTCCCAATATCACGGACATCAGGAAAGGAACTCGCCAGGACATCGTATGACTGAGAAATGTACCGAGCGGAACACCCATCAGGTTGGCGAAAGGCATTCCGGCGCACATCATTGCCACCGCCTTGGTTTCCTTGCCTTCCTTGGCCATTTTCACTGCCACGATCGTTGCCGTTCCGAAGTAAGCACCATGTGGCAAACCCTGGATAAAGCGGGCGCAGAGCAACAGCCAGTAGTTAGGGGCAACAGTGGCAATAATGGCTCCTATCACCACCAACGACGTAAGAAAAAGCAGGATATTCTTAGGGCGATACTTGTGCATCAGTATCAGGGAGAAGGCTCCTGCACAAACGCCCAGGGCATAAATGGAGATGAGATGACCCACTTGCGGGATGCTCACATTCATGTTGTGTGCCACATCTGTGAGAATTCCCTCGATAATAAATTCCGCCATTCCGAGAGTGAAAGTACCCAAGGCGAGTGCAAACAATCCTTTTTTCATTATTCTCTGTATATTATCCTTTTATATCAAATCAATCTTATTTTTTCGGGGTGCAAAATTACAAAAAGAAAATGAAAAGCAGGGAGGAACGGATTGGATTTTTTATCTAAAATAAGCAAATTGTTGATGGAAGGAGAAATAAATATCCATTTTTTTCGCAATGCCGATGGGTGACAGGGGTGACAGCCCCTCCACAAAAAAAACAGAAAACTCGTGTCACAGGTGTCACCCAACAAACTGGCTCCAATAAAAGGCTCGGCAGAAAACGGTGACAGGTGACACTTTTATATACTCTTTTTTTTATGACTTACCGCGCGAAAATAGATAAAAGATTGATAATCAGAGGGAGACATCCAAATTGGAGGGTAGTGTCTCCAATGCATAAAAAAAAAGATGAAAAATAGGTGTCACCGTCACCTTTTGAAAATCTTGTAAAACTTTATGCTTTCCAGAAATAACCTATTTGCAGGAGCGAAATGACTTGTTTACGAGTCCTAAATGACTTGTTTACTGGTCCTAAATGACTTGTTTACTGGTCCTAAATGACTTGTTTGCAGGTCTTAAATGACTTGTTTACTGGTCCTAAATGACTTATTTACTGGTACCAAATGACTTGTTTCCAAACACACTTCTTTGGGAGAAAAGCATCAAAAGGGATAGAAAAGCATAGAAAAGCATCAAAAGGGATAGAAAAGCATCAAAAGGGATAAGTAACTCGGAAAATATGTGTAACTTTGCGCCATCAATCGAAGGATTGGAAATATTAACTTTCAAAACGAACTCAGAATGAAGAAAACGAAAAAGAACATTTTATCGGCTGAAATATGTCTTCTACTCCTCCTGTTATCCTGCCTCTCACTGAAGGCTCAAAATCCGGGGGAAACCGTTTCTGCGGCAACCATCAGGAAACTGGGCGAGGCGCATTTCTTCTCTGTTTCTCCTATACCTGACAAAATATTCCAGTTGATGCAGGGAAAGACATACAAGAAGAATTGTAGCGTGGCAAGAAGTGAACTGCGATATTTGAGATGCCTCCATGTGGATAAGGACGGCAGAAACATCGTGGGAGAGATGGTGGTAAACAGAACGATAGCAGCCGACGTGCTTGATATCCTCCGTAAACTCTATGATGCCAAATATCCGATAGAACGGATGCGGCTCATCGACTATTGGGATGCTGATGACGAACGGGCGATGCGGGATAACAACTCCTCCAGTTTCAATTTCCGATTCATCTCACATACCCACACCGTTTCAAAGCACGGCAGGGGACTTGCCATCGACATCAACACGCTCTACAATCCTTACCACAAACGACTCAAAAACGGCAAGGAAGTGGTAGAACCTGCTACAGCCCGTCCCTATCTCGACCGAAGCAAGAAACATGTGTATATGATTCAGAAAGGCGACCTCTGCTACCGCCTCTTCAAGCAAAAAGGATTCAGATGGGGTGGCGACTGGAAATACAGCAAGGATTACCAGCACTTTGAGAAATAAAGAAATGGGGAAAGAGGAAGCGGAAGAAAAAAGCCTCAACAAATGAAAAAGCAGAAGGGGAAAATAGGAAAAAGAAAAAGACTATGTATCAGTTGGTGCAAGTCTCAACTTCAACATAGTCTTTCTTTCAAATCTATTATCCTATCATTGATAATCCAATACTTTCTTACAAGTAAGCAGGGACCTGCTTAGGTGTACCATATTGAATTATATTCTCTGCGCTCATCGTCCTCATTATAGACGTTCTCAAACTCAAGGTTGTTGGCCTCGAATGCTTCTAATGTTCGTTTCATAATCGGCCCTCCCATTTCTTTAAGTTAATAATCTGTTCTACGTTTGCAAATTTACGAAAAAAACAAGCAAGTTATGTCAAGGATTCCGAATACTTTTGTAACTTTGCAGAAAAAATAAAAATCAGCTACATGATACGACTCAACTCACTACATATCAGCCGATTGAAGTGGCGCCACTGGGTATTGCTGGTGTTGCTCTGCCTCATCACCCTTACGAAGTTGATTCCTTTATGGGGATTCATCTACACCACCCGTATCTATCCGATAATCGGCTCTCTTCTCTCTCCCATCTCCGGACTTTTCCCCTTTGCCGTTGGCGATATTTTCATCGCTCTCAGCATAGTCTGGGTCTTTTTCTATCCCATCTACGAAATAAAATGGAGGAAACAACTGGCCAAGCGGTTCTTTTTTCTTGCAGCAAAGAGAGGCTGCTATCCCAAGAAGAAGGTAGTTTTCGGAAGAGTAGCCGAATATCTGCTGTGGGTATATGCCTGGTTTTATATAGCCTGGGGACTGAACTACTCGCAGCCGAATATCTACTGCAGAACGGGCATGAAGCCTGTGGAAGTATCTGAAGCCAAATTTCGGGAGTTCGCCTACAGATATGCTGACAGCATCAACTATTTAAGTGAAGAACGAAGAGTGAAGAGTGAAGAAACAGCGTTTGACGACCAAAGGGAAAGTCAATTCAATGGTATGGTGGATGATGGATTGAAGAATCGGGTGCGGGATGCAGTTCTGAAAGGTTACAACGAAATCGGAGCCAAGGAAGGAATCAATGCTCCCTTCAACCAGCATCCTCATGCCAAGACCATGCTCTTCACTCCACTGAGTTCGATGTCGGGCGTAACGGGCAGCATGGGGCCATTCTTCTGCGAGTTCACCCTGAATGGCGACATCCGTCCGCACGACTATCCTGCTATCTATGCCCACGAGTTTGCCCACTTACTCGGTATTGCCAACGAGGGAGAGGCAAACTTCTACAGTTACATCGTATGCACAGCCTCATCCGACAAAGCTGTGAAGTTCAGCGGTTATTACCACATCTTCTTCCACGTCCTGCGCAATGTCTTCGATATTTTAGGCGAGAAAGAAGGAGAGAAATTCCTGAAATACATCCGACCAGAAATCATCCAGTTGGCAAGAAGCGACCGCCAGTATTGGATCAGCAAGCGATGCAAGGTGCTCGATGCAGCTCAGGACTTCATCTTCGATCTTTACCTTCGGGGCAATCATGTGGCGGAAGGAAGAAAGAGTTACTCGGGAGTCGTAGGACTGATACTGGCATGGGAAAGCCGTCATGCGAAATAGGCTGACACTCTCTCGAGTACCAGCCTATCTACTTGAACTACTTTTGTATTAACAACCTTTCTTTACTGTTTTTGAGCACGAGGAATACGCTTACCCGGCTGTCCCTTGCCACCCTTGGCATGCTGAGCAAAGCGCCTCATCATGTTTTTCTCAATCTCATAGACCCTCTGTATCTGCTGTTGGGTCAGGAACTGAGAATACTTCTTGTAATACTTCTGACGGATGTCGAGAATCTTCTCGCTCATCTCAAAACGACGCTTTATATTCTGTTCACTCTGTGCCTCAGAACCTTTCTGATTGCGGCGAATACGAGGACCCAGCGCCCAGATTTCCTTCTGACACGCAGTATAGGTTTCGATAAAACGAGCTGTGGTCTTCTCATCGAAAGCCAAGTCGTGCGCAATATGCTGCGCTTGCTTTTCAGCCAACTGTTCGCGCGAAATGCGCTGTTTCTGATTAGGAGTCTGTGCAAAAGCACCGGCTGTAATAGTCATCATAGCGACCATCATCATCAAAATACTTACAATTCTTTTCATACTTAATCTTTTTAAATTATATTGAATCTGTTTTTTTTTAGAAAACAGGAAACATCTATCCATTGAATGAAAGAGAATCCTGATATTATTTGAGAGACATATTTAATTATTCAGAAAAACATCCTCCTGGTAAACATCTAAAAGATATGCCTGATCGGCAGCTGACAGCTGGGCAAAAGCCTGATCCACCGCCTGGAGTTCTTGTTCTGTCTGAGATGGATGAGAAGGATGAGGCGCCGAGAAGTCGATATGGAGTACCAGGAGTACTGCCACAGATGCTGCCACTGCCAATACAGCCGTCCACATCACCCTCATCAGAGGCCGCTTCTTCCGTTCTATCTTGTCCGGTTTAGGAGTATCATTCTTCACCGCCTCCAGAATGTTAGCTTCCATTTCCTTGAAGAAACCTTCGGGAGTAGAGTAAGGCATTCGCTTACCCACCTTATCGAAATCAAATTTCTCGGTTTTATTGAAATTAAACTTTGCATCCATTTTCTTTTCCATTTTAAATATCCAATTAATAACTGCCAGAACTCTCACTTAATCGTTCGAATTCATGTATTTAATAATTTTCTCTTTGGCAACATGATAACTTGCCTTGATACTTGTTGGCGTGGAATCCGCAATCTTGGCAATCTCATCAAACCCGAGTTCTTCGTAATATCGAAGGTTGAATGCCAACTGCTGCTTGGGCGGAAGCAAAAGAATCGCCTTCTGCAGTTTCACCGCCACCTTATCATCAAAGTCGATATAATTATCGCCTTGAATCAGGTTGACACCTGTGGCTTCCGATTCTATGGAAACAACTTCCTGTCTCCGTTTGCTGATAATCCTAAGAGCCTCATTTGTGGCTATGCGATAAATCCAGCTTCTCAGAGAGCAATCGCCCCGATAGTTGCCGAACGAGCGATAGATTTTCACGAAGGTTTCCTGCGAGGCATCCTGTGCATCATCGTGCGAAACCACCAGTCGGCGAATATGCCAATATACGCTTTCCTGATATTTCGCCATCAGCATCCGAAATCCGTTCTGTGGATTTTCCTTCAGCGCTTCCATAATGCCATTGTCATTTATACTCATATTCGTTTATTTCTTGAACGTTACGATTATATGACCATTCAAAATGGGAAAAGTAAAAAGGCGGGATACTTTTTTTCTAAAAAATCGTTTATTTCAGAATAACTGATTCTACCACCTGTTATAAATCTACTCTCACTACCCTGAAACCGACATTGGCATATTTACCCGAAGCATCACGGACATCATCGGAATATTCACTCCGACAAGCATCACGACTGGAATCCCAGCTGCCACCTTTTACAATATATAATCCGGCAG
>ERZ791800.349-NODE-349-length-43707-cov-12.906717_pt1 | contig 43707 bp, 53 predicted proteins | sample MGYA00510310_ERZ791800 | MGnify/ENA primary metagenome ERZ791800 (study PRJEB30046, sample SAMN00791954) | human gut metagenome | study: EMG produced TPA metagenomics assembly of the A metagenome-wide association study of gut microbiota in type 2... | reverse complement strand
CAGTTAAAGCCAGAGCGTACGTTGTCATAAGCTAGGCACTCCCTATAGATAGGGAAGGCTACACCGGTGTTGGAGGCGAACCCGTCCAGAGCTGCACGGTAAGCTCGACAGTTCAAGTACTCTACCCCGTTAGTGCGCGCTTGGAACCCATCGTCAGCACTGTCGTACGAAACGCAGCGAACGAACTTCACACGCTTACCAATGTCGTGAGTATCAAATCCAGCATGGGTTGTGCTGTAGGCTTCGCAGTTAACGCCTAAGAACTCGATAGGCTCTCCCCACTTGTCCCCGTCTGCAGTGCTCTGCCAGTTCAAAGAGATTGCGTGGCGTACGTCCATAGCGTGGATATCGTGTACTTCCGTGTCCTCTGAGCAGCCGAGCACCTCTACCCCGTACCATCCGATGTTGTAGAAGTACGTACCCTTAACGGTGCTGTCTACGCAGTTATTGAACTTGATAGCGCTACGCCCTTCTATATCAGAAGCCCCTGGGCGTTTGTTGCCAATAATAACCCCGTCCTGGATGTGCAAGTCCGCGGCAAAGTTGGCAGAGATACCGATAGTAAAGAACCGGTTCAAATCGTCGTAGCCGAACTCGTTGATGTACGGGGATACTAAGGTTACGTTCTCCACCATTGTCGGGATACCTACTTCCGCAGCATCAGACAGGTAGTAGTTATAGTGCAGCGCTTTATCCAGCCGAATGCTGGTGACGCCACCGGAGGTGCTAACACCCACCACTTTCCTAATCTGGGAAATCTTTACCCCGTAGGTGTTAGGCCCACCGTCGCATAGCTTGTTAGAGCGAAGATACAAGTACGTACCTTTTACCACAGACAAAGCACCAGCAGCCACCGTAATGACTTTGCTGCCCGCCGCAGCGTCCGCCGCTAACGGTACGAACGCCGATGGTGCCGCGCCGATAATATTAAGCACCTGACGCGCAACCGCAGCGTCCGGTAGGATTCTTCCGGTATCGGTAAACTCTAGCGTAGAGTTGCTTTTGATGTTGAGCACACTCGTGGCCTGCAGGACTGTGTCCACAACCAGGTGCCTATTAGGCGCGCTCATGAACGTGACTATGCCTGCCCAATTGCTGAACCAGGAGCTGTATGCCGGGCCCGTGAATTTACGGAGCAGATACCCACCGGGCACAGCAAACACAGTCCCGTTATCTACTACCGACGCAGCAGTAGTAAAGGTGAAATCCCCACCACCACTGCCCAGTAGGATAATCTTGTCCTGCACCTGAAAGTTTGGATATGCTACCATGCTCGCCAAGTCGGAGAATACCCGCTCTGGAGCTACTAATCTAATTAACGCCATTTATCCTCCGGTCTTAGTAAGAGCTGCCACCGCAGCATTTACATTCTTATACTGATTCCCAATGGCCTTGCTCTGCCACTGTCTGCGCCCCCATAGGCCCCAGCACACTTTATTGCGCTGCCCGTTAATATACTGAGAACAGTCGAAGGTCCAGCGGTTGCTACCCTTGTACACCCAACCGATGCCCGGGGATTTCTGCTGGTACTTGCTAATATAGCGCCAGTCCAGTACGGCCTTTCCAGCTGCTGCGTAATCCAGGTTCTTGAGATGCCGCTTCACGGAGCTGCCGTTGAAGCCAGCTACTCCTACGTTATAAATAAAGTCTATAGACCCAACCAGAGCTACATCAGAGAGCTGCATAGGAAGCCCGTCAAGGGCTTTTGCGTGTTCCCCTGCTGATTGTATCAGTTGCTTCTGACAATCGCTCAGCGTGGCTCTCTGGCCCATCTTGACGCCCTTTGTCTCGCCATAGCAGATGGTAGGGACACCGGCACTGTCCCTATAGGCGGGGAGGCTTAGACCTTCGTTATGCTTAATCACTCCAGTGATAGCGCCGCCGAGCATGGTGGCCCCCGTAAGGGCCGCCACAACCTTAGTCCTTAAACTCATATTTAATAGTCCCCTTACGTGCCTGCTCCTCTAGGAGCTTGAATGTACGTCGCTTGTAATACGCATTCCACGCCAGGGTTAACACTGCGCACACCGTCGCAGTGATGAAGCTGATAGTGCTCCAGTTCCAGCTCATTAACTCTGCCAACCAACCTCCTGATACCGTAGCGCCGGTAACTGCTGCACCTGCCCGGGTAGCGATGTCTGCTCCAACCATGTCTCCCACCTTAATCATCCTGCTGCCCCTTCTTCCTGAACAGCTTACGAATCACCAGAATGACCACTAGGAAGACCAGAGGAATACTGGCCCCAGCTAATCCGGCGAGGATAAGACTGTAACTATCATTGTTAACCACCTGCAGGCGTTCTGCCTGGATTGTCCCGGTGCTAATAGTTTGCACCTGCTTCTTACTGGACGTGTCCAAAGTGCCTACGTTAGAATCCTGTACATCAGTTTTGTTGGTGGTGCTGGAGTCCACCTTGTTATTCAAGCCAACGGTTTGTTTGGTGTTCTCGGCACCAACCTGAGCAGATACATCCGGCTTAGAACCAACTAAGCCGGTGAGTGCAGAGGTCGCCGAGCAACCAGTCAGAGTAACCGCGAGCAGCAACCCAGCGACCAGTTTACGCATTAGCTAGCAGCCTCCACTGCGGCCACCGCGGCTTCAAGCGCAGCAATCTTGGTATCGAAGGCAGCACCAGTCTGGGCCACGTTCTGCGGCTGCGTAAGGATAGCATACAGGTCCTTACCGAGAATGTTCAGCTGACGCAACAGCTCCTGCTGTTGCGCTGAGGTTGCTTTTGCAATTGCCATGTGTACTCTCCTTATTCTGCCGCATCAGTGGCGGCTACGAATGCACTCTGCAGTGCAGTGAACGAATCATCAAACGCTGTACCGGAGCCCTCACCGAGCGGCATACCTGTACCTGTAAGGGCAACGTAGCCGGTCTTAGAGAGCTGTGACAGCATGCTGAACAGGCGCGCCTGCAGCGTACCGTCATCCTTAAAGGCTGTACCGGCACGGGTAGCCGTATAGCCCTGGGACTGCATGTACGTGAAGAACGCGTTCAGCTTAGTCAGGGCAGTCGTACCTACGAAGCCTACGTTGTAGTCCGGCTGCACCTGCTTCTCCAGGTTCTGGCACGTGCCTACAATGGCGTACTGGACGTCCGCAGTTTTAGCTGCGATGATTGATGCCATTATCTTCTTCCTCTATGTTGTTTACCTCTGCCCCGGTTATGTAGCCGAGCAGCTACACCACGAAGGCCCTTAGACACTTTGCTCTGTGCCCAATCCAGTGGGTTCTCAATGAAGGCCCGAGCCATCTTCTCAGACTCACGCTCAGCCACCACTTTCTCATCTTCCACCAGATGCCCATTCAGCGTAGCCACCATCATGGCGATTGCGTCTGCCCGGTCATCCTTCGCAAGGCTACCGCGGTCGTACGTGATACCGGACAACTGCGCGAACGCAGAGTACAGCCAACGCCTATCGCGGGAATATGCCATACAGGTACTGATATCGTCGTGAATAGCACGCTCATGCACTATCAGGCGATGGCGACGAGTAACTGGGCTGATTGTGTCGATGATACGACGCTCTTTCTGCGTGGAGTTATTCAGGTCCCTTACACCGATACCGGCGAGACGCCGCTCACGTAATCGGTTCAGGATAAGCATAGACACGGTACCGTGCCCCATATTGCTCTCCACCACCATATCCGGGATGTCCAACTCTACACACAGGTCAATCAGTTTATCAATGTTCTCTTCGCTGATACCTCCTTGGAATCCGCCTACGGAGAATAGGTGAATGTACGAGTTCGCAGCACCTCCAGCAGCGTAGGACACTTCGTCCCCACCACAACCAGCCGGGTCCACCACCAGTACCTTATGCTGGTACGGCAGGTGCATGTCCCCGTAGAATGCCGGGAAGTACATCTGCTGACCCATAATCCCCTCATGCTCGTGCTGGTACAGGTACCTGCGGTCCGCAATGTAGGAGAACGTCTCCGGGGAGGAATCCTGGCTGCCAGAGTAAACCAGCATATCCGATAGCTTGATGCGCGTACGCATTTGGTCGGACAGGGTGGTGTCGAGCATGTACTGCAGCTGGAAGCCTTCCGGACCAAAGTCCAGCTCCTTCTCAATCAGCGCATCCTCGTCATAGCGCCCGGTGTCCGTGCTCTCGCCTAGCGTTCCGTCGACTCCGAAGCCGGTGCGTTTATAGCCGCGCTCAATAAGCTCCAGGATATAAGGAGCAAGTGTACTTCCATATCGCTCTTCCATTTCAACAGACGGAATGCGCCCGGGCCACACGCGGACCTCGAAGCCACGTCCCGGCAGGGTTTTATAGATACTGTCCTTGGTCTGTGGTGTACCCAGGTACAGCGTATCCCCGTGCGTACAGATAGCCGCGAAGTCTTTAGAAATCATCAGCAGCTGCTCACGCTGGGTTTGCGTTAAACCATTCTTGGTGGTCTCGATATCATCCGGAATCAGCAGGTCCGCGCGCTTACCCTGCAGGGATGCAGTGATACCTACACAGGCTACGCTGGCGGATTTCTCCAGCGGCTTGAGGTCACAGTGTACGTCATAACCTTCGAATGAAGTACGGTCCCCACGAGTAGGATCAGCCTTCAAATAGCACAGCAGCGGCCATGTCTCAATCATACGAATGATTAAGTTCGCTACGTCGGACGCCTGCTTCTCTGCACCGGACACAATCAGGATACGGCAGGATTGGTCCTGGATGAGCCTCCAGACGGCGTACAGTGCAGCTAGTGTAGACTTAGCCTCACCACGCTGCGCGGCCACCATGCGCTTCCGGGGGCCCTTCTGCATGTACTCTGCAATGTCGGCCTGCATGTCCGTGAGCGTAAAGCCCAGGAACCGCATACCGATGTACGCGAATTCCCGGAAGTCGCTTAGCGCCGCGGCCATCATCATCGCGATATCCTCGCGCTCCTCTTTGGGAATACTGCGCGGATTCGCACTATAACCAGTAAGTTTCTGGTTGAGCATGCGCAGTCTTCGCGCAGTCTTCACCGATACCATTAGACAATTCCTTCTAGTAAGTCCTCAGAGTCTGAACCACCAACTTTATTTAGAATCTCTTGCTTACGCGCCTCTCTGCGCGCCGCTAGCTCGTCATCGAATTCGTCACGAAGGTCCTGCATCTCCTCGGAATCTGCGTCCGCGGTGATGTCGTTATCCTTCAAGAACTTAGCAATGACCGATTTATCTGCTGCGGGGAGCGGCACCTCATCTTCCTTAGACTGCTTGATTTCTTCAATCAAGGCCTCGGTGAACATACGGTGCAGCTCCGAGAGGCGACTGCGTTTAGCTGCCCCTGCCATGCTCTTCTCCTATCATGTAGACAGCACCCCACTGGTGCGTAGCGCTGCCAGCAGTGCGTTAAATTTAGCCACTACATCCCCGGTGCCGGTTGCGTTGGATACAGCTGCAGCCTTGTCCAGATACGCCAAATCTCCCAAAGAGTCGGCTAAGTAATCTAGGGATGCTTGCGTAGCAAAACCGTCCCCCGCAGTTACATCAACCCCCAGCCGAGCGGCTACAATAGTGCCTGCAGGTAAGGTCTCTGCAAACAGTATGGTATTATCTACAATATCGAAACTGTAGCCACGAATCTGCCCAACCCCGTTAACCTCTACTACAGCCTTAGTGAAGGCTAAGCCTGGAGTTACTTCGTCCGTATCAGTGGCCAGGACCGTGCTCCACGGGTAGCTTACCGTCTCTACACCGCTTATAAAGGTGTTCTCCAAGGCGGAGGTACGGGCACTCAGCGCGTCATCTGCTGCCTTCCGTGTAACGGCTTCGGCCTGTACAGCGGATACCCACCCCGAATGCTCTGCGTCAATGCGCTGTCCTAGTAAGGCATCGGCGGCATCTACATAAGCCTTAGTGGCGGCATCTTGGGCACTGATTGGGTTGGCTAAGTTGGTTATCCGGTACCCGTTCATGCTGATAGCGCCATAGAATCCGGGTATAGCCCGGCCCTCCACTAGTTCCTGCGCAAGGTGCAGGAACTGCGTGTTTTGGGAGTCTACGTTTACCTCAATGAACGGAGAACCACTGGCGAACTCAATGTACAGATACTCTCGCTCTGTCTTACGGATTAGTAGCACAGTAGTGCTTGCCGCTAAGGCCGAATTAAGCCTGATATTAGTAGAGCTGGTCCAGGTGTACCCAGTGGTTTCCACACCGTCTAGGTATACATGAATATAGGACTTGTCCAAATATTCAATATCGCACTGGATATCCTGGGTACCAGCTGGCTTGATTTGTTCTTGCCAGCTGTATGCCATATTAATCGTCTCCGAAGTTATTGATGATAGCTCGCGTAGGTGCGAATTCCTGGATTAACGGCACCTGCTTAGTGAAGGTCTTGATATCCATATTACCGGTAGCCAGGTCCTGCACAGCCCCAAGTAGTCCTGTGACGTAACCCATAGATGCCAATGAGTGACGGGGAGAATCCCCCAGGAAGATATCCTGTAGTAAGGATACACCGCCAATGGCACTCATACCCATCACGGACTCACCGATGAGTTTCTGGGTGTCTACGTCCTTCCCATCCATACCGTGCTTAGCCATAGTAGCCAGTAGCATCAGCGGGAATTGATACGCCATAATATGGGCTACGCCAATCCACCCAGCGTCGCTCAGCTCCCTACGCAGAATCTTGTTAGTGGCGGCCAGTGCGAAGCTCTGGTACCCTACAATGACTTTGCCGATAGGGTTGAACTGTGCAAAGTGTGAGGTCTCTCCAGTACGAACCTGCTGTACCAGGTAGTCCATCATACGCGTCCCTACAACCTCAACTTGCATTTGCAGGTCCGGCTGGAACATGGCGCCCGGGTTGGCTTTGTTGGCAGCGATGGCACGGTCAGCAACGTCGCGGGTAAGCCCGAAACGCTCCAGACGCTTAAACGCCGCAGCATCACCCTTGAACATCTGGGTAAGCTCATCCGCCACAATGCCGGAGTTCAGGTTAACCTGCAGCCGGTGCACCATGCTCATACCGTTGACGTGACGCGCAGCCTGCCCAACGTTCTGGGTTACATTGAACCAAGAGGCCTGACGGGTCAGGTCCAGGTTATCGTCGGCGTACGTATTCAACCAGCGGAAGCGCATCTCCTTCTGGATATTACCTCGCAGTACAGTGTCTAGACGGGTAGCCATATCCGGAGTCTTGATAGCTACGGCACCTTCCTTGAACCAAGGCTGGTCACGCATACTACGCAGCACTCTAGCCATACCGAACTCCTTCATAGCCAGGGCAGTGTCAGTCAGCTGATACAGGCCGGAGTTCTTAAGCATGGTGGCGTTAGCCATGTTCCCGGCTGCACGCAGCAAATCCGGAAGCTGTCCGGCGTCAGCAGGCGCCCCACCCAGGATAAAGTCGATGGTGTCATTGACTGTCTTCTCCCACTTAGCGGAATCCGCCAGTGCGTGCTTAGACTCATCAATCATCTTAGCTAGCTGGCCCAGGTCCTGTACGCCTGCATAGGCCATGCCTACACGCCCAGACATACGGTTAGTGTACCCGTGCATAACCTTGGCTACATCAGTATCCATCAGGTCCTGCATGCGCATGCTCTTACCGTTCACCAGATACTCTTTGTCCATGTTGAACCGAGTACGCTGACGCAGGTTCCGCGCAGGGGATGTGCTACCGGATTCGCGTACGTTACCAGCCAGGAAACTCTGGATTGCAGATTCATCTACACCAGCGCTACGCATAGCCATAACGACCTCGTCGTTACCCATGCCGTTAATCAGCTGCTTCCACATCGGGCCGGACTGCCCTGCACGGCCGTTGTAGATACCGTCAACCATCTCCTTTGCAACACGCTGCACTACCTCTGACTCCATGCTCGGGTACACGTCCCGCAGGGCGGACCTGAACAGGGCGCGGTAGTCGTCCAGAGTGTTACCCTGCGCAATACCTTGGCGCATCTTGTCGTAGCTGTACTGACGCGGGAAGTAGTAATCGGATTTAACCAACGCACCATCATCCACTAGACCAGCATTGAGCATATGCTCGTGCCACTTGCCTGCCCAGCCAGAGCGGCGATAGGCGTCAACCAGTGGGGCAATCTCTGCATCCGGTACGGGAACAGCTCGGCCGTTTACATCAGCACTGTAGGCAGCATCCAGGTACTTGCTCAGGCGGTCTTCCAGTGCAGCCCGCTCAGCGCGGAACTTGCTCCGATGGAAGAAGCGCTCAGAGAAACCTACACCCTTATCCTTCAACGCGCCCAGGATAGCGTCTTCCACTACGCTAGCGCTGGCGTCCATCTCCAAAGTGAGGTTGCGCTTGAAGTCCACTACAGACGGGCGACGGCCGCCTACTGCGGACGCATCCGACACTAGCAGTTTAGCCAAGTCTTCATTGCCTTGAGCGATGTTATCGTACAGGGCAAACATAGTAGAGAGCTTCTTCTTAGCGCCATCCAGCATAGCTTGGGCACCCTTAGCCTCGTTTAGGGTAGTGCTGCCCGCCAGGTCCTGGAAGGCTTCACTACGGAAGCCCTGGGCTTGGTCTGCATAATCCTTAGCTGTCCACTTAACGGCGTCCTCGTACGCATCCAAGACATCTTCCAAGGCAGAACCTTTGGCCTTGATGCCCAGGGCATTCATGATGTACTCGCCCAGTTGGCGGAGCATGCTCTTACCGGTTGGGGATTTCGTCCGCGCCAGATGCTCAACCCACTCAGGGCTGTCACCTAAGCCTGCCAGCATCTCGTGCACATTACTAGCGTAATACCGCATACGCGGCGTCAAGGTGGAGTCCGCTGCAATAACAGCGCGCACTTCATCCAGGCGCTTAGCAATCTCTGGGTTACTGTCAACGGCGCGCGCAGTGGCGGCATGAATCAGTTCGTGCACGGCTACCCTGCTTGTGTCTGCATCCATAGCACGCAGTGCGTCCCCTGCTGTAGTCCATGTGCTGCCATTAGCTCGCTTAGGTGCGCGTAGAGACACCTCTCCACGCTTAGCTAAATCTTGCTGTGCGTAAGTGTAGCGGCTGCGGTTTGCGGAGCCTGCTACCAGTTTAAAATCAATGTCATTTACAGCATCGCCCAGCGTGTCCAGAATAGCCTTCTGGCCTGCTGTTAAGTGTTCGGACTTCTTCAAGAACTGAACTACGTGCTGTGCTTTCATGTTCACGGAGGCGGTATTGTTTCTAGATACTTGGATGCTTTCATCCAGTGTCTTAGTAAGGATTTCCTCTCCCTCTCCTACTCCTGTAACATTAGCGTCCCTCGCTGTACGAGTTGTAGGCGCTTCTGGGTCGAACATAGGCTCACGCCCAGTACGAGCCTTAGCAGCAGCTTTAGCAGCCCTAGACATATCCCAGAGCTGGTCCAACCCAGCTACGCCCGCTACCAGTGCAGTTACCGCAGCAGACTGGCCCAGTTGGTCCTGCGCATAGAATGCGGAGCCTACGTCAGCAGCGCGGATAGCAGTCCGTGCAGCTAAGCCTGCGCGGCCAGCAATACCAGCGGCAGACATCGGGGCCAGGATGAACGGAGAATCACCCACCAACATACCCGCGAACCCGGCTACCGTGTTGTCAGCCATTAAGCGGTCACGGTTGCGTTGCTCAAGCATCTGCTGCATGCGGTAGTTGTAATCCTCGACCGATACAGAGTCGTGCAGGTACTCAATCTCTTCCTGATTCGGAGCATACAGCTTAGCCCTGGTATCGCTGCTCAGAGTCTGCTTGGCGTTAAAGTTCTGGTCCCGGTCAAATGCCGGGGCAGAGGCCTTACGGATAGCTGCGGCGATGATGCTGTTACCCATACCAGACGCAAAGCTCTCCCCGGCTGTAGTAGCTGGGGTCTTGGCCTGCGCCAGTAAGGAGGCACGCTCCAGTGCGTTTAAGCCGTTGTCTCCGGCATCGTTCCAATCTACGCGCTCAGGCGCAGGTTTAAGTGTTGCGCCCTTAGCAGAATCCTTTTCCTGTGGATTCGGTTCTTGGTTCAGAAACTGAGCCATAATATCTCCTAAAAGAATTTTGATAAGGGGAGGCCCCGGAGGGCCTCTAGTTAGTGTGTTGCCTCAAAGAGCCAATCACGTAGGTTTTGTTCCAGGTACTTCTTACGCTCAGGTTGGGCCTGCTTGTACGCCGGGGTATTCCTCAGCGCTTGCCAAGCCCTACCCTGGGCCTCAGATACAGGATACTGATACGCCCCCACCGGGGACTTGGCAGCCTTACGTACCTGTGCCATCGCCTCTGCTACAGGACCAGAGCTACCGTTACCACCGTGATAGTTCAGGTCCACCATAACCTTTAACGCCTCATCGGAGGCATTCAAACCCTGCCCCTTGAGTTGCTTCTGCACGTTCGGAACGTACTGCCTCTCCATAGAGGATTTAAGGATACTGATACCGTCGTCAATGGTTACTTTCTGAGGGACAGGCATGCCCGAGTTAACGTGCAGACCGAAGCCTACGCTACCCTTGCCCTTGCCTTCTCGGAACCCTTCGAACTTCATAGTGGTGGCGAGGATGTCACTAAACAGCGATGGTTCCAGCCCCACCGCGTTACGACCGTTGACCTGTACGCTGACAGCGCGCCCATTGTCGTGGTCGTAGAAGGTGGCAGGACGTACGCCCACTTGCTCGCTGCCAATCTTCATATCCCCAGCCAGTGCCGAATCGTACGCAGCCTGCGCAGTAGCCTGAACGTCACGGAGGTTCACAGACATAGTCTGGAATGTGCCCTTCTTGTCGAACACGGTTACGGTCATGTTCTGACCCGCGTTGCCCGCTGTGGCAGCCTGCACCACTACACGTTCCATGTTGCTGGGGTCGGTGATGGCCTGGACTTGGTTTTGAATCTGCTGTTGCAGAGTAGCCTTGAACTGCTCCTGGTCGCCCTTGTAGTCGCCCATGATAGACTGCAGAGAGGTTCCGGCAGGCAGATACACGTGCCTCGGCGTACCGGCAATTTCCAGCTCTAGCTTACGGGCTTGGATGTTACCCTTTAGCATCGTGTTGATGTCCTCGGCATCTTTACCCACCAGAGATTCTGGGTTGCGGCTGTACGTATAACGGTACTCCTCCTCCATAGCAGCGCGCGCTTCCTGGCGCTGAGCGTCGGCATCGCCAAAGAAACTGAACCAGTTGCTGGTACCGCTAGGGTCTACCATCTTGTCCGTGGGGTTACTCTGGATATTGCTGTAGCGCCCACTGGCCTTGTTACGCGCCTGGCGGCGCAGGTCGTCCAAGATAGTATTGCTGGCATTGCTTGGGTTTTGTGCAATAGCTTTCTGCACCACCCCCTGCCACTCGGACGGGACCTCAGACAGCAGGGCCATCTTACCTAAGTCCGTACTGGTGCTATAAGCCTGTGCCCACAAGTTGATGCTGTTGACGTTCTCGCGGGAAACCTCGCCATCCTCACCGAGCTGGTCCAGCGTAGTCAGCGTACGTGCCATGTCCGAAGACATACGCTTGTGCGCCTCGTTGACTGCCCACGCATCCTTGCTGTTGCTCCCGTATGCCAGCAACTGCAGGTTCCCTTCCGGGGTGTCCGGAAAGCTCTTGAGCAGCTGAGTACGCGCCTTATCTAAGTCCCCTTTGAACATGCCTGCTAAAGTAGAGCTTGGCATATTCCCAGTGATTGCTGTGCGCAATGCCTGGGTGTCCGCTGCCTTCTCGCGGATGGTCTGGGCCTTGTTCCAGAACTCCATACTGGTGCCAGCGCTGAGCACATCAGATGCAGACAGCTCAATGACACGACTACGAATATGCGCCATAGTCTGTTCCTGCTGCTCTGGGGTCTGCCCTTCAAGGGACTGGATTGCATCAGAGATTTCGAAACGGGCTTGGGTCTCAATCTGAGCACCAGCACGCTTGAACTCCTGATATAGCGCCGCGTTGACATCTACGGAGTTGACACCAAGTTCCTTAGTGGCCATTTCTTGCAGCTGGTTGATTACCAGCGGGTCCTGCGTCTGCTGCGCTACGCTGACCAAATACTGCTTGGCCCGGTCAAGCTTTTTGCTCTTATCCAGGTGCTCAGCAGCCAGGATGCTGTCTAAGCCGGTCTTGATAGACATCTGCGCAGCGGCACCCTGCCCTGCTTGTAGGCGCTGATAGAACTCATCACTGGACGAGCTAAGGCCGCGGTCTAGGGCACGGTCAGCCTGCGCCAGGGCAAACGCAGCTCGACCTTTCTGGAAGGCTGTATAGTTCGCCATGCTGGTAGCACGGAGCTGCTGCAGTATGGTGGTAGCGGACTGCTTGGACATATCCGGTAGATACATACCGAGCTTGTCCGACATAGACTGGACGTGCTCTTGCTCCTGCTGCTGGAACTCCTCGTCAGTCAACCCGGACTCGGCAGCTTTCTTAGCCCGGGCGATACTGTCTGTGCGCCACTTGGCTAGCGAGTCGTATGCAGCAGCGGATACGTAGCCATCCTGGTAGGCTTCACGTACGAAGATGTTCTGCTTCTGTACAGCCTCGTCCTTGGAGGCCATCGCGTCCACCGCACCCTGAGCATCCATCGCGCCGCGCACTGTGGCGGCTGCGGCGTTCTCTTTTACTGCCTCGTCAAAGCCTACGCCGAAGTCCTGCACAAACCCAGACAGGGCGGCTAGACGTTTTGCTTTGGAGGTATCAACAGATACCTCACTCACCGTTGACGGCAAGCTAACATCGTTGGCCTGCAATTGTACGCCACCGACATTTAGCCCCTGTCTATTGGGTTGAATCACAGGCATTTAATATTCCTCTTAAGTTACCAGGTATGAACTGAGCTGTTACCCTTACTCCCCCATAAGTCATAGGAGGATGCCGTGTTCTGTGTAGCCGACGCACCGCTACCAGGGGATGAGCCGCCAGAGTCAGAAGATGACGCAGCGTTACCGGCGTACTGCCCAACGGCAGATGCCCCAACACTTAGCAACGAGTTAAACATGTTATCGTACGGGTCCTCCATGTCCATGTTAGCCAGACCACTATCCACAGCCTTGTCCGTCATTAGCCGGAAGCCCTCTTCCTGGGTTGCCTGCTGGTCCCGTACGCTAGCCTCTTGTCGCCCTGCTACTGTGTTCACGGTGGCTACGGCGTCTTTAACAGAGGCCCCCATAGTGCCAGAGGCTGCTGCCTGCAGTACTACTTGGCTCTGCGCCTGCAGTTTCTGCTGCTGGATGTTAAACAGGGATACCTCAGTCCTGTCCCTGGACTGTGCACGCTGCAGCGCTATATCGTTTAACTGTTTGGCTGTCTGTTGAATCACAGCCTTGTTCCTGGCCTTGGACACTTCAATCTGAGCACTCTGCCCCAGAACGGCCTTAGCGGCCATGGCCGCAACCATCCACCACATATTAAATTCTCCGTCTGCGTTGGTTGTAGCGCAGGATATACGAGATATCCAGCACGTTCAGTTCCATAGAACCCTCAGTAAATAACGTCACCTCGGTTGTGTCTGCGTTAGTACGGCACGGCACGGTAATCGTAGCCAAGTCCATACGCAGGGCCTGCCCAAGCGTTAGCTCCTTTGAGTTCATCAAGATACCGGTTAGTTCCCCACCCCAGTTGACGTCCCGTGGGGTGTCTAGTACCTGTACATCGAAGTGCCCAGAGTTACGTACTGCTACGTCCAGGCGCAGCAGGCGCACGTGCCCACTTCCCACTAGCTTGTCATTCTGGTCCCGTAGAATAGGCGTAGTTAGAGTGAACGTACTGCGGTAGCGTCTCCCAATTACGTAGGTGCCATCAGGTACACCACGCACAACCCGCAGGGTGTTCTCCCCGGCAATCTCCTTGATGCCAACCTCAGTAGGCCCCATAGGGTTGCTGGGCAAGTACGTTAGGATAAGCTCTTCCTTGTAGTTGTCAGCCCACCCGACGGGGCGCAGTACCGCCGGAACAGTAAACACCCCATCCTGCACTTGAACTTGCTTCTGCAAATCCGAGTAGGCTTCGCGGTACTCCGAACCCAGCTGATAACCTTCACGCGGGTCCATAGACACAATCAAAAGCTTGTTGCTGGGACTGGGCCCTTGCATATACAAGAACACCTCATCCTCCAGCGCCTGCACGCTCAGGATTGGATATGGGAACGTCCATTTATGCCACGACGCTTGCATCTTAGTACCATCACTCCCACCCCACATAAACTCATAGACCAGCAGGTTATTTCGCTCTCCGGACATTCGTGAGAAGGCCATATTGGTGACACTGGAGTTTTGCATCTGCAATACCCTGCCGGGAATGTACCGCGGCAGGTGCACCGTGGCGTCCTGCGTAGTGTACTGCGCCGCAGTATATGGTGATGGGATTAGCTCCAGTATACCCGCGTAGCTGTTGTTGCGCTTATTCGGGTAGATTACCGTCTGCCCCGCCATTACCGGAGTCACACGGCTATCACACTCGTAGGTGCTGGTGATGCTAATACTTGCGTTAGTGGGGGTGAGTACCGCTGAACCCGGCACAACCGCCTGCATGCTGTTAGCAAACAGGACCAAGTCCCGGTTGAACTGCACAGCGGTACGATACACAGAATCCTGTGCAGACGCAGAGCTAATGCTGATACGGTCCGTATCCAGCAGAGACGTCACAGTGGAGCGGTAGAAGCGCTGGTACAGACCTGAGGCAGACATATCCACGGAGCTACCACTAAGCAGAACCAAGCGGCCCTGGAAAGCTGCAATGCCGGTGATGTATCCATTCTCCACGAATCCGGGGTCGCTGTTATTGTCGTCGTTACCAGCTAAACGCCCCTCCCAATCCCGCGCAATAATGTTGTCATCTGCAGCAAGCTCTCGGGGCATGTTCGTAATCTTGGTGATGCTGCCGTACGCTCCCACCTCAGACCAGGTGCGGGTGCTGTAGCTGAACTGGTACCACGCTGTCTCAGACGAGGCTGTACCTACACGACACATCGCCCCGTCAGCTTGCGCTGGGAGCTGTGCAGGTAGGTCCTGCTCCTGGTCTACACGAGACTGGTTGGATACCCCAGCATAAGTATCGCCAGCGTCGGAGGATACCACACAGTTGCTCAACCCATAGAAGAACAAGTATGCGCCGCGTACGCTAACGTTCCCAGCTGGCAATCCATTCGCTACAAGAGAGTCTCGCAGCTGCTGAGCAACGTAGGCACCTGATACCTCCTCAGCGTTACCACTGGTACTGCCAGCAGCTGGGGCGGTGTAGTCCCCGGAGTAATCTACCCCGGCAGATGTAACAGTGACGTTCCAGCGTTTCTGGAATGCTGCAGATTTAACGTAGAAGAACCCAGTGGTGCCTGGGTCAATACGCCCCGTATTGTCCACGGTTGTGTTCGGGGCCATCTCCGTATTCAGGATATAAGTCAGTCCAGCAATACTCGCGGTCTGCAAAGAGGTCTGACCCACGGCGGTAATAAAGTACGGGTCGTTTCCGGAGTTAAGGATGGTCTTTCCATTCTTAGCCAGTAACCACCAGTTACCGTTGCTGGTGTTAATCAGCAGGTGCCTACCGTCAGTTCCACGCTCTACGTATTCAGTGAACAGGGAATCAAGCCCTGGATTATCAATCGTGCTTTCCCAGACAATCTCACCCGGGGGTCTGCGGCGGATACCGGAAACCGGGTCGCTGAGCATGTTCAGCTGCGCCCCCAGTTGTCCTGGTTGGCGCTCTCTCGGAACCTGCTGGGAAACGCCCTGCAGCAAGCTCTGAATAGTACCTTCTAATGATTGCGCCATAACCTCTCCTTAAACCATAAAACGAGCGCGGCGGATTCTACGAGCAAAGCGGGTCTTGCTGGTGCTGAATCTCTGGTTGCGCAGATGCTCACGCAGCACCATGCTCTTGTAGCGCTCAGCTTCCTGTGCGTAATTAGCGTAGTTACTGTCGCCGCCCAGGTCGTTTAGATACACCTGTGCAGTGGTGTAGTTAGCCACCCACATAGCCGCATGCTCCGGCAGGTCCTCAAAGTCCAAGTCCAGGACTATTTTGAGCTTAACGGAGCTGTCGAAGTACTGGTTCTGCTCCATAAGGTCGTACAGGTTCCCATCACGGACCCCGTATTTGGAGTCAGAGCCAGCATCGTACACGGCCAGTTGGTTCCACGGCACTTTAATAAAGCCGTCAGCAGTAGGGGCAACTTCACGCTCGACCACGTTAAACCAGAACCCTGTGCTGAGCAGCCCGCGCCGATTGCGCGCAAGCGCAGAGCGAGCTAACCCAGCGCTTGGGTTGCTGGTGTTGATGTCCATAACGCGGGACTCCCCCAGGGCTTCCAGCGTCAGGTTCACAGCGTCTAATTCTCTCATATTTGTTCCTCTATTAAAGACCCCTTGGACCCTTAAGACAGGGACAAAAAAAAAGCCCCTGGCACCCGAAGGCACCAGGGGCGCGTATTACTGTTTGTTAACAGGCTCGAACACGTTACACTCAACAGTTCTAGCTGCTGCGTTAAACGTAAAACCCCGAAGACCCATAACATCCACCAGATATCGGCACAAATCAAACACGTGCTTAGGTTCCCGGGTGTGGGTGCCGCTTACTACGTACTGCTCAACCCTAACAGGTACAGCCTGCTTTAACATGGCCTCTGAGATGATGCGCAGAGCATTGGCTGTACTGTCCCCAGTGCAGCGTTTGTGCCACACCTCTGTGCCGTACTCTACACCACCTTGGGTTATGGCCTCCATGCGGGTCATACCGGTTATAATGTTACGGATATCTTTCATAGGTTTCCTCATCAAACGGAACTAGGCAGGTTCAATTGCCGTTAACTGTTTACTCTTCCGTAGTATCAGCGGCTGCGTCAGCCGCCTTACGGGTTTTCTTGGTAGCCTTGCGGCCAGATTCAACCGAAGCCACCTGGATGTTCTTCGCTACATCGGTGGCGGCCTTAACCGCCTCCCGCTGAGCTGCATTGGCCTGGAGAGTCTCCAGACCGAACGTAGCGATTACTGCCATTGAACCTCCAATTAGGACTTGGTGGTGAGGGTGAACTTGGTCACTGCAGCGGTGTCTGGACGACGCAGGCCGATGTTGTACATCGCGTAGCAGTCCAGTACGTTGCTGAACTCGCGCGTATCGTCCCAGATACGGGAGGTGAACGGCTTGGCCTCAACAGTCACCAGGGTCTTGGACTTGCTGAAAGTCACCATACGGCACAGCGCGTCGTCAGGGGTGACGGTGTAAGCAGAGCCCAGCGGGTGCGTACCAGCAGCGGTCGGGAACTCAGTGCACTCTACTACAGGCACTCCGTTCATCTTCACTACACGGCGGTCTTTGTAACCGTCGTTGTTGGATGCACCAAAGTCCAGGTTCAGGAGCTTCGGATGCTCCAGCAGACGCGAATAGGTATCGACATCCACCAGGGTAATCATGTCCGCCAGCGGAGTCTTACGCTTGATGAGCTCATCAATACCAGCCTTGTGGGCCAGGTTGATGTTCATGGCGTTCGCTTCCATCTCAGCCTGGGTCAGCTGCGTGGCGGTAGTGGTGCCCGGAACCAGGATAGAGGCACCCACTTCGATACCGTCGTTGAATGCCGGTTTAAGGTGCTCCGGAGCAACCCAGGAGCGGCCCTTGATGAGCTGAATCAGGTGCGCCTGGTCGAAGGTCTCCGCGAACTCCGAGCCGTTGTTCTGGCCCATCTCAGTCAGGAAGTCCGGACCGGTCCAGTCATCCTGGTAGTCAATCGGGTTACGGATATACAGCACCGTATCCACCACGATAATCATCTTATCGTTACGGACCGGGGTGCTATCCAGCGCCTCGCCAGAGCGACGACCCTTCACCGAAGAGGTGTTCAGGCGGTCAATACGGTAGGTATTGGAACCGCTGATAGAGCGCTGGCTGGATAGGCCCAGGAACAGAGCCTGGTACTGGAAGCGGGTGTCTACTTCATTCTGATACACTTCCAGGTGAATGTCTACATCAGATGCCGCGCCGCCCCAATGGGCTCGGGTCAGGGCGCTTTTATAGATAGTATCTGCCATATCTTACTTTTCCTTTTAAATGAGATTAAAGACCTACGCGCTTACCGGCTTCACGGCGTGCGAGCAAATCGTTATAACGTTGACTGAACTGTGGGGATGCCAAGCTACGGTTGCCCGCTTCCTGACGGAGTTTGGTGTACTCTGCGCGGAATTCCGCAGCAGATAGTGCATTGTTGCTGGCTACACCGCGTACCATTGGGTTCTGTGTCTTGATAAGACCCATATCCCGGCAGAAGCTTGCTACCAACTCAGCGGCCTGCTTGAGCTCACCCGAGTTAGCGAGTACACGAGCTGCGTTACGCAGAGGTTCAGGGGCCTTGGAATTAAACAGCTGCGCTGCTACCTCCCAGTTCTCCTTACCACCCACGATATCGTAAGCTTCCTGTACTGCTTTGGTGGCTTGGCCAACCTGGTCTTCCAGGTACGCCTTGGCCAGCAGCTCTGCATAAGCAGCGTGCTCGCCGAAACGTTCCTTAATGAAGGCCGTATCGATTAGGTTAGGGTCCTGGTACTCCAGGGCCTTACCAAGTGCCCGCACCATATCAGAGTCAGTTAACCCAGAGACTTTCTGCAACATAGCTACACCGGCGTCAATCGTCGGGTTGCCAGTCTTAGCCAGCTCCTGGGGCTGCTCTTTAGCGCTATCGCCACCCTTATCCAGGGCCGCTTTTAGGGCTTCGATATCCAGAGGAATCTTAGCAGGGTCAGGGGAATCTTTGCCCTGTTGCTGCTGGGTAGGTGTCTGTGCATCCTGCACGCCTTGATTGTTCGGGGCGCTAAGGGGAGCACCTAGGCCCGGAATCTTAGGACCACCTTGGTTCTCTACCTGTGTAGTTTCTACGTTTTGACCGTTTTCTACGTTATCCATCTATGCCTCTGTTGTTAACTTGGTAATAAGCCCAGCTGCTTACCTGCTACTGTCGGGTCCGCTGCTGTCAAGCCCTGGAGTTGGTCCTGTGCTGCACCTGCGGATACATCGGCAGACGCATCTTGAACCTGTTGCTTCTGCTGCAGCTGCTCTTCGGTGTACATGAACGGCTCGCTGACGATACCATAGGCGTCGAAGTACCAGTCTACACACGCATCCTTGTTGAAGCGCGGAGTAATCTGCTCAAGCACCGGGATAGCCAGCTGCATGGACTGTGCCGCCTCTAACAGCTTGTCCGCTGCTGCGGCCTTAGCCAGCGCAGAGGTACCTACTGTAACGTTGATGCTCACCACGCCTTCGCTGAGGTACAACTTAAAGCGAGGGTACACCAGTGCAGTGTACAGGTACGCCAGCTTACGCAGCCAGGTGTCGCTCAGGATACTGAACCCACCACCCATAGCGGCTTCCGCCTCTTTGGCGTTCTGGCGAATCTCATAAGCCGTGACACGCTCACCCTGCCGGGAGTTGCCGGTGTACATAAACGCACGAGACAGTTTCTGTTCGAGCATCTGGATGTTGCTGGCAATCCACTGAATCTTCTGGGCAGAGCCGCCCTCGTAAGCAGTGACAGGAGACTTAGTGTTTCCGTTGGAACCACCGCCGCCCACCTGCACGGCCTCCCCGGTCTCCGCCGTAGAGAACTCGTCCACATCCAGGCCAGAACTAGAATCTACTAGTGGAATCAGCCGAGAGGCTTCGACCTCGTAGTTAGTCAGTGCTTCCGACAGTACCGATAATCGGGCAAAGTCCCCAGCGTAGTCCTCTACCAAGCCGCGCCCGTAGTGCTCGCCACTAACAAGGTTCCACACCAGCACGTTGTAGGGGAGCTCCAGCTCCGGATAGGTGCTGCTGTCCCCGATACGGTGTCCATCGGCTTCTTGATACACCTCGTAGCTTACTACCTCTACGCCTTCCTCTGTCCGCTTAACTTTGCGACAAGCGGCAGTGTAGATATCAACGTCGCCGTATGGGTCTTTGTCACGGTAGAAGGTGTTCTGGAAATCCTCTGGCAGGTCCTGGACGCTTGTGCGCTCTCTGATAATGAGTCGCAGGACGTTCCCGCTGCCATCCCTTCGAACGGTAAAGTTACGAACTGAGTAGACGATGGATTTACCTGTCCGCTCATCAATATACTCCAACGCGTTACCTGTAACCAGCAGCAGCTTCACAGCTTGCAACTTCGCAGCATAACCGTCTTTCTCAAATACTTTCTGTGACGCTGTGTTCTCAACCTCAGCCAGCTTAGATTCTGCCGTAGCTGCACTGCCCAGCGAACTAATGAACTCGTCCAGGTCCGAACTCTTGGAGAACCGGAAGAAGCTAGTGCCCTGAGGGAACAGTGCCCCTACAATCTTAGTGGCTGCAGTGTTGACCAGCTGCGCGCCGGTGCTCTGGTAGTCACGCTCTAGCGGTCTGCGTCTACCGTCCAGGGAATCGTCCCGGGTAAAGATAGTGCTGAGCGTCCACTGCGCGAACTTCTCGGAGGCATCCAATACACCTGCGTCCTGGTCCTTCTTAAAGAGTTCTGCTAATGTTGCTTTTTGTTCCAAGCTACCCCCTTACAGGCCCAGAGGATTGCTCTGCCCTGCTTGTCGCCGTTTCTTCTGCTCAGACGTAATTGCATCTGCAGATTCAGAGGCAGCCCCTGCGGGGTCAATCTCAGCAATGTTATCTGCGGCGCTATTAGCCTCTAAGGCAGCCTGTTGTTTAGCTGCACTGGCCTGCTGCTCTGCCAAGCGCTGCTGCGCCTCTAATCCTGCGTTGTCAGTAAGGCCGAGCATGTCCGTGGCCTTACCTAACAGCTTACCTAAATTACCACCACTCATTCTGACCTCACTAAATGATAAGTTGTCTTGTACGTGTTATCCGATGTACTCCGGCTAATGGCTATACGCCCAGCGCGCATGCATTTGGCTATTGCGCGCAGGCCTTGCATAATCACAGACACTGCCGCGCCGTTGTCCGGTTTCAATACGAAGAAGTCTGTATACAGCACAGGCTCTACGTAATGACAGTCCTCTACAGCCTCTGGGTAGTAGCTGACAGCACCGACTAAGTCGCCTTGGGAGTCATAGACCCCTAGTATATACTGTTTACCCAGTATACTTCCCAGCACCCTCCAGTAGTGCTGCTCTGGAGCCAGGCCCCGACTAATGCCGTGGCCCAGTTCATGCAGTTGCTTCACTGCGTCCGTAATGTCGTCAGACTTATACAGAACTCTGAGAGTGTAGTCGGAAGTTTTACTAGTGTGTTTTAACTTCATTCCTACTCCTGTAACATTAAATTTTTTAGCAGAAGAAGAACGGGGATTCTAGCACTTGCCGGATGTCCAAAGTGCCCACTTCCGGCATGTCCAGGTCCGTCAAGTCTGCCCCGGCTGCTGCTGCTGCGCGAGTAATGTCGCCAAGCAGGTCATTCTCTTCATACAGGCGCACAAACTGCTCACGGATGTGCCTATGCATAGCGTCAACGTCAGCTGCGTGAGTAGCCAGCGAGTCGTGAATAGGCACAATATCCAGACCCTCCGCAGCGCAGAGCACCATCATCAAGTGCGTACTGTCCAGGCTATGCACAAAGTTCGGGGCAATCCCGGAGGCTGCCTTGCGCTTGTTGCAAGTTTTGAAGTCCCGGTTGTGTACCAGTACCGCTGATAGGTTCATGCAGTCAATACGTACGCGCACTTCTTCACGCTGCGTGTAGCGGTTCATTACGAGCCCACCCAGCGGCGTATACCACTGCAGATGCTGGCTTGCCGGTACACGCCTAGCGAGGTTCTGCAAGTACCCCATAACTGCGGCTGCGGCTGGGTTTGCCTCCTCGATAGCAGTGCGCATACGCGGAGCCAGGTAGCATGACAAGTTCCACAGACTGTTAGTCTCAGTACCCTCGTACCCCTCAGCGCAAGCGCCTTCGAAGATGTAGTCGCTGCAGCTGCGCACAGTGGCGCTGTAGAAGTAGGTCATACTAGGGCGCTTGGTCATGCTGCGGGTGATTTCGTTCTCTCTCCAGTACGTGCTCTGGATAACGAAATCCTCCTTGTCCAGGTCCAGTATCACCTTCTCGTCCGTACGGCGCTTCACGTCCATGTACAGGTCCGCTTTCTTATCATTACCCTCCCAGTACAGGTTCGTCAAGCGTCCGCCCACAGGGTCTCTCAGGAGCGCTGAGAGATGCTGTCCACCTGAGTTTGTAGCGTCCATAGCAACTGGGATTCGGCTAATATGCTCTTCTGGGCATCCAGAACGAACCGCATTAACCAAGTCGATAGCGGCGGCCAGCAGGCACCAGGGGCTATCCGCAGAGGAAAAAGCAGGGGCATCAAGAGGAGAATCCGCGAGCCTCTCAATCTCTGCATAGTTCGCATCAACCCAAGCTGCACGGTCTTCGAATAGGGTTTTGTCATAACCAAAGCAAGTGGCGACGTGCACTTTAAGCCAGAAAAGTCCGCGCTCTCCCAGAGGCTTGCCACGTCCGAATTCAAGAAGGGCTTTCTGCAAATCAGAACCTTGGGGATGCAGCGAGGACTTGAAGTACAGGCGGTAGCGCCAGTCCACACAAGTCGGGAAGTACAGGGCTTTCTCATCTTTGAATTCCTCCGCCATTTCCAGCGTGGTCAACAGGCTGCGTAGTTGTGACACACGCTTACGGTCTGCGCTGTACCATAGGGACATGCGCGTCTTCCACTCACCGAAGCGGTCCAGTTCTTCTTCGGTGTAGTTCTCTTTTGGTACTCCATCCAAGTACCACTCCGGTTTAGGCTCTGGTACTGAGCGGGGCATGCCCACCCCAATACCCAGGGCCCGTGCTTCTTGCACCAGTTCCAGTATGCGCTTATTAATACGGTATGGGGTTTCCTGCGCCTTATTAAGCGCCTTTTTGATGCCGTCCGCGGACTTGAATGCTTCTGCTACTTCACGGAGTCGCGCGCGGTCGATGTGCGAGTTGTGATAGGTCCCGCGATTGTCGATGGGGGTAAGGTACCCGCCATCCCACATAGTGGTGTGCTGTACCGGTGGCACCAGCATAGGCGGCTTCATGGTTACGGTATCAGCGGACTCTACCAGTTTCTGGAAGGCCTCCATAACATCGTCAGCCGGGTAGAGCATGCTCAGGTTCCCACTACAGTTCTTCCATTGGAACAGGCCAGTCTCAAACACCGCGGCACATAGCAGCCGACCTACTGAGATATTCTGGGAGTTGGTCCATGGCTCGTGCCCATAGTGCACGTTCTCAGCACTGGCCCGCAGCGTACGCAGGATGTGCGTGGGAGACTTGGTCTTACGCTCCGTAAGGTACTCGTACACACGGTCCATGTACGCCGGAGCCACGTTGCGTAACTGCAGGGCCAGCAGTTCCGATTGTACGTTCCGGCCCAGCGCGGACATTACCGCCTGTGCAGTCTGGCGGCGGCTAGCGGACTCGCCAGGAGCTACGCTAAATGCCTCAAACATTGTGCATAGGCTCAGGGTGGTCAGGACATCCAAGGGGACTAAGCGCAGGAACCGGCGGTACTTACCGCCAATGCCCGGGGCTTTTACATTTCGCATCTCATCGATAGCGGCGGCGGCCACCTCATATGCCGAGGTGAGCATACGCTGCGTCATCGGCAGGTTCATAATCCCACCGTTCTGCAATGCGTCCGTAATCAGCTTACGTGCCCGCTCGATTCCGCGAATCTTATAGGTCTCTTCAAGCTCCAGCTGGCGTTTCACCAGTGCTTCCTCTGGTACTACAACCGTATTCAGGGCGCTAATCATAGGCGCTTAGTCTCCTTGGTTATGTCCGGTACTTCTAACTACTGATTGCGACTTACCCAGAGATTGTACATCTCCAGGTAGTCTTTAGCGGCGCGTTCGTCTCCCCGCTCTACTGCTTTCTGCCACATCCCGTGGCACCACTCACTTGGCGTCAATGCACTTACCTCTGTGTTGCTCGTATAGTTCTGAGTACTTGTCGGACTTGGCAATGTCTTGTTCCAGCTTATCCTTGTTCCCGGCGCGCAGTCTGTACTTGAGCCGGTTCCCCAGGCAGTATCCGTAGAACTGCTCTTTCGTCATACTGCGTGCAATCACCTCAATTGCCTCCAGGTCCGGGAAGAACTGGTAGTGCTTGGGTGAGTTCACTGCGTCGGGCGCTTGTGTGCTGGTTATGGGGACTTCCCCCACTACATGGAAGTAGTCCGCGCGCCAACCGCCAGCTAGGTCTCCGCTTAGTGTAATTGTGGTGCCACTAACCTCAAGCACCCCCCTGGAGGCGTATGGGGAGATATGAAGAGACTCGCAGATTCGAGACCAGTCACCCGACACGTGCGTAGCTTTACGAACTACCACATCACCAACTTTAATATTACTCATTTAATAGTCTCCCGTGCTTTACGTCGTGCCCGGGCCTTGCGGGCCTTGAGCTTCTGTGCCTGCGCCAATTCTTCCGGCGTCTTGTGCGTATAGTATAGCATATCCGTAGGTTCGCGGTCTAAGTAATCGGCGACCCTACGTAGAGATTCAGCAATAGCCCCAGAAGATTGCATGCTACCAACAATCCAGCGCCCAGCGGCAGATGCCACTTTGCCTTCCCCTCCATTGCACGAGCGATGAAGAGCACCCCGAATACGCCCAGTAATATGATCGTGGTCAACGACAACAGAATCACCAGTTACCCCCTTGATTGTGAAGTCCAAAGGTTTGCCACAAAGGAGGCAGATACCTCCCTGGTCTTTGGCAAGCTTAATTGCCACGGAGCGAATCTGTGCCCGTGTAATCTTCCGCAGACTCATACGTATATGAACCCCCACCATAAATGCGCGGAGCGTATGTGAGCTACGGTCAGTGCCGGAGACATCACCTCTCCGGTGTTAGTGCACCTAACCTGAACCCCTTGCTGTGGGGCGGGTTCCAATATATACACGTCTTGTGTATCCTCAAAAGTATATTCTCTACCCATTTCTAACATAGTTCAATCTCCCCCACTACATCCAGCAGAGCATTGTCGTGAATGAGAGAATCCAAATGCTCAACCGTTCTTCGATGTGTTTTGGGTGCTCGTTCACGCAGCGCAACCAGAATAGTTTCAAGTTCATCATGTTTCCCCTCGTAGTATAACTCAATCGCCCGCAGGCTCATTTCCTTCGCAGACATCTTCGCCATTGTCTGGGTGCTCCTGTATCCACTGTATATGCTGTTTATGGTACTCGTGCAGCGAATGCACCCAGTCACGCAGACTGGGAGTAGTCAACAGTGACATCAGATACAGGTACGCTGAATCTGACGGGGAGCGCCGCAGGAACAGGCATTCTGCCTCTGCGAGTACATCTTGGTTGTTTCGAGCGTAAGCCGCTACAACGAATTCTGCGGCGTCCTGCTCTGAGGTAATAGGGTAGATAGCATCAAAGGCCGTTCGCTTCCCACAGAGCTTCCCATCAAGCAATGTGATGCCTTTGACGTTATCTGCGTCATCTCCTGCTAGCATCTGCCACCAGAAGAACTTAGTGCCATGCGCTCGTACCGGCATAGCCTGGGTATCATCCCACTTAATCCATCCGAAGGGGTTATCCAAGGCAGGCCATACGGTTCCGGTTGGGATATCGAACCGGGCCATAGGGCTGAGCCAGGAGTCCTTGTCCTGAGACATCAGGATTCCACGGTCCCCGAAGCTGTACGAATCCATTATGAACAGGTCATCCGCCTCGAAGTAGTCACTGCTTACCACTTGTATGCCATGCTCAGAATACTGGTCCGGGTTCTCAATCAGGTGCCGCTTCAACGGTGCCTTGAGTGGCAGCTCCTGACGCTTATTGCGGTTCCCTTGGTACGGCTTAGCCGTAGGCAGGTGCCAGCGCAGGCACTTAGCACACCCCGTAGGCGTCAGATACGCCACTGCTTCTGAGCAGCCGACCAGGAACATGTCCTCAAGCACCAGCTGATAGAAGCGGCGTATCGCGGTATCCAAACGTTTCACTGTAGCAGCAGATTTATAAACTGTGAAATCCGCGTCGTACAGCAGAATCTTCCCAGAGTTCTGCGGAGCTAACTGCTCCCCGAGCTGGGACAAGTCAACCCCGTTGATAATCATCAGACCCCCGTAACCTTCTTGGTCAACTTACGCGCCCAGGATTCCCAGGCGGTCGGCGCCTGACTGTTTTCTACCTTCTCAAATGCCCAGCACAGGATAGCTACAGGCACTAGCGGGGCTACTAACAGGAAGTAAAATGATTTTGCAAAGAAGTTACGCATTCTCTACACCTTTAAGTGGTCAGTAAAAGCATGGATTGCACGGCCCAGCATAGCCACGCCCTTAGAGCCTCCGGCTACACTGAGCGCCAGCGCCATTAGCATCAAGCTGATTGCAAGTAGTACCAGTGCTGGGACTGAAATTATGTAGGATATAAATTTACGCATTATATACCCTCCAGTTCAGATAGCACCAACACGGTGCCAAGCATGTCCCCGATTACTTCCGTGGTACGCAGGCTCTGGTCTACGTCGTAGATGCAGGAACCAATCTCCGCCAGCCCGATGCTTAGGGTACCCACAATGCGGATAAGCACTAGGTCATCACCCCGTAACTTATCGGCATGTGCCGCCAGGTCATTGTGCTCCTTGAAGGCGGTAGCAGCCAACTCCAGGTCCATGCCGTACAGGGCCGCCAGCTTGTCCAGAGCATCGTACACAGCGCCGAGCTGGTCACCATTGTCGAAACCTTGAACGGCGCTACAGTTCACGTAACCTACAGCCAGAACCAGTTTCTTGTATGCGTCTAGTACTTTGTCCATTAGTCAAATCCTTTCAATTTGTGTTTTGAAATGAAATTGTGGGCTTTGGTCTCAGTGGCCGTAGCCTCTGCACCCAGGGCGTATGCACGGCGTCGGGACTTGGCGCACTGGCGAGTCAAGTGATAGCGGTGTGCGCTAATCTCGGCACCCAGAAGGCTTGCCCTGTGTGCGTGAGAATTAGCTGCCCGGTGCCAGTCATTTGCTCGCTTCTGCAAACGCTGTGCACGCAGAAGCAGAAACACAGCGTACTGTTCTTTGGCCCATGTGATTATGCGCATTTATACCTCCAGGAAGTTAGCTACTTCATCACGCTTAGCGCGCAGGTTATCAGCATGGCAAGCGCACGCCTCGGCTAACTCTTTGCTATGCTTGGATGCCTCTACGCGCGCCTCGGATTGAGCGGCCAGACGCACTGCGTCGTCTGCGAATTTAACTGACAACTGCTCGTTAAACTGCGCTTTGGCATCGGCGCGTTTAGCTTCTGCTGTGTAGGCTGCGCTCAGGAGTTTGATGAGAATCTTGATGATGTTCATAGGCTTCCTCTAAGGCCCCTAGGAGGGGCCGTATTAGTTTAGGTTAGGGTTGATTAGGCTTGAGGTGCGGCGGGTGCTGCTGGCGCCACAGGGGCTGCAGGGGCCACTGGTGCAGCCGGGGCTGCGGGTGCCTGCATAGCTGCCGGACTAGGAACCGAGCCAGCGTTCAGCAGAATATCCAGAGCACTGCCAGGGAAGTCTACAGCCTTGTACATATCCTCCTGAATCCAGTTCTTGCTCTTACCATCGTCGAAGGTGCCTTCGATGTGCAGGCTATCCCAGGTCTCTTTGGTTGGGTTGTTCCACAGGAACAGCTTAATCTCAGAGGCATCCATGGCAGGCATCTTGATAGGCTCGCCAGTGTTCGGGTCGAATTTCGGAATCGGGCGGATACCGGACAGGTCCACGATGTTGGACTTCTTGCCCGCGGCGCTGGTGTGCTCATCAATCGGGAAGGTGAAGGCCTGGCCCAGACGCTGTGCTGCATGCTTAATGCTATTGTCGTAGTTGAGCTTGTCGAAGAACTTCTTGAAGCCTGCGCGCTCAAAGTTACTGATAGCCATCGGGAACGGGCGGATACGCTTCACTTCGCCGTTAGGACCGAACACTACAATGCCGATGCGTACGTTAGCTACTGCGGGCTTACCGGTCGGCTTGCCACCCTTAGTCGGCAGGCGCTTACCGATTTCTACGTACTCGGTGAAGTAGCCGTAGTATTCACCCTTCGGCAGCAGCACGTCCTCATATGCGCCGCCCTGTGCGGTTTCCCGCATATCTACATCTTGGGTTCCGATTGCTGCGTCTACCAGAGCGTTCAGGGATGCCAATACATTCGTAGTCATATAATTACGTCCTCGTTTAGTTTAAATGATATTTACGTGCAGATGCAGGGCTATGCGTTTGCACAGTCCTACGAAGTCATCGTGGTGCATGTCAGACTTCATATAGTTGCAGGTAGGGCAGCATGGCACACAGTTGTCTAAATGGTACCCAATGCGTGAATCCTTCCGGTCTATCCCGTTAGTGGGTACTGTGGATTTACGCGCCCATCTCCCACTGCCGAGTTCCCGGTAGGTACTGGGTGGCGCGCCGCAGTAATAACAATCTGCGCTTACTAAGGCCTTGGCGTCTTCCTTAGTAATACTCCTACCTAACTTAGTGCTAAAGGCCCATACCTTATTCGCCGATACTGTTAAGTCGTCCAGCTTATTAGGCGGAGTTCGTCCAGTATTCTTCTCACTTTGCCTGAGTTTAGTTTGACATCCGCAGTGACCAAGGCCGCCGCGCTTACTGGTATTGAATAGCTTAGTGCGTATCGCCTCAAACTCCTCGCCACAGTAAGGGCAGTCCCAGGTATAAACAACCATACCGCGGAATCTCTTTCCTGTATCAGTCTTTGGTTTTATCTCTTGCACACCACCTTCCGGAATCATCAAGCAGCATCGGGATTAACTGCGGACAGCCCTCGGTGATTACCATCACACCCAGGATTGGTTTCTTGCGGGTGAGTCTGCCGTAAGCAAAGGCCATGCTCTTACGGTCAATCAGACACCCAGCATACGCACCAAAGTACAAAGCTGTTGAGCTAGCTGCATATTGCACCTCAAAGCGACCATGTTCGTGACCAAGGACAAGGCTGGTTCTTTCGTGGCTAGCGTTGAGCATGAAGTCACCCGACACTTGATGCTGGAATCTAACCGGGCCAAGTGGGGTATTGAGTACCCATGCGTCAGCCCAAGACCACGCCGGGGCACCATGCTCAGGGAAAAGTATATCTCGGTACTTCTTGATGAATTGCACTGGTAGCCCGTGAGCTTTCGCCCTGCGGTAAACCAGACTGCCGTGATTGGAATCGCAAACCAGTAGGTTCGGGAATAGTTCATGCAGCTCCTCCAGTACGAGCTTGGCTTTCTCCAGCTCCACCCCGGCGCTATCTAGGTTCGGGTTACTTTCGTGGAATGATATAGCGTGGCCGTCCGTCTCGTCGCCTACCTGTACAACCATGTCCGGACAGTAGGCGTCTCGCACAGATTCTAAGAAGGCCATAGCATCTACGTGCGTATAGGGGGCATGCAAATCCCCAACTACGAGAATACGGTGGCACACTTCCGGCACGAAGGTTTTGCCGATGTCATCAGTGGGACTGGGCTGTATGAGCTTTAGTGCCTCCTTCATGTGGGATATTGCCTTACCCTTGCTCCCAGCGTGGTCTAGGAATATGCTGCGCCAGTACTTCACCATCTGTCGATACACCACTGGCTCGTCCAGTCCCGCCAGATTATTATAGGCGGCAGCAGCATCCACGTTAGAGCTGTGCTTGCTCAAGATATCTATGTGTTGCTCTTTGGTGAATAGCTTTATTGTGTTTAACTTAGGCATTCCAGCTCCTGTTACTTATTACGTCACTAATTACATGTACACCTACACCGTACTTATTAGCAAAGTGTTGCCGCATACCTTTCTTGTATGGGATATAGTTATCCCTGATATCCTGCACAGCATCCCAAGTTAACTGCGCTTTTGGGTTCCTATCCCCACGCACATCTGGGTTCCTTCCGCGCTCTGCACGGTCCCGCATATTATCCATATGCGTTCCCAATACTAAGTGCTTAGGGTTAATGCACCTGGGGTTATCGCAGGTATGTCTAACAGACAGGCCAGCCAGCGCCCTTATATCCAGCCCGTTATGCTCAGCATACACCACCCGATGCAGCAGCTCCAATCGCCTGGTCGGCTTATACCATGCCCGGCGGTATCCGTTCTTGTTAAGGCATTTGTTATACCCGTGGTCAATACACATCGACATTCGGTATCCTCTTGTGTTGTTCCTACTCGTATCACATTAATTCTCTGTGAATCACAGAATCAAGCTAGAGTCAACAAATAATTTTATTTAATTATTTAGTTGACCCCAGTGTATTTCCATGCTACCCTAACCCCCTACACCACCCAAGGGTCCACCTATCACTATTCCACGATAAGCTTGTACTCCCCCGGGAAGAAGGTAACACCATCCCCCGGTCTACTTACTACTAGTCCAGGATAACTTAGTTCTATCTCCCCAGTAACCGGGTCGAAGAACATGACCGTGTGCCTCGTACCCGGGGCGAAGTATGCTGCATACCGCGGGTCTATCGGCTCAGGCCCCAGGTCCATCAACTCCACAACACTGCCAGACTTTATACTCATTCTACCTTCTCCTTACTGTACATACTCGTACCCATCTCAGCCTCTGCTGGGAACGGGACCTCACCAATGATGCCGTAGTTAGGCCAGAGCTGGTGAATACGCTTAGGTGCATCCTCCATGCACTGCTTAACCAGCAGGCTCGCCTCACGTCCAACCTCCGGGTTGGCGCTGTCCAGATACAACGCATCGTGCACGTTCGTAATCAGGCACACCTGATTGTCGAACCAGTCACGGGCCAGGAGTGCACGCAGAACCATACCGGCGGCTACCGCCATCAGGAAGAATGCTTCCCCCTGGCACCAGTAGTTAGCCATCTCTGTTTCCTTGTAGTCCATTACCTTCTGCTTACGCTGCCCAGGCACAACCTCTTTCCACTGCTCTTTCTGACGGAAACTGTAGCGGGCACCGGCTGGGCTGGTCCACGTCCCAATGCGGTAGATTCGGTAGCTGCCGTCGTCAGCCTGCTCCCGGTACATGCGCCCCTCCGCACCGGTACGTTCTACCTCTTCCTTGACAACAGCGCGGAAGCCAATTGTTTGCGGGAACAGCGCAGCCTCGTTGTCCAAGAAAGCCTGTGCAAATTCCACCGTACATCCAGTAGCAAACGCAATCCCCTTAGCCGTAGCGCCATACTGGGCTGCAAAGCTAGGAGCCTTAATACCTGTACGCATTGCCTTCCAAAGCGGATGCAGCTCGTGCTTCTTGTTGTGGCAGCGCTCATATACTTCTTCATACGGTAATCCCTCGCGGAAAGCTAGGCGGTAACAGTGCATATCCGTACCACTCTGCAGCAGTCCCAGCAGTTTCTTGTCACCCGTGTGTACACAGGACATAACCACTTCCAGTGCCGAGTAGTCAACCTCAGTGATACGTCCGTTGTCCCCGAATCTACTGGTGAACACCTGCTTCACCTTGGATTTAGCCACACCGTCGCCATCCTCATCCGGGCGGGGTAGGTTCTGCAGGTTCGGGTTAGAGCTACTCAAGCGCCCGGTTACGGTGGCGCAAGTATTCAGCCGGTGGTGAATGATGCCGGAACCATCGGGACGCTCCGGGATTACATACTGCAGCATCCCCTTCCGCTCTTTTACATTACCTCCTGCGTCCAGTACTTCTCGCAAATAGTAAGTGCCGGTATCCTTCTCCAGCGCCGCCAGTTCGTTCACCAACTTACAGAACTCGAACCCTTGGCGAGCCAGCGCCTCCATTGCATCAGTGCTGGTGCTATACACAGGGGTGCCATCCTGCAGGGTGCGCGCCTGTCGGAACTCCCCGCGCTCTGCGTACTTCTCCCGGATAACTTCCGGAAGCTCCTGGATGTTCACTAGGCCCGGGCAGAAGTAAAGGTCGTCTTCCCATTTAAGTTTCTCTTCCTCGGTATCGAGGCGGAATACTTTAGGGAGCCCCTTGTTCTTACCCGCACGATATGTCACTACACGCCACCATCCGCCTTCCGTTTGAAGTTCTTGCATGTGCGTGTCGTGTACAGGTATATAGGTGTGCGCACCATCTTCGTCCTCGTACTTATAGTAGTCGGCCTTGACGTACTGCGGAGGGTCATAGGGGACCTTCTTGCGGTACTTTATAGGCCCGCCGTACACCAGTGCAGACATATGAAAGTCCGACCCGAAATTGAAGTCCAGCGTCTCCGGCAAGTCCTTCGGGATGTACTGCTGCAGTTCCTGCTTAATCTCACGGATGCGCTGCTCCTGCTCCTCCTGGTTCTTGCGTGCAATTGGCATATTCACGAACAGGCCGAACCACTCGCAGTACGCCCAAGCTAGCAAGGCATCCATACGTTCCCACACGTACTGCATCTGATTGCGCTGGGCGAACGTAGCGCACTGGCCGTAGAAGCACAGGGCCGTGTTCGGGATGTCCCCGTTAACCAGGTAGTCATGCAGCAGTATCGGGTCGATCTGGGAGGTTAACACACCCTGCTCCCATAGAATCTTAACCCCGTCTACTTTGTGCGTACCACCGTACTTAGGAGCCGTCTCGTCCAGAGACGGATACATGCTCTGAAAGTCCGAGGCGATGTATTCCCCGTGCATTGTGCAGAACACCCTGCCACCGCGCTTGAGGAAGGCCTCAAACTGCTGCCGCTGGTACGTGAGAAACCAAGAAATCTCATAGGCTGCGTTGTGCGCAACAATAAGCCAGCAATCCTCGGGGATATGAAACCACCGGCAGCCTTCTGCTGCACTGTTTCCCGCCAAGAAATCAGCTCTTGAATTGAAGCGCACCGATTGAGTCGCGCCAACAGTGGTAGTACCGTCAGCCTGTGTCGTGTCGATACGCCATGCGGACTCAACAACATAGTTGTCAGGGCAGTATGGGCTTGCTTTAGAGCCGTAATATTCATGGTTCTCCGTCTCCAGGTCAAGGTGCATTATGCTGGTTGTCATTTCCACTTAGCCCTCCGAGCTTTATTGATAGCTAGATGCACAATCAGCTGGCTGCTGTCCAGCGCGAATCGTTTACGGAAAGTACCTGCAGACGCAGCGTACGCCTTGATTACCTCTTCGTCGAGGTAGTTAATGTCTGACGGTTTAAGCATAGTAGCCTCCTAGTGTACCTACATAGCGCCCTCATAGAAGGCGCTAGGGAAGTCACCGGTTAATCTGGCCCTCGTCAAAGCGGCAACGACCCGGCTCGAATCCCACCTCGAATTGCAGTAGCGACTCTTTACCAGACAGTGCCATCTTGTTCTTCGGAGTACTGATACCACGGACGTTTTGCATGTGCGGCTGCTCGTTCCTGTCCAAGCATCCCATCATAATCGCCAAGTCCAAGGCACCCTGTACACCAATCTTGCTCTGCTTCATAGCGGTGAGCGGCGGGAACAACATGTTGTAACCTTCGAGTGAAAGCTGCATAGTCCCTACGATAGCGCAGTCGTTCTCGCACCCAAGGATGCGCAGCTCCTGCCATTTCGCCTCTAGGTTCTGGTGCTCACTCTCCATAGTACCGCCACGGATATTCGCCACCATATCAATGATGATTACCGCGGGGCGCATCTCCTCCATGAGCGTGGATATCTGCGCCATCGTCAAGGAGTGCGCAGCCTTAACGCGAATCCGGTCAGCCCTGCCTACTTTCTTGAGGTAGGCTGGCACGAACTCTTGCTTACTGTGCCGGTCCTTAATCTCCGCCAGAGTCCAGTGCAGCGCCGCTTGATATACCCTCGGCACTGTACGCGTCGCCGGACCCTCGTTAACCAGCCAGAGAATCGGGCGGTCCCCGTATACTTCCGGCTGCTGCTGCATCTGCTCAGCAAAGTCCACAGCAATAGCAGCAAGCAGGCTAGTTTTACCAGAGTCCACAGGAGCAGCCACTGCGATGCAGTCCCCGCCACGTAGACCTCGGATGTTGCTAGCGAGTTGCTCGAACACGCCCAGTTTAAGACCGCCGCTCTCATCAGTCGCGGCAAGTATCTCGTCAACACTACCGCTCTCCCATTCAAGCAGCGAATCATGCACCGCAGCGCCATCACCGTACTTGCGCTGTAGGTGCTTCATTTCCAGCAGGTAATCAATCTCCTCGCCGTCTTGATAGCGCTGCGTCAGCGCTGCTACCTCCCCGCTGTAGGCCAGCTCGTTCAGGGTCTGGACAATCCCCACCACAGAATCCTGTGGCACGGCTTGTACTCCCCGCATAAGCTCGTCCATGATTACCCGCTCTTCCCGGGACAGGTGCCCCGCCCGGAGGTTTAGCATGCTCTGCATTGCATCCCACTGAACCTCCTGGTGCTCCGGGTACGTGTTCCAGTACAACCCCACCCAGTCTAGTAGGTTAGCTGTGTCCGGCGCTAGCATGGATTTGGGTATCTGTTCACGCAGTCGGTTCCATACCTTCTGCGTGCACATTGCCTTAACTACTATTAGGTCCAATTAAACCTCCTTAGGAACACAGATTGCTTTAGCGGTATACACCCTGAATGTGTCAAACTTCTCTTCGAACGCCTTGGCCGCCTTGTTGCAGGCGGCCCCCGTTGTGAACTCTTGAGTGGTTAGCGCAGCGAAGTCTGTGTCGCTAACCGCACTGCCATTAATCGCCATGATTAAAACCCAGATACCCATACTCATTGTAAAGCCTCCAGAATCTCTTTGATTTCTGCATCCTTCGGGTCCGCAGCGAAGTAATGCTCACGGCACTGCATGAACGGACGCAGTGCTCGGCGCGCCGCTGCTACCCCAGCATGTCCAGCCGGGTCATTATCCAGCATCAGAATCACTTCCGGGCGATTCTGAATCAGCCAAGCCCTCAGCGGCGTGGGCAAGCGTGTACCCAGCATAGCTATAGCCTGCACGTTCAATGCACTGTAACTCGTAACTGCGTGCTGTATCTTCCGGGCTGAGAGTAAGTCCTCGGTGAGCACGACCTTTAGAGGCGCGGCCGCAGCTACAGCCGGTGCTACGGCAGGTGCCGCGACAGCGAAAGCTATTGGCTGGCCGTACATTACCCACTTCGGTTGCTGCCGAGCATGCACTGCACGGCCCAGAGCAGCGCTTCCGACACGGAAGATTATCCGCTGTTTCTCTTTGCTCCATTCTGCATCCTCCACCATTTCAGGCATGATTCCCTTTGTGGTCAGGAATCCGTAAATAAAACTCTGCGTTTCCGCAGGCGCTTGGCTAATGCAAATTGCATCTGCAGGTGCAGCGGGCTGCACCCTCGGCTCTTCCTGTAACTGTATGCGCTGGTACTGCTTGTGCTCCTTGCCCACCTGTTTGCAGCGGTGGCAATAATATTCCCAGGCATCCGGGTTATTGTAGAGCACCCCGGCGGCGTCCCTGCCGCAGCACCGAAAGCGCGCCCTCTGCCCAACGGCCAGGCGCTTGCACGCTCTAAGCCAGGGCTGGTCCATTACTGAATCTCTCGCTTAACTTTCATAGCCATTCGACGAATGTCATGTGCCAACTGCAGGGCTGAATCGGGGCTCATATTAATACCAATCTCTCGCTCTGCCCGGGTGCTGCCTTTTCTAGGCACTATTCCGATGTATAGTAGTCCTTCGTTAGTCTCGCTGTCCTTTTCTAATACCAGCCGCTGGTCGTTTCCTGGGTCTCGTTTAGTGTTTAAATATGCTACACTAGACGGAACCGGTGGCAGCTCGTCCGCCTCCTCGATTAGCTGCCAGAAGTCGGCAGAGCCGCCATAGATATCCCCGGCATAATGAATCCCTGCGCCTTCGGTTAGCTTGATGTCTATATAGAGGCCAGGCCCCTTAGTGACTATCTCGCCGCGCACGGTCTTACCTTCAATCTTATTGATGCGCTGAACCTTATCACCTACTTTAAAAAGTTTAGACATAATCAACCCTCCACAATATTATCGTATCCGCCCCAGTCTTCTACGACTCGGGTGCCTAGTTCAATCAGTTCTTCTTTAAAGCCGTAATCGGAGAACACCATTATGTACTCCGCCGCCTTCTCTGGATTCTCCTGTACCCAGCTAACCAGTTGTTGTTTAGAAAGCTGCGATACTTCCCGGAACGCGGCCAGTAACTGCGGGTCCTCGTCCGGCGGCATATCCCACGGCTGCCGTAAACTGAGCGTCGATGCAGCGAGCCACTGGCATAGGTCTGGCTCTGCTACTGCCGGGTCCCGCTCAATAGGGAGGTGCGAGAACGTGCCGTCTTGTAGTACCCGCTCAAGCACCTGGCCCAGTATGTTCAGGTCCAGCACCTCATCCGGGGTGTGCTCGTGCATGTACCCTACACCGACGTTGGTGCACTCAGGAATGATGCCAACGAACTCAGCCGAGTCAGTATAAACACCCTTCTGCAAGTGCTGCTCCGTGCGTCCCAGGCGCTCTGCTAGGGTCTTGGCAAAGGTGTCAGAGCAGCAGCGCATATACCTTTGATGCGTAATGATACCGTCGCCGCGGCGGTCGAAGCTAATCATCGCCTTGACCCCAGTCCAAAATCCAGAGTCATCCTTGACCGATGCAGCGCTACCCTCGCAGCCTACCTCTTCATCCACGAAGAAGCAGTAGCGTCCGTGCACGCCGCGCCGCAGCATCTCCAGCATCAGGTAGATACCGGCGCCGCAGTCGGCGCCCAAGCAGTCAGCTTGTTGCGGATTCTTTACGAACAGCACGCCCTTGTTAGTGCAGCCGACGTCCGGCGCAGCGCTGGTTGGTCGTGCCACTGTGTCGAGATGAGACGTAAACGCTACGTCACTTTGCTCTGAGTCCCCCACCAGCACGAAGTAGTTCCCGTGCTTGTCCTTTACGTAGTGCATACCACTACCCAGCGCCTGTAGCGACTGCATAAGCAGCGGCTCGAACCACTTAGTGCTACCCCAGCTAGGCCGGTGCGTTTGCAGTATCTGCAAGAGCAGCTGCATATCAATCCCGTGCGGATTCAAGAACATTAAGCTGCCTCCTCTGCTTCTTCTTCATCTTCATCGTTGCCCAGGTACTTCTCTCCCAAGCAATCAGCTGCATGCTCAGTGAGAATTAACCCGTGCACTGGGTGTTCTTCTGCGTGCTCAATAAGCACTTGCCGGTCCTGTGCAAACACCAGTTCCTCTTGGTCGTGCACTACACCCTCTACTTCGCAGCGCTCTATGTCCTCGTCGTATACATAGGCGTCGTGGTAATCAGACCAGGTGCAGCTCCAGCGATTATGCAGACCATCACGCCCAACTACGTACACAAAATCCCCTTCTTCTACGCAGCCGTCGCAGACCATATCACCATCTGCGGTCTCCTGCATGTCATCTACAGAGTAGCGACATTCACAGCAGCAGCACCGAGCAGACTCAGTGCCTACGTAGATGTATCCTTCTGAGTCTTGTGCCTCGTACTCATAAGCATCACGGATTACAAAGGCATCATCCCCATACTCATCTACGCCGCACTGGCTGCTATCTAGGTATGGCATCAGCACTGCGCCGTTGTATGTTGGGTGCGGTATTCGCGCCAGCATTACCCCTTCGAGACATTCAATGTTTTTGGTGTACCCATGCCCCCGCAGGATTGCATCCGCAGCGTTGCCGTAAGCGCGGACGTACTCGTTAGTTTCTGTGTTAACGATTGCCCGTGCCTGCACTTCGAAATCGTCGCCGAACAGCTCCCCGGTGTACTGGATGAACAGGCGCAGCCCATTATCCGGCAACCCGTGGCTGGTGGTAGCGTACGTCCGCACAGAGCTATGCTCAAATGAGTACCCGCTCATGCAGCTACCCGGGCCATTCTCGTAGGCGTCGTACCATTCCTGCTCGGTCTTGCACAGGTACGTTGTAGGGTCTACGTTCATAGCCTTGAGGTCTTCGATAGCATCGCGGAAGTCCACACCATTTCCGTAGTAGTTAGCGAGCCACTTACCTACGCGCATCTCTACGCAGCGGTACTCAGTAACTGCTGCGAAGTCCTTGTGCATCCGCGGCTGCCCCAGCATCACGATAGGTTCGCCGTTGCGGAAACCAAAGCCCAAAGGCACGGCGAATCTAGACACTACGAAGCCGTGCAACTTCATGAGCAGCGCAGCTAAGTTGCCATCGCGGGTGTGGCGGCCGTAATCGTAGCCAGTGTATAAGCGGCGCTGCTGCTCTTCTGGTGCAAGCATGATGCGCTCAAATAACTGCACGGCCTGCTTGTGCACCTTGTAACCTGTGAATTCTTCGACGCAAGCAACTACGCGCTCAACCACTACATCCTCGCCCTCATAGAAGTCGCGGCGGCGTTCCCAGAACTTGCTGTCTATGGTGATTCGCACCGGTTCAAAGAGTTCGCAGAAAGTTCCGGACCGGTACAGGTCCACCTTTTGCAACGGGCCGAGCGTCATCGTTGATTCGCGATACTCTGGGTGCAGTGCCCCGCCTATAGTCACCTCTAAGCCTGGAGTGTGCGCACTGACAGTGCGGAGACCCATAAGCACCTGCAGCGGACCCTCAGTGTGGGGATGGTCCTCCCCTTGCATTTGCAAGTCCTGGAACGGGGTCCAGTAATCACCGCTGGAATACATTGATTCTTTAATCGGCAGTGCGTTTGCACCTTCCGGTAACACTACTTTCCATTCGATAGGTGCTGTGTTAGTTTCTTGCATTTTCATTTGCTCCCGAGTTAATAGAACTTCGTCATGCACTAAGAGTTCAGCGTGCGTACCACGCGGAGAGTTGTTGCTGCTTATAATAGGCGCGGACTGCGGCTCTAAATTGCTTAAAAGCTCCGCGGTATCCATTCCGCCGTAGTGCTGCAACCACATCGAATGCAATGTGCTCTTGCAGCTTCCGCGCGGCAGACTCAGTGTACTCTCGATAGGTTGTGAGAACAGTGCCAATATCCTCTTTTCTAACTCGGAGTAATCGACGCTCAACTGGCACGATTTGCTTGAGTTCATTAGGAACCTCTTTGAATGTTTCCCAAGTGCAACCGCACTTGCCCTGCGTTTCCAGCAGACGCCAGCACAGCAGCGCTGTTTCGTCTACTGTGAGCATGCGCTATCCTTGAATACCACGTTGCGGGCCACAAGGGTGCTACAACTTAGCATTACCACCCCGCCAACTGTGTGACTGGACGGCAACCACAGTCTAGTCTCCTCTGCATAGAATTCTGCGAGGGCGTGCAGTGGACTAAATAGAGGTACCCGGTAAAGAAACCCATTAGGGCGCTTATATACGTCATAAATGTCCTGCTTGCTCATACTACACCCCGCACATTAAACCGGAAGCAGTAGCCGCGCAGGGTCATACCCAGGCGCTTTGCTTGTTTCTCATAGTGCTGGCGCAGCGCTGCCTTCGCGTTGTACTCCCGCGCCAGCCCGTCGATTGTTGGTTGCTGCTTACGCATCAGCAGCGTTTCAGGATTCTTTCCGTGCATGCCCCCACCTCAAATTTCGTTATTGCTCTTACCATCCACCGTGAGCGTTACCGCAGCGTCCTGGTACTGCTCCTGCACCGCCGCAAGGATACGTGCGCCCAGCTCTTTGCAACCACCCTCGGGGTCTTCAAATAGGTCGTACTCAGGGCGCGGCTGCGGCTCCTGCGTTGCCGGTTGCTGCAACTGCACAGTGCAGTATGGGATTGGGTTGTTTATGTCGTTGCCCAGCACCAGCATAGCGCTGGTCACAATGATGTTGAATACATTAACCATAAAGTTGTCTCCAGTCGTTGATAATGCCAAGATTCACGGCGTCCAGCACAGTGCGGGCAGCCATTTCGGTGTAGGTATCCACAAATTCTAAAGGGGATTCCTGATTAGTGTCTTTGTCAGAGAATATGACCACAGTGTAGTTGTATTCTGCGTATACCCGATTGCACCACACGGGCCAGAGTTCATGGCCCGGATAGACCAGTATTGCTTTCATATGAAACCCCATACGCCAGTTGCATTCACATAGCGCCCCGCAGGACGCTATAGGCTTGCTACTAGAGATATTCGCCCGCCACTACAAATAACAGCACCACCGCCGTTATGATAACCATGAATTCTACGCTCATGCCGCCGCCTTCAAAGTTGCGTCCAGTACAGCGCGTACATCCACGCCCTGCGATACCAGCATATACACGAGGTCAGCGTCGCTTACACCAGTCTCTTTTGCCTTCTTGATAGCGTTTTTAACGCGCCCCAGCGCTTGCAAGCGCACTGCATCGGCATCCAGCGCGTCATTCTTTACCTGCTCCGCTTCGGCAGCGTACAGGGCCATACAGGAGCTATAGAAGCTGGCTACAATTACTTCGCGCTCCTGCTTGTCAGCTTGTTTATAGTCCAGACGCATAGTGTCCAGTTCGATGCCCAGCTTCTCAGCAGACGCATAGCACTTCTTCGCGTTGAATTCGTATTTGCCGGACTCCTTGTTGAACTTGATAGGCAGCAGCGTACGCAGCACCATATCGAAGTCCGCGGCATCGCTGCGCTGCATATCCATAGCCCAGGAAACGTTGCTGCTAATCAGGCCGTGGAAGAGCGCGCTAATAGTGATGTTGCGCTTTGCTTCCACTACGTCGCCCAGCGCTTTACGAATGCTGCCCGCAGCGGTGAGCTTGAATACTTTACCAGTTGAATGGGTCATAATGCACCTCTTTGATTGGTTGTTTAGGTAATTACTTCACATAGCACCCCGTAGGATGCTATAGGCTGTAATTATCGACCAAATTGGGAGTTAACAGTAGGCCATCCAGATGGCTGCCTGCTACTGCCCTTTTGTTTTTGCTTTCCCCTCACCCTGTGCTCACTGCTCAACCCTTGTTTGCTAGGCTTCACAGTAAGCGGCACGTCGTCGGTGGGATTCAGTGATAATTGCATATTCCGCCGTAATGCTAAACGCTTTGATTTGCGCATACTCTTACCTCTCAGAGAACATAATCTAGCGCAACCTTGTTACTGCTGCGCTATGTTATATGCTCTTTGCGGGATACACTCCGCGCCTTGTTCCCTCGATTCAGAGGAGCGAGCTGCTCTCGCCTCGACAGTGTGGTTTGTCTCAGAACCCCGGTGATAACGTCCGGCACGTTTACTCTTTAACTGATTGTCTAGGGGTGGGTCGTCAACGTACCAGTCAAGGTACTGGGCCTCCCCGCAAACCAGCTTACTACTAAACCTTTAAGAGGTCATTTTTAACGTCTAGCCTAATCCGACGGGACACACATCCTTGCGCCCTAGAGTGGTTATCCTTGCCTTGTTCGCTATCTAAGTTACTCAGTGAATCAGAACTTGTCAAGCGTTTATTTCTTACTGCCTTACTGCTTACTTCGGGATTCAATCTAGCTTATGTTCTTCGCGGTGTCAACTCTTTTTATTGAGTGTCTAACCCTTCACACTATCTAGCTTTAATCCGGCTGAATCTCCCGACTCTGCCCCGGTTAGCGCCTCAGTGCCTCCCGGTGATTGAACTATAGCCCTATTGAACCAAAAGAAGCAAGTACTTTTTTAAACTTTTTATCACTGGGAGCAAAAAGAGTAAGCAGACCCCCAAAGGTCTGCGTGCAGTAAACTATTGTAGTCCCCATAAGTCACGTCGAACTCTCGCCAGTTAGTATCGTACTCAGGACTAGCCAATAACTCATCCTTTGTGAAGCATCTCCCTTCCTGAATCTGTGCTAAGTGTATGGCCCGGTGAGTGTCAGCGCTAACCAGTATCAGGTTATTGAAGTCACAGTTAAGGCGGTTACTGTCACAGTGATGTACGTGATAGCCAGAACCGTAGCTAGTGATTCCCAGAGCATCCATAACCACGGCCCTATGCAGCGCCACAGTCTTATAGTCTCTCTTACCTCGCTTATTCACATACTCAGGCCCAGCACCATTAATCACTGGATAACCTTCCTTATCAACCACAATCTTAAATGTTCTAGCCACAACAATATCTCCTTACATAGTGATTAGTAGCGTAACCATAGCGACGATATCCCGGAGGGATAGGAGCGGAGGTTACAAGATTCTAGGTAATGCTTCCCTCCCTACGGTCAGTCATACAGGGCATTACTAGGGGATACTAGTGACTACTAGTGAGTAGTAGTAAGTAGTGTGTATATAGTGCCCTAAAACCCTCCTACTCCTGTAACATCATTTCATGACAGCTTTCGAATGAAAGTAAGAGCAAGGGGATAGCAAAGAGATAGCGCCGGGATAGTGTTGGGTGAGGATGTGCGCCCTAGTGGGGAGCGCGCAGCGTAGCATATAATCGGCACAATGTAAAGCACTAGGGATAGCCAGTGGATAGCCTAGTGCATACTAGGGATAGCACCGTGACGCACTACAGCGCACTAGGCAGGCCCACTATGGCCCCACAATGCAGGCACTAGGCGGGCCCACTATGGACGCGCAAAATAAGCAAGGCAGAGCGCACCCCTACGGCCCACAGGGAGCGCACAGGGATAGCCCCTAGTGCCCCGTAGAGCGCACAGGAGCCACTCAGTGCCACGCACAGGCCAAGCCGTGGGGCAGCACTAGCGATAGCCCCAGCGCAGCGCAGGGAGCCACTGAGGCCCTCTGAGGCTTCCGCTATAGCCACGGTCTTAGCTGCCGTGGCGCTCCACACCTCAGAGAGCGCCCTAGGGCCGTCTAGACGTCTAGGCACCCACCCCACCCCTCCTTTTATGCGCTAGGCACCCCCTATGGGGGCAATTGGCGTCGTTGAGGGTGAGGGAGGCTCAAGGGCGAGTATAATAATTTTTGGTTTCAGATATACACCTGCCCCGGGGTGAAGGCCTTGTGTTGCTCTTGACGTTTCTCTAGTACCCACTTGCAGATAACTTCGTAGGAGCTGTGCTTCTTCATGTAACGCTTACCGTCCTTCCAGAACTCCCCGCGCCAGCAGGTGCCAGTGTAGTATACACCCCTAGGATGTTCCCGCTTAGACCTGCGTGCGTTACAGTTGTTTTCGCTAACCGTAGCTAAGCGCAGGTTCTCTAATCTGTTGTCACCGGGGTTTTGGTTGATGTGGTCCACCACATATCCGTCTGGAATAGGCCCGTTGTGTAGTTCCCAGATGAGGCGGTGTGCCTGTATCTTTCTACCAGATACCTGTACCACCCAGTAGCCACGAGTGTTGCGGGTACCCGCTGGAGCACCGGCGCGCCTACCCTTGAGCCACACCAAGCAGCTAGGGGATGTTGTGTCATATTTGATGTTCATAGACATATCCTCATTTTAAAGTCTAATAAATTTCAGGTCCAGGTATAGACGTGCACCCCAAGTAGTGCCCCGGGATACCATAGAGATACCCCAGGGAGCTACTTAGAGATACACCTCCCAGGCTACCTGGGATACATCCGCTGCGTTACTACTCCTAATCACGAAGCTGTTTAGGTCCGGATTAGGTGTAGGTACATCCTGGTTCTGTGCTACGCCAGTAACCGTCAAGGCCCCAGCACTAGAAGGAAAGGTTAACCGCGTCAACTTGACCTCAGACACCCACTTGAAGGAGTTAGCTACGCTGCCAAAGTTTCCGCGTACACGAGCGTTGACCGTAGCCTCACCCGCAACCAGTGTTGCCACTCCGCGAATGCTTGTGTCGTCCAGTAAGTTCCTGGACATGCGCGGAGGCGTAGGCTGCACAGTATAACCACTCAGTAATGCCCAAGACACACCGTGACCGGTCATGTCATTATTGGACATAGATACCATGGTAGGGTTAATGCCCATAGTCCCGTGGAAGTACACAGCTCTTCCGGTACCGTCGTAGCGCATGCTCACGTCATCAATCTCCAGGGATGTCTGCGCTGTCTCAGCCACATCCTTAGTGACGAAGATGTGAGAGCTGGAGTTGCGCGTGTACCGACCGCCTTTAACACGGCCCCCGTTGATTCGCACACCATTCTGGCTACCGTGAGCCTCGCAGTCATAAACGTAGCCACCACCGTACGAACAGTTAAAGCCAGAGCGTACGTTGTCATAAGCTAGGCACTCCCTATAGATAGGGA
>ERZ791800.346-NODE-346-length-43939-cov-4.834176_pt1 | contig 43939 bp, 26 predicted proteins | sample MGYA00510310_ERZ791800 | MGnify/ENA primary metagenome ERZ791800 (study PRJEB30046, sample SAMN00791954) | human gut metagenome | study: EMG produced TPA metagenomics assembly of the A metagenome-wide association study of gut microbiota in type 2... | reverse complement strand
GTATGCCATGTTGTATTTCATTTGTCCAAACACCGCTTCTGGTTCTATACACCTCTACCTGCTTTTCGTAATCCTCATTGTGCTGACGGAATACTGCCAGCAGTGTTTCATGGTTCATTCCCATACCTAAGAAAACGTTGCGTACTTTTTCGGCGGTCACATAATTGTCCTTATCGCAAATGTCCTGATAGGCTTTGTTGATACCCACGCGAATCTTGTCCAGCATACGGTTGGTTTCCTGCGCAACGGTACTTCTGCCCGATACTCTGCCAAGCTCGATGTTCCATGTTTTTTCCTCCACGTCCAGCTTGCAACTGAATTGGGAAATCTTGCCGTTTACCGTAATGCGGCACATTACCGGAATAAGCCCGTTTTTCTTCGGGGCGTTGCGCTTCAAATAAAATAATACTTTAAAAGTCGATCTCATACTCTACAATTTTTAATGGTTACAAAATTATTTCATGTAGAGTTGTCTGTTGATATGCAAAACGCAGTCAATCAGTGCAATCGCACCCGAAAAATAACTTTTTTCGCACTAACGGAACCGAAATCCGAATTTTCCGTTACATTTGCCGCCGGAATCTCCCGGAGAGGGCTTGTTATTCAGCACTTTAAAAAGCTCCTAAAACCAACCTCGTTGTCAGAAACAAAGTAACGGGATAGTAACGCAACTCCGGTTTAACTTGGCTTTTTTGCGGTTTCCGTTGGCTTTCACTTACTGACTGTTTTTCTCCTAAACCCTTTGTTTACAACCTTCTTGCGCTTATCTGCTCTCATTCTCATTTTTTATCCTTATCTTTGGTGAAAAATAGAAGGGAATGGATATACATACGTTTATAGGCAATTATCGGGAAGCTTTCGGGCAGCAGGCCGAACTTCCCATCGTATTTTGGTACTCCGACCAACCGGAAGCTCCGGCAGAGAAAGTAAACGGGTGCTTTTTTAAAAGCATGGCGCAAGTAAGAAACGGAAAAACAATCAGCCTCAATGCCGAAACAATAGGCTGTGGAGGCGGCAAGTTCTACACAGGCTTCACGGATATGCCGGAACATGTGCCCGGCTTCGTCTCTTTGAAAGAGAAATACAAGAAAACACCCGATATGGTTGTTGACTTCATACAGGAATTGCAAGTGCCTAAAGCGGAAAAAGCCTACCTGCACTTTGCACGAATCGACAAGATTGGTTCTTTCGACAAAGTGGAAGGCATATTGTTTCTTGCCACGCCGGACATGCTGGCAGGACTTGCCACATGGGCTTTTTTCGACAGCAATGCAACGGATGCCGTATCAGCTCCTTTCGGTTCGGGCTGTTGTTCTGTAGTAACTCAGACTATCCTTGAAAACCGGAAACAAGGCAAACGAACCTTTTTGGGATTCTTCGACCCGTCTGTCCGTCCTCATTTCGAGGCAGAGTTATTAAGCTTCACCATTCCGATGTCCCGGTTCAAGGAGATGTATCACACCATGCGCGAAAGCTGCCTGTTCGACACGCATGCCTGGAGCAAACTCAAGGAAAGGATACAAGGCAGGCAGAAAGAGACAAAGCCTTTCAACCATTTGAATGTATCTTTTGAAATCCGTCCGGATATTGTGCTGCGTGAAGTAACGGTAGAAGATGCCGCTGCCATATACCGTGCCATAGATACCCACCGCGACTATATGCGGACATGGTTGCCTTTTGTAGACAACCTGAAGTCCGTAGCCGATGAAGAAAACTTTCTGAAAGGAGTCCTCTCCGCCCCTGCCGACAACTACGAACCTATATTCGGTATTTGGAACAGAGAGAATGAAATTTGCGGACTGATAGGTTTTCATTTTTCCGACTTTGCCAATCACCGCACAGAAATCGGCTACTGGCTTCTGCCCGAATACCAGCATCAGGGCATCATGACCGATTGTGTCCGCTGCCTATGCCGATGGGCTGTCGAAACCAAAAACATAAAACGCATACAGATACGTTGCGCCACGGGCAATGCAGCAAGTAACGGCATTCCCATCCGGCTTGGCTTCCGCCTTGAAGGAACGGAACGGGCCGGAGAGTTATTGGCTTCGGGAGAATATGCAGACATACATGTATACAGTATTTTAAAAGAAGAACTTATGGAACAACAAACGAAACTCAATGAGCACAACAAACAGGAATACCCGCCCCATGCAGACAGATGAGACACATTCTCTTATTTTTTAGACAAAAGAACATAAGAACAAAAAGGAAACATGGAAATAGAAAATTTGATAAAAGCTGTTATTCAGTGTGCTTATAATGTAAGAATACACCTTGCAGCAGGTTTTCTCGAGAATGTTTATCAGAAAGCATTGATAATAGAATTAAAAGAAAAAAGCATTCATGCAGATACAGAAACTCCTATAAATGTATATTACAAAAATGAAATTGTTGGAGAATTTAGAGCGGACATAATCGTAGAAGGAGAAATAATCATTGAACTTAAAGCGGTACAGCATCTTCTTCCTATACACGAAACACAATTAGTAAATTACTTAACCGCTACCAATACAGACCACGGCTTATTAATAAACTTTGGTGGTGAACGTATCGAAATAAAAAGGAAATTCAGAGAATATAAACATAAAAATTACGCATAAGAAAAAATTTGTTCTTTTGTTCTTATGTCTCAAAGCAATAAAAATTTATCTATTATGGAAATAAATCAAGCAGCCCCCAAGTTTCAGGATGTGTCAATCGCACCTATGCATACCACCGAACACATCATTAATCAGACAATGATCAGATTATTCGGTTGCGGCCGTTCCGTCTCCGCTCATATAGAACGCAAAAAAAGTAAATTGGATTATCGGCTCAACGCCTGCCCCACAGAAGAACAAATAGAGAGTCTGGAAAAAGCGGTAAATGAAGTGATAGCACGGCATCTGCCTGTCACTACCGAGTTCATCACTCAGGCAGAAGCCAAAGGACGGTTCGATTTGGAACGGTTACCCGAAGATGCTTCGGAAACCGTACGTATAGTAAAAGTCGGTGATTATGACGAATGCCTTTGCATCGGTACACACGTTGCCAACACTTCCGAGATAGGAACTTTCAAAATTATCAGCCACGACTGGGACGAAGAAAGCAAGCGCTGGCGAATGCGTTTTAAATTAGTATGAAATTCAATCAATTTTAAATAAAAAGATAGCAATATTGGCATTATACAGGTAAAATAGTCAGACCAACAATGACAATTAGTCAATAAAGTGAGTACAAGCCTGTTGGCATACAGTTTGCCATAACAGTAAGTGAACAACGGTTCAAGATACAGACGATGAAAGCCGAAAGGTAAACATCGGGGAACATCGAAAGCCGAGGTTCAGAACAAACCGAATGTATAACTTTTTAAAGATAGGAGACTATGATTATGATGCCTGTAAGAAGAACTCAGAATTGGTTACCAAGTATCTTTAACGATTTCTTTGATAACGATTGGATGGTAAAAGCCAATGCAACGGCTCCCGCCATCAACGTATTTGAAACAGAAAAGGAATACAAGGTAGAGTTGGCAGCTCCCGGAATGACCAAAGAAGACTTCAACGTCCATATCGACGAAGAAAACAACTTGGTCATCAGCATGGAGAAGAAAACGGAAAACAAGGAAGAGAAGAAAGAAGGCCGCTATCTGCGTCGCGAATTCTCATACTCCAAATTCCAACAGACAATGATCCTTCCGGACGATGTAGACAAAGAAAAGATTTCCGCCCAAGTAGAAAACGGCGTATTGAACATAGACTTGCCGAAGTTTTCCGAACAGGAAAAAGAAAAGGCCAAAAGATTCATTGACGTAAAATAAGATAACTGGTAATTAGAGAAAAGTCCCGGTGCAGATTCTGAATAAACTGCATCGGGACTTTTTTATCATACCAGAACTGTATTACATTGTACATGCGTTTACCGCACTACACGAGAACTAACTTTTAACAGCTTTCTTTCCTTTCAGGAATCGGTCTGTCAGCCATTTGCGTATAGGTTCGTCATAGAGTTTCAGACAGGCATAGGCAAGAATGAAAGCACCGGCAAAGGTCAGTATCATATAAGGAATGCCTTCCGCTAAAGTAGCATTATTATTGCACACCCACGCCGTGTAGGTATACACCAACGGATAATGCGTTATGTATACCGGATACGAAATATCTCCCAGAAACTTGCACACAGCGGTAGAACGTTTACCCGTCACCTTACCGCCTGCTCCCATGGACACAATTACAGGGAAGACAAAAAGAATGCAGCAGGCCTCATAGAGTCCGTTCATCCAATAATGATTTTCACCGCCCAGACGGGGAAATGCCAAAACTGCCACAATCATCAGACTGCACCACCAGAACGCACGCTTCTCAATACGAACAAGCCACCCCAGACGGGACAGCAGTAATCCGCCAAAAAAAGGATACATCAACCGGACAAGCCCTACGTACTGCTGCTCCCAATTCAACGCCCAGCCGCCGACAATATCACCCGCAGGTGCGGTAAGACAAAGGTGCACCGTAAAACATCCCGCCACAACAACGAGAACGGACAAAGCTGTCTTGCTGAACTTGCGGATGAACAATGCATAAAGAATATTGCCTATGTATTCGTAGTAAAGCGACCAGGCAGGTCCGTTGAGCGGATGCATCTCGGTCCAGCCACGAATGTCCCATTTCAAAGGAAGCGGAAGCAGCGTACACCCCAGCAGCATTACCAGTAGCATAGTCCCTACCGATGTATCCTGAATAGCAGGAAAGCAGGACGACTCCTGAAAATAAAAGAATACCGCACCTACTATGCTTCCCACTATCACCATAGGATGCAAACGGATAATACGCCGCTTGAAGAAAGTACCGATGCTCATCCTGCTCCAGCGGTCGTCATAAGCATAACCGATAACAAAACCGGAAAGCATAAAGAAAAAATCTACAGCCAGGTAACCGTGATTGATAATTTGTTCCAAGTGATTGCCGCCGGAATGCGCTTCCAGCAGATGAAAAGCGACTACCATTACGGCAGCTACGCCACGAAGCCCGTCGAGTATCTCGTAATGCGGCTTTGAAGCAAGATAAGAGTTTTGCGTGTTCATTCGGTATAAGATATTAATTATATGTACTTGCAAAGATATGAAAAAGATTATCTCATAACCTTTTTCAATTCCCAATTTCCGTAACTTTTCATCACCCGAATATCGACTGTCACAGTATAAAGTCCACACGACGAATCTGACACCCCAGAACGCAATAGACAGAAAAATGTCCGTTTTTTATAAAGAGAGGGCATAAACAGAACATTTTATAATGCTTATAAACCTTTTATATATAGAAGAGACTGAGTAATTTTGTCACAAAACTAATATACCTTGAATTATGAAACGAATTTATTGGATTTTAACAAGCATCTCACTCTACTCGCTGCTATCCTGTAGCAACGGAGCTAAAGACACGCAAGAATACCAGACTGTAAAAACAGACACGGTCATCTCCGCCGGCGGGCAAACCAGCCTGCAATATCCCGGAAAAGTAAAAGCGGCACAAGACATCAGCCTCGCATTCAGAGTGAGCGGCACGATACAGAAGATATATGTAAAGGATGGAGCCCGCGTACAGGCAGGACAACTGCTTGCCGAACTGGACCCTACGGACTATCAGGTGCAACTGGACGCCACCGAGGCCGAATACAAACAGATTAAGGCAGAGGCGGAACGCGTAATGGCACTTTACAAAGACAACGGAACCACGCCCAGTGCCAACGATAAGGCCGTGTACGGACTGAAACAAATCACCGCCAAATACCGGCATCACAAAGACCAGTTGGGCTACACCCGCCTTTACGCCCCTTTCAGCGGCTATATACAGAAAAGGCTGTTTGAAGCACACGAAACGGTAGGAGCCGGAATGCCTGTCCTGTCCATGATAAGCAACAGCGCCCCGGAAGTGGAAATAAACCTTCCGGCAGCCGAATACATCCGGCGCGAGCAATTTGACCGATACCGCTGTACATTCGACATTTATCCGGAACAGACCTATGAGCTGAAACTCATCAGCGTCACCCCCAAAGCAAATGCGAACCAGCTCTACACCATGCGTCTGCAACTGATTACAGACAACCGCCCCGTTCCTTCTCCGGGTATGAATACCATGGTTACCATCCTTTGCGACAATGACAGTTCACGCAACCTCTCCGTACCCGGCAGCGCTGTTCTGCAAAAAGACGGCAAAGCCTGCGTATTCGTATACAACCCGTCCGACAGCAAAGTACACAGCCGCGAAGTAACCCTCGTGCGCCTGCTGAGTAACGGACGCAGCATCATCGCTTCCGACGGGCTGCAACCCGGCGACCAAGTGGTGTCGGCAGGAATACATCACATAAAGGACGGAGAAACCGTGACTCCTCTGCCTGCTGCCAGCGACACAAACATCGGCGGACTGTTATAGCATTGTTTTCCTTTAAAACTCAGCAATTATGGATATAAGCAAATGGGCATTCAAAAACCGCAATCTGGTTTACTTCCTGGTGACCGTCCTGTTTGTAGGCGGCATCCTCTCCTGCTACCAGATGAGCAAGCTGGAAGACCCTGAAATAAAAGTGAAACTCGCCATGGTGGTAACCACCTATCCGGGGGCATCCGCCCACCAGGTAGAGCTGGAAGTGACGGATGTGCTGGAGAAGAGCATCCGCAGCATGGGCAATATAGATAATGTGGAAAGCTACTCGTACAACGACCTCTCCCTGATACAGGTAGAACTCACCACCATTACCCCGGACGATGAAGTGGAGCAGTGCTGGGACATGCTGCGCCGCAAGGTGAGCGACGCCTGCGCCCTGCTGCCCGACGGAGCGAGCACCCCCATCGTGAAAGACGACTTCGGCAATGTATACGGAATGTTCTACGCACTGACCGGTGACGGACTGTCCGACCGGGAGCTGTCCGACTACGCAGAGCTTATCAAGCGCGAAATAAGCGACATGACAGGCGTGGAACGGGTGGAACTGTACGGCAAACGTCCCGAATGCATCAACATCTCCCTGCTGCAAGACCGCATGGCAAACCTCGGCGTAAAGCCCGCCGAAGTCCTCGCCACCCTGAACGGACAGAACAAGACCACCTACAGCGGCTACTACGACAATGGCGACAACCGCATCCGCGTCACCGTCAGCGACAAGTTCAGGACAGTGGAAGACATAGGCAGCATGCTGATACAAGGGCATGACGACGACCAGCTCCGCATGCGCGACATCGCCCGCATCGAGAAAGGATACGAAGAACCTACCCGCAACGAACTGTTCTTCGACAGCGAACGGGCGCAGGGAATCCTCATCGCAGCTTCCAGTGGTTCGGACATCGTGAAAGTGGGCGCTGCCGTAGAAAAGAAGCTGGCGCAACTGAAAGAAAGCCGCCTGCCCGCAGGCGTGGAGTGCCACAAGGTATTCTATCAGCCCGAACGTGTGGGAGCCTCTTTGGGTACTTTCGTCATCAACCTGATAGAGTCCGTCATCATCGTTGTGGTAATCCTGATGCTGGCCATGGGTTTCAAGAGCGGAATCATCATCGGCATCAGCCTCATTGTCACCGTATTCGGTTCGTTCCTGTTCCTGTACACGGCGGACGGAACCATGCAGCGTGTATCGCTTGCCGCTTTCGTGCTGGCAATGGGTATGCTGGTAGATAATGCCATTGTCATCGTAGACGGCATACTGGTAGACCTGAAAGCCGGCAAAAACCGCATGGAAGCGATGACAGCCATCGGCCGCCAGACGGCAATGCCCCTGCTGGGCGCCACACTGATAGCCATCATCGCTTTCCTTCCCATCTTCCTGTCGCCGGACACTGCCGGGGTATATACCCGCGACCTGTTCATCGTACTGGCGGTGTCCTTACTACTGAGTTGGGTGCTGGCGCTGGTGCACGTGCCACTGATGGCAAACCGCAAGCTGCACCCTGCCGTTGAAGTCAGCGCCACCGGAAAGCGCGAATACAAGGGACGTACCTATGCCCTGCTGCGCACCGCCCTCTACTTCGGACTGGCACATCGCTGGAGCGTCGTACTGGCGATGCTCGCCCTGCTGGGACTTTCCATTTTCGGCTACGGCTACATGCGGCAGGGTTTCTTCCCCGATATGGTGTACGACCAGCTCTACATGGAGTACAAGCTGCCCGAAGGCAATAACTCCACCCGCGTGGCACGCGATTTAAGGGAGATAGAATCCTACCTGAAAACACGCAAGGAGATTACCCACGTCACCGCCTCTGTCGGCGGCACGCCGGGACGCTACAACCTGGTGCGCAGCATCGCCAATCCGTCCTTGTCGTACGGCGAACTGATTATAGACTTCACCTCTCCTGACGACCTGGTAGAGAATATGGATGAGATACAGGAATACCTGACACGGCGTTATCCGGATGCTTACATCAACCTGAAACGCTACAACCTGATGTTCAAGAAGTACCCTATCGAAGCGCAGTTCATGGGGCCCGACCCTGCCGTACTGCACCGCTTGGCCGACAGCGCGCGGTACATTATGGAACACACGCCGGAAGTCCGCCTCATCACCACCGACTGGGAACCGCAGATACCCGTACTCTCCATCGAGTACGACCAGGCAGCCGCCCGTGCGCTGGGTCTCAGCCGCAACGACGTAAGCATGTCCCTGCTTTCCGCCAACGGCGGCATACCCATCGGGTTCTTCTACGAAGGCATCCACCGCGACAACATTTACCTGAAATGTCTGGACGAGGAAGGAAAGCCGATAGAAGACCTCGGCAATACGCAGGTATTCTCCGCCCTGCCCTCGCTGAACGGACTGCTGAACGAGGAAACCATGGTGAAACTGAAGGCAGGTACACTGAGCAAGGAAGAACTGGTGGAAAGCCTCATGGGAAGCACCCCGCTGAAACAAATCAGCAAGCGCATCGACATCCGCTGGGAAGACCCCGTCGTACCACGCTACAACGGGCAGCGCAGCCAGCGCGTGCAATGCTCTCCCGCTCCCGGCATAGAGACCGAAAAGGCAAGGCAGATTATCGCCCGCCGGATAGAACAGATAGAGCTTCCGCAAGGCTATACCCTGCATTGGCAGGGAGAGAAAAGCGCCAGCGACGAGTCCATGGAGTATCTGTTCAAGAACTTTCCGCTTGCCATCATCCTGATGATTGCCATCCTTATCATGCTGTTCAAGGACTACCGCAAGCCGATTATCATCTTCTGCAGTCTGCCCATGCTGCTTGTGGGAGTGGTGGCTGTGATGCTGCTTACAGACAAGACGTTCAACTTCGTGGCAATCGTGGGTACGCTGGGACTGATAGGCATGCTTATCAAGAACGGCATCGTGCTGATGGATGAAATCACCCTTCAGCTCAACCAAGGGGTAGAACCTATTACGGCACTGGTGGACAGTGCCCAAAGCCGTCTCCGTCCTGTGACCATGGCTGCGCTGACCACCATTCTGGGTATGATACCGCTGTTGCCCGACGCGATGTTCGGTTCGCTGGCGGCTTCCATCATGGGCGGCCTCACATTCGGAACGCTGATAACACTCCTGTTTATCCCTGTACTATACGCATTATTCTTTCATATAAAAAACGAACAATAATGAAAAAGACAACATTCATCCTCGCCGCCCTGCTCTCCGCTGCCTGCATCTCCGCCCAAGAGACGCTGACACTGGAACAATGCAGGGAAATGGCGCTGAAATACAATAAAGAAATGGCAGCAGCCGCCAGACAAACGGAAAGTGCACGCTACACCGCAAAGAGCTATAAGGGCAACTTCTTCCCCAACTTCAGCCTCAGCGGTACGGGTATCTACAGTACATCAGACGGCAGTCTCGGCATAGCCGGCGGCAACCTGCCTACTTTCCTGCCCGATGCCACGGGGCAATTCCTTCCCAACAAGGGGTTCGCCTACTTTCCCGGAATAGACCTGAACTACAAGATAGGCATGGTATATATGGGCGGCGTACAAGTGGAACAGCCGCTCTACATGGGCGGTAAAATCCGTGCGGCATACAAAATGTCCCTGCTGGGTAAGGAAATGGCACAGTTGAGCGAGACGCTTACAGCCTCGGAAGTCATAGTAAAGACAGAGCAGGCATACGCACAAGTCATCAAAGCCAAAGAGATGAAGAAAGTGGCCGACAAATACAATGCCGTGCTCACGGAACTGATGAAAAACGTGGAAAGCGCCCATAAACACGGCCTCAAGCCCCAGAACGACGTGCTGAAAGTGCAGGTAAAGCTGAACGAAAGCGAACTCAACATCCGCAAGGCCGACAATGCGCTGCGCCTGGCCACCATGAACCTCTGCCACTACATCGGCAAACCGCTGACGGCAGATATACGCACCGCCGATACTTTTCCCGAAGTGGCACAGGACATCCGGCTGCAAACAGCCGACATCTCCGCCCGCCCCGAATATGCCATACTGAACCAGCAAGTGGCCATCGCCAAGCAGCAGGTGAAACTGAACCGCAGCGAACTCCTGCCCAAAATCGGCGTGAAAGGTTCGTACGACTACATCCACGGCTTGGAAATCAGCGATCAGAACCTGTTCGATGGCGACAGCTTCTCTGTGCTTCTGAACGTAAGCGTACCGCTCTTCCACTTCGGTGCAAACAGCAATAAAGTACGTGCAGCCAAAGCCAAACTGGAGCAGGCACGCCTCGAACAGGAGAACATGAACGAACAGATGCTGCTTGAGCTGGCACAGTCCGTCAACAACCTCGACGAAGCCCGGCTGGAAAGCACCATTGCCGAACGCTCCCTGCAACAGGCGGAAGAGAACATGAGAGTGAGCCGCAGCCAATACGACGTGGGACTGGAAACCCTGTCCGACCACCTGGAAGCGCAAGCTCTGTGGCAGCAGGCGTACGAAACCAAAGTCGATGCACGTTTCCGGCTGTACCTGAACTACATCACTTATTTAAAGGCAACGGGAACGCTGCTGAAATGAAAACGTACATATATCAGATTACAGACAATTAGAAAATATATAAGAAGACCGGCAAAGAATAAAATAACGGATACTCTTGCACCCTACCAACAAAATGTAAAATTATTTATTCGCCTCCCAAGCGACACACCTTATACCCGACAGGGAAAATGTTTTATCAGAAGCATTTTCCCTGTTTTGCTGCCGGTAAGCCCCGTTATACCGTCCCCCCAGACATCCTTTCCACGAAAAAGCGCATTTTTTTAAAATCTTTTGGTAAAAATAAAACCATCTATAGAAAAATAATATATATTTGTTGCTATAAGCATCGTATTCAGAGATAATACGGACAAGCAAAGCAAACAAACAAATATATACAGCCGCTCCACACAGCAATGTTTATCGGAAAAATGTAACAATCTTTTCGACAGCGGCCAAACCATTCGTCTTATGAATGTTCTTAATAAAAGTGCGAAAAGCATTATTATTGGCTGGGTGATACCTTTTATAATCATTCCATATTGCCATGCCCAGCAAGAAAGAAGAACGTATGTTCCCGCCCAACCGATGGAGCTTCATTTTCGTTTCGACCGGACGTTGCCCGACAGCGGATACATGGACAATATACATGCCTTCAATGCTCTGGACAGCCTGTTTTCCAGCCATGATACCGTTCCACAAAAGATAAGTTCCATACATATCCTCGCTTTTGCTTCTCCCGATGGCAATACCGCCTACAACGAGCAATTGGCAGAACGCAGAGCGATAAACATCAAGAACTATCTGATACGTAAATTTCCCCATATCGATACCTGCCGCATACACACTTGTCCGCAAGGAGAAAACTGGCAAGGACTGCGGCGTCTTGTCGACGAAAGACGCCATCTCCCCCACCGTGGGCAGATACTGTACATCATCGACAACAGCAATACCGGCATCCAACGTAAAAAAGCCCTAAAGTTGCTGGAGAGTGACTCCATCCACCCGTATATCCGTGCTCGGATATTACGTAGCCTGCGTTCGGCCATCCTGCAGATAGCTTGGGAAAAAACAGTACGTCTGCCGGCATACCCCGGATACCTTTGCCTTCAAGATACCGTCCCGAATCTCTTTCGGAATGTAGAGTATCCGCTACCAGCCAATATGGAAATTCCCGACAGGTTTCTGCCTGCTTCCGGTTCCGGACATCCCGCCACACACCCGTTGTTCGCCCTGAAGACCAACCTGCTATTTGACGTTGCGCTGATTCCCAACTTCGAGATTGAAATACCCATAGGCAGACATTGGTCGGTAAACGGAGAATACATGTTTCCCTGGTGGCTGCTTGACGGTGATAAATACTGCCTTGAAATCATGGCGGGCGGACTCGAAGTACGCTATTGGCCGCAGCTATACAGACAACGGAAGCGACAAGACATACTGACAGGGCATTTCGTCGGTCTGTATGCCGGAGGCGGCAAATACGACCTGCAATGGAAAACCAATGGCTATCAGGGCGAATTTTTCATAGCAGCAGGATTCAGCTACGGTTATGCCCACAAACTTTCGCGCCACCTGCATTTGGAATTCAATATAGGTATAGGGTTGCTGCGCACAGACTACCGTCATTACCATGCCCGCAACAATTACCAGACCCTGCAATGGCAAGAGAACGGCCGTTATACATGGTTTGGCCCTACCAAAGCCAAAGTCTCGCTCATATGGCTGCTTGCCCGCAAGCAGAAAACACAGGAAGGAGGCATAAAATGAAACACAAATACCCCGCTACCTTTCCATTACTGTGCATCGTATTCCTGCACATCACATTCCTTGCCTGCGAACGCCGCGAACTGACCTACTATGAAGTAGCCGAAATCAGCCTCAGTGCAGACTGGAGTTTATCCGGACTGGACAGTAAAGAAGCGGATTTCGGTGCCACCGCCCTGTTTTATCCGCAAACAGGCGGCGAACCGAAAGTATTCCTTTTGGGCGACCGTTCGGGAGATAAGATACGTTTGCCGGAAGGCATATACCATGTCCTTCTCTTTAATCGTTCCTTCAACGACTTCAGCAACATTACATTCCGTGGAAAAGAGTGTTATGAAACACTGGAAGCCTGTGCCGGCAAAATAATCACACGTCCGGATGAAGGAATACGCACCCTTGTATCCTCTCCCGAAGAACTTGCCGTAGCCACAATGGAAGGATTCGAGGTTACGGAAAAGATGCTGGGCAACTACGGCAGCACTCCATACAAGCAACCCACCGTACATCCGGAGATTACCGCAACCGGCGATGACCCTTGTCATATTCACCTCACACCGCAAAAGATGACCCGTAAGATTATAGCCACATTCCACATAAAGGGGCTGAACAATGTCCGCTCACTCACCTGCCGTTTGGACGGTGTGTCTGAATCCGTATTTCTCGCCACCGGCAAGCCGTCGGCCAATACCGTGATACAGGAATTTGTGCCTTCCACTTACCAATTCACTCCCGAATCACCAGCCGACGGAACGATTAGCGGCACGTTCGAAATATTCGGCCTCCATACCGGAAGCGAACACAGGATATACATCGACGCATTACTTACAGACGGCAAAACCCACTTTACAGAAAGCTACGACCAGGTGGAAGTGACAGAAACGGATAACGGACAAGGAACAACCACGCTCCGGATAGAAGTGAACACGGGAAAGATACCGGATGTAGAACCCGAAAACGGTTCAGGTTCGAGCTTTGACGTAGACGTAAACGGATGGGAAAACGATATCAATACCGACATACCTATTATATAAGCCATCATACCATCAATATATACATATATAATCTAAGTAAACAAACAACTATCAATTGAAAAGAAAGATGAAAAGAACCAGCGCAATCACGCAATTGCTGACAGTATTGCTATTAGCAGGCTGCTCGCAGAATGAAGTAACAGATGTAAACCCGGACTCCCATCCGGCAGTAGGATTCGGTGTATACACCGGACTGGCAACCCGTGGCGTGGACATGACCACGGAAAGTATGAAAGACTCTCCCTCGGATGCAGAGAAATACGGTGGCTTCGGCATTATGGGATATTTTACGGGACAGGAGACGTTCGATAATGTAAAAAACACAGTCACTGCAGGATATATGTACAATCAGGCGGTGGAGTATGACTCGAAAACCAGCGCATGGACATATAGCCCCGTAAAGTACTGGCCCAACCGCGACGGCGACAAGATTTCCTTCTTCGCTTACGCACCTTACGAAAGCAACGGGCAAAGCGGCACCAAAACGGGAATAACTATTTCCGCTGCTACCGAAGCAGGAATTCCTTACATTAATTTCAGCCTCAAAAAAGAGAACGAACTGACTAAAATGGTAGACCTTGTAGTAGCTGATGCACTCGACCAGCAATACACTCAAGCCAATGGCGGAAAAGTAAGTTTCAACTTCAAACACACGCTTTCCCGCATCTCGTTCAAGGCAAAGCTGGGAAGCGGTGACTTTACCGGAATGGACGGCAATAACAGCTTCGTATACATCACGCATATGTGGATTGTGGGCAAAGACCACGGCACGACAGCAGAAAGCGGTAACCTTTCACTGACCAACCTTTCAGCGGCATCCAACCCCGGTTCCAAGTTCTATACAAGCGCCAAATGGTCACAGCTGCACTGGAACTATGAAAACGCTGTCATTCCTGATAAGGACTTCAGCCTCGATAATATCCTGGCGCTGGAGAAAGAAGGAATCATTGAAACCGATGCCACCACCGGGCACGAAGGTAGCGTCAAGGGAATAAAACTGACTGCCGAATCGCAAAAGACGCCCGTCAGCCTGTTTCCGGAAAAACAATACTTATACCTGATTCCAGTCGGAGACAATGACGCTGATGTAACCAAAAACTCCGGTTGTGCCGAAGGAGATATCAAGATAGGGTTCCATTATGACATCGTTACAAAGGACAATACCAGTTCCGGTTCCAGCAAGTACATTGCCAGCCATGCCGAATCCGTAATCTCATTGCCCAAAGGCCATATGAAGCGAAACGAATCCTATCTCTACACGCTGCAAATCAACCTGCACGAAATCAAGATAGAAGAAGCCAAAGTAGAAAACTGGTCTGACATAACGAATGACGTAACAATAGAATAAACCTCACCACACAGGCCGGGCGGAGTTGGATGTCTCTTCCCGGCCACCAAGAACATTGACCAATGAACAAAACCCAAAGTATATCTGGCACAAGACACCTGCCGGTCTTTATCGCATGCCTGTTGCTTACTGCCTGCAATGCAGGCAACGGAACGTCCGAAGTCCTGCAAGCGGAAGAACTCCTCATAGGATTCTCCACTGCGCCGGCAGAGACGCGGCAAACCCGAAACGACGGACTGACCGCAGACAATCTCTCCGCCATAGGCGTATATGCTTACTATACGGGCAGCAGAAACATGCAGAAAACGGACACCCCGAACTTCATGTGCAATCAGAAGGTGACACGCACCGAAGGCAGCTCCACCTGGACGTACTCTCCCTTGAAATACTGGCCCAACAACCCGGCGGACAAATTGAGTTTCTTCGCTTACGGACCATACAACACGGGCAGTTTCAGCGTATCCGGCAGTGCACAAAGCGGACCGCCCGTCATCGAATATACCCCGTCCCGGTCCGAAAGCGCACAGACCGACCTTCTTGCCGCCGTCCCGCTGATGAACCAGACTTCCGCTTCGGACAACAGCCTGGTGAAGTTTCGCTTCCACCATACCCTGACCCGGATTGCCATCTACGTAAAAAGCGACGACAACACGACCGGAAAGCAAATCACGGCATTCTCCATCCGCGGAATGAAAAACGGTATCCTCACCTGCCATATCCCGGAAAACAGTAAAGACAAAGGATTCGGCTGGAGTTATCCCGCCCCCGCCGAAACGGAAACATTCACCGCCACCGCTACCCGTTTCGATATTCCGGATAACACCGCAGCCCCCAAGGAACTGCTCGCAACCTTCTATCTGCTGCCTTACGGAACAGAGAGTGTCTTCAACCTCACCTATACCTACCAAGCCTATAATTCCGATAATACGGACATCACCCAGACTATCGTCCTGAGCAACCAGACACTGCCATCGACTGAAATGTGGACGGAAGGAGCTTCCATAAGTTATACCCTCGGCATCTCCCGGAAGAAAGTCACCGTAACAGCAGGCAGCCTTCCGACATGGAACACAGGAAGTACTGAAACGGTAAGTGAAACGGTTGTGATAAACTAAAAACGAAACGACATGAAACACCTATCTGCCAATATACTGCTTTGCAGCCTTCTCATCTGCAACGGATGTGACAACAACCACGAACCATACAACAATGGCTACGACAAACGGATGCCTCTTACCGTCCGCGCCACGGCAGCCGGGTTTGCTCCTTTACCGGTATCCCCGGAAACAACCACACGCATCCCACAGGAAGACGGACTCGTCACCCGGTTTACCGCCGACGATGCCATCGGATTGTTTGCCATCAAAGATAAAGCGATTGCAGACGGTGCAAATAACATCCAGTTGACATACACCCCCGAAACGGACGAATGGAAAACTGCCAACGGAGACCTTTACTGGTACGAAGGAACAAGCTACATAGCCTATTATCCATACAAAAAAGACATCACTATCGACCCCACTCAAACAGAAGAAATGATTATCGGGGCGCTGGCCGCCGCCATGCCACCCGCTGCCGACCAGTCCGATGCCGGGAAATATGCCGCATCCGACCTGATGATTGCCATCGGCAGTCCGGACACCGGCAACGAAGGTACCGGCCGTAAGACACTCAATCTGTCTTTCGCCCATCAGTTCACCCTGCTGATACTGGAACCGCAGATACACGTCACCTGTGTAGAACCCGCCGATGCCGGCTTCACCTATCGCAACCAGTCCACCACCTGGGCTCCGGACACAAAAGCGCGGCAGGTAACCATGAACGGCGTAAAAGCCTGCAAAATGGATAACGGAACTTTCCGTGCCATCATCGCCCCCCAAGAAGAAGGACAGATACAATGCAGCTATTCCACAGACAATGTAATACTCAATGAGGAGAAAACAGTCACTGCCACCGGCAGTACAACAGCTTTTAATGCAGGCGAATGCCACACACTCAAAATAAACAGCCTGATTCCAGGTCCGGGCAGCCTCATCCGCCCGCTTGCCCCCGGCGATTTCGTTTTTCAAGGAACGGATGGCATCGAAGTATATCCCGGAGACGGCCTGCTGACAGACGGAAAAATTCCGGAGTACCAACAAGCCATCGGAATGGTGATTACCTGTACAGCCGACAAACTGACAGACCCTAAATGCAATGAAAACAACTGGAACCATGCCTACGTAATGGCACTCGACAGCATTGGAACAGGCAGGTGGGGAGATGACAACGTTGATGAAGCCATAGATAACTTCAACACAGAAGTCCGGGTAGACCTGAACATGAACGGTTATTCCGAAACGGAAACAATGCTGGAGCATCATGCCGACAAAGAGAACTTCACAACTGTCTACACAGCTCTCTCCATCCTCGTAAAATATCGCCAAAAGGACAATATCCCCAACAACTCACGCAGCCCATGGTTCATTCCAAGCATCGGACAATGGTGTGACATGCTGAAAAATATATGTGGAAAAGACCCGATGACATTTAGCCGTACAAGTATCGCTTTCGAAGAGTTCTACAAATACGGAACCGAAACGCTGGACAAGCTGAACGCACAATTGGGCAAAGCAGGCAGGTCGGCAAGAAAGTTGTCGGCTGATAAAAGACGTATATACCAGACCAGCACCGAATTCAACCGACAGTTCAGCTGGATTATCATCTGGGGATTTCTCGATGATTGGGACAGAATCGGCATCAAAGGGTATAATAAAAGTGCCGGCTACCTGATTTATCCCTTCTTTGCATTCTGACTAAAACAAAGCGTTGGAGCATTAGAAAAAACACGTTTTTTCTCATCACTCGTCACTTTTGCCCTCTATCCCTTTGTTTATGGGGCATTGAGCGGTGACGACCATTGTTATGACAAGAGGTTTTGTCAAAATATACTTGATAATTTCCTTTTAAACACGGAATTACACGGATAGATACGGATTTATTTTATCCTTTTTCCGTGAAATCCGTGTAATTCCGTGCCTAAAAAGAAAAAAAACCGGAGAAATGCGCTCTTTATCCGCCTGCTTTTTCATACTTTATCCATTGATTAATATCGAAAAGCCATCGATAAAACTACGGAATGCTTATAGGAAAACCCCGTTTTGCAGTTGCGGGCCGCACGGGGGGCAATTGCGGGCTCTGCGGTTTCCATATGCGGGCTGTACAGCCCGCAGTTACGGGACGAAGAAAACAATACTCCATAACCGGGTTTTACCTACGGTATCTCTGCTTTATATCGCGGAGATACCGTAGAAAAACACCGGCAAACCGGATGCTCCGAACCGGAGTTCGGAACGGTTGTCCAAGCACTTTTACTTATATTCGTCCCAAGCCCTGATGGCCAAATCGTCCGGTGTCATGGTACAGAAGGCATTGATAAACGCACTTGCTAGACGTGCATTCGTTATCAGCGGAATATTGAGGTCGATAGCGGCGCGGCGTATTCTGTAACCGTTGTCCAACTCGCCCGCGGTGAGGTTCTTCGGAATGTTCACCACCATATCTATCTCTTTTCTGTGCAGCATTTCGAGCGCCTGCGGGTGCATGTCGGGCTCGCTCGGCCAGTAGACACGGGTATTCTCCACCCCGTTCTCGGTAAGGAACTTGCTCGAACCGCCGGTAGCAAACAGTTTATACCCTTTCTTTTGAAGCATGCGGGCTGCGGAAAGCATGTCCACCTTCTGCTTCGGCGTACCGGTGGAGAGCAGGATATTCTTCTGCGGAATACGGTAACCCACCGAAAGCATCGCTTTGAGAATAGCGCAGGAAGTATCGCTGCCTATACACCCCACCTCGCCCGTAGACGCCATATCCACGCCCAATACGGGGTCTGCCTTTTGCAGGCGGTTGAAGGAGAACTGAGAAGCCTTGATTCCTACATAATCGAGGTCGAACAGGTTCTTGTCCGGCTTCTGCACGGGGATGCCGAGCATCACTTTCGTAGCCAGTTCGATAAAGTTTATCTTGAGCACCTTGCTTACAAAGGGGAATGAACGCGACGCACGCAGATTACATTCGATTACCTTGATGTCGTTGTCCTTGGCGAGATACTGGATATTGAACGGGCCGGAGATGTTCAGCTCGCGGGCTATCTCGCGGCTGATGCGCTTGATGCGGCGCACCGTCTCCACATACAGTTTCTGCGGCGGGAACTGGATAGTGGCATCGCCGGAGTGCACGCCTGCAAACTCGATGTGTTCGCTGATGGCGTAGGCAACGATTTCCCCGTTCTGCGCCACGGCATCCATTTCCACTTCCTTGGCATGCTCTATGAACTGGCTCACCACCACCGGATGTTTCTTCGAGACGTTTGCTGCCAGTTGCAGGAAGCGTTCCAGCTCTTCCCGGTTGGAGCAGACGTTCATTGCCGCACCCGAAAGCACGTAGCTGGGACGAACCAGCACCGGGAAGCCTACCTTATCGACAAAGGCGTTGATGTCTTCCAGCGAAGTCAGCGCACGCCATTCGGGCTGGTCTACGCCGATGCGGTCCAGCATGGCGGAGAACTTGTCGCGGTCTTCGGCGTTGTCGATGCTCCTGGCGCTCGTACCGAGAATAGGCACACGCTGCGCATCGAGACGCAAGGCGAGGTTGTTGGGTATCTGGCCGCCGGTGGATACGATGACGCCGTGCGGATTCTCCAGTTCGAGGATATCCATGACACGCTCGAAGGTAAGCTCATCGAAATAAAGGCGGTCGCACATGTCATAGTCCGTAGACACGGTTTCGGGGTTGTAATTAATCATGACGCTGCGGTAGCCTTCCTTGCGGATGGTGTTCAACGCCTGCACGCCGCACCAGTCGAACTCCACCGAGGAGCCGATGCGGTATGCACCCGAACCGAGTACGACGATGGATTTACGGTCGCCCAGGTAATGCACGTCGTGGGCGATGCCGCTGTACGTCAGGTACAGATAGTTGGTACGGGCGGGATATTCGGCAGCAAGGGTGTCTATTTGTTTCACTACGGGCAGAATGCCTGCACGCTTGCGAAGGGCACGTATGGCAAGGATGGCGTCCTCACCGTCCATATACCGTTCCAGGCCGAAAGCACGGGCTATCTGGAAATCGGAGAAACCCTGTATCTTGGCCCTGTGCAACAGTTCCCGCGCGGCTTTGTCATTCAGGAGGGAGTGAAGCATCCTTTCACCTTGCACGGCTTCCGACGTACCTTCACCTTGTGCGGCTTCCGGTTCATCCTGCACCTTTTCCGAATATTCGTGCAGCGCCCTGCTGGTGTCCATTATATTCATCAGCTTTTCAAGGAACCAGCGGTCTATCTTTGTCAGCGCGTGCACCTGGTCTACGGTATATCCGGCACGGAAGGCCTTGGAGATAACGAAGATACGCTTGTCGGTAGGCTCGCGCAGCGCCTTGTCTATGTCGGGGATAACAAGCTCCCTGTTCTCCACGAAACCGTGCATCCCCTGTCCTATCATGCGCAACCCCTTCTGAATGGCTTCTTCAAAAGTACGTCCGATAGCCATGACCTCGCCCACGGACTTCATGCTCGAACCCAGTTCCTTATCTACGCCATGAAACTTGCCCAAATCCCAACGGGGAATCTTGCAGACCACATAGTCCAGTGCCGGCTCGAAGAATGCGCCGGTGGTCTTGGTTACGGAGTTCTTCAATTCGAAAAGGCCGTAGCCCAATCCTAATTTAGCGGCAACGAATGCCAGCGGATAACCCGTTGCCTTAGAGGCAAGTGCAGACGAACGGCTCAAGCGGGCGTTTACCTCGATAACGCGGTAGTCCTCGCTTTCGGGGTCGTAGGCATACTGCACGTTGCACTCGCCCACAATGCCGATGTGGCGGATGATGCGGATAGCCAGTTCTCGCAGTTTATGATAATCCGTATTGCTCAGTGTCTGCGACGGAGCAATCACGATAGACTCTCCGGTGTGGATGCCCAGCGGGTCGAAGTTCTCCATGTTGCACACCGTGATGCAGTTGTCGAAACGGTCGCGTACCACTTCGTACTCCACCTCTTTCCAGCCGCGCAGGGATTTCTCCACCAGCACTTGCGGGGAGAAAGAGAAAGCCTTTTCCACCAGTACGTTCAGCTCGTCTTCGTTGTCGCAGAAGCCCGACCCTAACCCGCCAAGCGCGTAGGCGGCACGGACGATAACCGGATAGCCCAGTTCCGCAGCGGCGCGGCGGGCATCCGCAGCATTCTCCACAGCCTCGCTCCGGATGGTCTTTACATTGATTTCGTTCAGCTTCTGTACGAATATCTCGCGGTCTTCCGTATCTATAATGGCCTGTACGGGCGTACCGAGCACCTCGACACCGTATTTTCCGAAAACACCTTCCTTGTAAAGCTCCACACCGCAGTTCAAAGCCGTTTGTCCGCCAAAGGCGAGCATAATGCCGTCGGGACGTTCCTTTTCGATAACCTTCTCCACGAAGTAAGGGGTTACGGGCAGGAAGTAAATCCGGTCGGCAACGCCTTCCGAGGTCTGCACCGTGGCAATGTTCGGATTGATGAGAACGGTGTGGATACCTTCTTCCTTCAATGCCTTGAGCGCCTGCGAACCGGAGTAGTCAAACTCTCCCGCCTCACCTATTTTCAGTGCACCGGACCCCAGCAGCAGGACTTTCTTTATATTGTTCTCTTTCATTTGTCTTGATTTGATTGTACCAATAATTTGTTTTCACACGTATCCGAATCTTTTTCGATACCGATAAAACGGTTATAGCAGTTTCACGAACTCATCGAACAGAAATTCCGTATCCGTCGGTCCGCTGGCCGCTTCGGGATGAAACTGTGCGGAGAACCACGGATTGCGCTTATGGCGGATGCCTTCGTTGGAGCCGTCGTTCATATTGACGAAGAGCGGTTCCCAGTCTGCGCCCAGCGTGTTGCTGTCCACCGCATAGCCGTGGTTCTGCGAAGTGATGAAACAACGCTCCGTACCCACCATGCGTACGGGCTGGTTGTGGCTGCGGTGTCCGTATTTCAATTTGTATATTTCGGCTCCGCCGGCTTTGGAGAGTAGCTGATTGCCCATGCAGATGCCGAAGATAGGCAGCTTCTCGTTCTGCATCGCCTTGCGGATGTTCCGGACGGCGGCATCGCAGGTATCGGGGTCGCCGGGACCGTTGGAGATGAACAGCCCGTCGAACTCCAGTCCGTTGAAGTCGTAATCCCAGGGAACGCGGATTACTTCCACATCCCGTTTCAAGAGGCAACGGATGATGTTGGCCTTGACGCCGCAGTCCACAAGGAGCACTTTCTTTCTGCCCTCGCCCGTGTTGTAGCGGATAACTTCCCTGCAACTCACCTTATCCACGTAGTTTACACCCGCATAAGCAGCTTGGGGCACATTATCGGGATCGTCGTCAAAGACAATCTTGCCCATCATCACCCCGTGCTCGCGCAGCACTTTCGTCAACTCACGGGTATCGATGCCCGTAATGCCCGGCACTTGTTCGCGTTTCAGCCAGTTGCCGAGGCTTTCCACGGCATTCCAATGACTGTAGTTACCGGAATAATCGCTTACGATAAGGGCTTCGGCGTGGATGCGTTCGCTCTCCATAAATACAGGCAGCCCGTCGGGGGCGAAGGTAAAAGGCGGCACACCGTAATTGCCCGCCAAGGGATATGTAAGCGTCATCAACTGTCCGGCATACGAAGGGTCGGTCAGGCTTTCGGGATAACCCGACATGGCAGTGTTGAACACCACCTCTCCCGCTACCGGCTTTTCATAACCGAACGACTTGCCGTGAAAACAGCTCCCGTCGTCAAGGATAAGAGTCACATTTCTCATATTCAGAATTGATATACTTGTTCTATGTAATTAATAAATGCCATGTTCAGCAACTTCACACCGCCCGGCGTGGGATAGTCACCGCTGAAGTACCAGTCGCCCCGGTGCCGCGGACAGGCTTCATGCAGGCCTTCAAGAGGCTGATATACAATCTGCACTTGGGCTTTCGTACCTTTCGGGGTGAGCAGTTCCACCATTTTGGCGGAAATCTCTTCGTCGGTAAAGGGAGCGTATATCTCCTTTACGTAGTTCACCATCTGTTCTTTGGGCAGACTCACCTGTTCTTTGGACTTGCGGTAGGCGGACTCGATAACATCGCGCATCTCGCGCTCTTTCAGCAACTCGATGGCAGCCTTGAAAGCTATGAACTCGCTCATCTTCGCCATGTCGATGCCGTAATAGTCGGGATAGCGCACCTGCGGTGAGGAGCTTACAATTACTATCTTCTTCGGACCGAGGCGGTCGAGGATGCCGATGATGCTCTGCTTCAGGGTAGTGCCGCGCACAATGCTGTCGTCTATGATAACCAGATTGTCCGTGCCGGGCACAAGGCTGCCGTAAGTGATGTCGTACACATGGGCGGCAAGGTCGTTGCGGCTGTTGCCCTCGGCGATGAAAGTACGCAGCTTAATGTCCTTAATGGCCACCTTCTCACTCCGTATGCGGCGGGACAGGATACGCTCCAGCTCATCGTGGCTGGGGTTGTGTCCCAAAGCGGCAATCTGCCGCACCTTCTCCTTGTTGAGATAGTCGTCCAGTCCCTGCAACATTCCGTAGAAAGCCACTTCCGCAGTATTCGGTATAAAGGAAAAGACGGTGTGGTCTATATCCTTGTCGATGGCTTTCAGGATGTTGGGCACCAGTTTCTCACCCAACAGTTTACGTTCCTTGTAGATGTCCATGTCACTGCCGCGACTGAAATAGATACGCTCGAAGGAGCAAGGCTTCACCTCGCGCGGCTTGTTGATTTGTACCGTGCGGAGCTTGCCGGCTTTGTTAATGAGCAAAGCCTGTCCCGGTTGCAGCTCCCTGATACGGTCGGCTGAGACGTTGAGCGCGGTCTGGATGACGGGACGCTCGCTGGCAAGCACCGCTATCTCATCGTCCTGATACCAGAATGCAGGGCGGATGCCCCACGGATCGCGGACGGCGAATGTCTCGCCGCTTCCGGTAAGTCCGCACATCACATAGCCCCCGTCCCACTCCTTGCTCGAGGTGCGCAGGACGTTGGCGAGGTCGATGTGGTCTTCGATGTAATGCGTGATGTCCATGCCCGTCAGCCCTTCGGCTTCGGCAAGGTTGAAGAGGCGCTCCACCTCGCGGTCGAGCCGGTGGCCCACCTGCTCCAGCATGATATACGTATCGGCATACTTGCGCGGGTGCTGGCCGATGGCGGTGATGCGTGCGAAGATTTCATCCACGTTCGTCAGGTTGAAGTTACCGCACAGGGCAAGGTTCTTGGCACGCCAGTTGTTCCGCCTGAGAAACGGATGCACGTACGAGAGGCCCGACTTCCCCGTGGTGGAGTAACGCAGATGCCCCATATACACCTCTCCCGCAAAGGGGAGCACGCGCTTGGCATAGCCGGCGTCGTGCAGTTGTTCTTTCGTAAGGTCTTTAAAGTTGCTTTGCACCGTGCCGAATATCTCGGTGATGGCTCCCGAACCGAGCGCCCGTTCGCGAAACATATATTCCTCGCCGGGGTTCGCTTCCAGTTTCACACAAGCCAGTCCGGCGCCTTCCTGCCCCCGGTTGTGCTGTTTCTCCATGAGAAGATAGAGCTTGTTCAGCCCGTACATCCATGTACCGTACTTTTCTTCGTAATACTCCAGCGGTTTCAGCAGGCGTATCATGGCAACGCCACATTCATGCTTCAGTTGTTCCATTTATATATTTACTAATGAGTAATTACTTCTTTTAAAAACGCGTTATTTATGTTCTGAGAACATATCATCTGTCAAGGGCAAACGCATTATCTGTTTTACCCATACACATCATCCGCTTCCGGTCATTCCACCGTTACCGACTTGGCAAGATTACGCGGTCGGTCTACATCCATGCCTTTACATACGGCTATGTGATAAGCGAGCAGTTGCAAGGGAACCGTAGTTATTAACGGGCCAAGACATTCCATTGTTTCGGGAAGTTCGATACAAATGTCAGCGATTTTACCGATAACCGTATCTCCCTTGGTAACAATCGCTATCACCCTGCCTTTGCGCGCTTTAATTTCCTGTATATTGCTCAGTACTTTTTCGTACAATCCGTTCTGTGTGGCAATAACCACCACCGGCATTTCCGCATCTATCAAAGCAATAGGCCCATGCTTCATTTCGGCGGCCGGATAGCCTTCCGCATGGATGTACGAGATTTCTTTCAGCTTCAAAGCGCCTTCCAACGCTACGGGATAACTGTAACCGCGTCCCAGATAGATAAAATTGTGTGCGTAAGTGAAGATTTTGGAAAGCTCCGCTATACGGTCGTTCAGCTTCAGCACCTCTTTCATCTTTCCGGGAATCTGTCCGAGTTCCCTCACTATGGCGAGGTATTGCGTTTCATCAATCGTACGCTTCTCCCGTGCAAGAGTCAATGCCAACATGGTGAGCACAGTTACCTGACCTGTAAAGGCTTTGGTGGACGCTACACCTATTTCCGGCCCTACATGAATGTAAGACCCCGTATTCGTAGCGCGCGGAATACTCGAACCGATAGCATTACAGATGCCATATATAAATGCACCACGGCTTTTGGCAAGTTCTATGGCAGCCAGCGTATCGGCTGTCTCCCCGCTTTGCGAAATGGCAATCACCACATCACTACTGTCAATCACCGGGTCCCGGTAACGAAATTCCGAAGCATACTCCACTTCCACCGGAATGCGGCAGAAACTCTCTATCAGATGTTTGCCTATAAGCGCAGCGTGCCACGATGTGCCACAAGCCACAATTACAAAACGTTTGGCAGCAAGCAGACGTTCCTTATAATCTATAATGGCGGAAAGCACCACGTTAGTACCCTCCAGATTAATGCGTCCGCGCATACAGTCATGAATACAATCGGGTTGCTCAAAAATCTCCTTCAACATGAAATGCGGATAACCGCCCTTCTCCAACTGGCCGAGATTGAGCGCCACCGTCTTTACCTCGTGCGGGCACTCCACATTCTTGAGATTCACCACTTTCAGTTTCTCCCCACAACGAATAACGGCTATCTCCTCATCTTCCAGATAGACCACCTTGTCCGTATATTCCACAATCGGAGTGGCATCGGATGCCAAGAAGAATTCATCCTGCCCGATACCCACCACCAACGGACTGCTTTTGCGCGCAGCAATAATCTCATCAGGATTCTCCCTGTCGAGCACGGCAATGGCATATGCACCGATAACCTCCTGCAAAGCCAGTTGCACGGCAGTCAGTAAATCGATGCGGTTTATAACCTGAATGTATTCTATGAGTTGTATCAGTACCTCGGTATCGGTACTACTTTTAAAAGTATAGCCTTTGGCTTGGAGTTTGTCTTTAAGGGCGGCGTAATTTTCAATGATACCGTTGTGAATAAGAGCGAATCTTTCGGAAGAGGAATAATGGGGATGAGCGTTAACGGAACAAGGTTCTCCATGTGTAGCCCAGCGGGTATGTGCAATACCTATACTACCGGAAATATCTTTTTGAGTAACGAAAGTTTCTAAATCCGAAACCTTTCCTTTCGTCTTGTACACGTTCAGTTGTCGGTCATCACTGATTAATGCTACCCCTGCACTATCGTATCCGCGGTACTCCAACCGCTTCAAACCTTTGATAAGAATGGGGTAGGCTTTTCTTTGACCTATATAGCCTACTATTCCACACATAATATATCAGTATTTGATTTGCGCTGCAAAGATATATATTCTTTAGAACATAAAGTTAACCTTTTCACTATTTATTTGTCAAAAGAGTAGAAAAAAGTTATTTTATTATCAAAAAGACAAGGAAAATAATATTTTAAAAGCAAAAGGTCTAATTTATAATCTTAAAGCAAACAGACGAAATCTGATTTAAGATTAGAAGAAAACAAAGGGTATTTTCTATCAGATTATAACTTCATCCCCCGGTGTAAGTATTTAGCAAGGCACAAATCGAGGAATATTGTTATCAATTTGAAACTAAATATATATATTTGCAAAACATTTTGATACAACAAATAGGTATTACATAAATTAGAGTAAACCAAAAATGGAAAACAAAGAGCTTTTTAACAACAAAACAAAGGAACAACCCGCACAACGACAGCCCATGCAGTTGGGCCTGTACGATGCCACCAATGAACACGACGCTTGCGGTGTGGGAATGTTAGTGAACATTCACGGCAGCAAATCACATGAATTGGTTGAATCCGCATTGAAAGTATTGGAGAATATGCGTCATCGCGGAGCGGAAGGTGCCGACAACAAGACCGGAGACGGCGCCGGCATCATGTTGCAAATACCGCACGAATTCATCCTGCTGCAAGGCATCCCCGTTCCCGAAAAAGGGAAATACGGAACAGGACTGCTTTTTCTTCCGAAAGATGAGAAAGACCGGGCAGCCATCCTGAGTATCATCATTGAAGAAATAGAGAAAGAAGGATTGACGCTGATGCACCTGCGCAATGTGCCTACCTGCCCCGAAATACTGGGTGAGGCCGCACTTGCCAACGAACCCGACATCAAACAAATCTTCATCACCGGATTTACGGACAGTGAAACCGCCGACCGCCGTCTCTATATAATAAGGAAAAGAATAGAAAACAAAGTACGCAGGTCGGATATAGCCGCACGAGAGGATTTCTATATCGTGTCGCTGTCTACGAAGAACATCATCTATAAAGGTATGCTCTCTTCCCTACAGTTACGTAACTACTTCCCCGACCTGACAAACAACTACTTCACCAGCGGACTGGCTCTGGTGCACTCCCGTTTCAGCACCAACACCTTCCCTACATGGGGACTGGCACAGCCGTTCCGTCTCTTGGCGCACAACGGTGAAATCAATACCATACGCGGTAACCGCGGCTGGATGGAAGCGCGTGAAAGCGTCCTGTCCTCTCCCGCCCTTGGCGACATCAAAGAACTGCGTCCCATCATCCAGCCGAACATGAGCGACAGCGCCTCGCTGGACAACGTACTGGAGTTCCTTGTCATGTCCGGCCTCAGCCTACCGCATGCCATGGCAATGCTCGTACCGGAATCCTTCAACGAAAAGAACCCCATCAGCGAAGACCTCAAGGCCTTCTACGAATACCACTCTATCCTCATGGAACCTTGGGACGGACCTGCCGCACTACTCTTCAGCGACGGACGCTATGCGGGTGGTATGTTGGATCGCAACGGTCTGCGTCCCGCACGCTACCTTATTACGCACAACGACATCATGGTAGTGGCAAGTGAAGTCGGCGTAATGGATTTCGAACCGGGCGACATCAAAGAGAAAGGTCGTCTGCAACCCGGCAAGATACTTTTGATAGATACCGAGAAAGGCGAGATTTACTACGACGGCGAACAGAAAAAGCAACTTGCCGAAGCCAAGCCCTACCGCACTTGGCTCGCCAGCAACCGCATCGAACTGAACGAACTGAAAAGCGGGCGCAAAGTGCCCCACAACGTGGACAACTATAACAGTATGCTACGTACGTTCGGCTTCTCCAAAGAAGATGTCGAGAAAATCATCCTACCCATGGCATCCAACGGCGCCGAGCCTGTCAGCGCAATGGGTAACGACACCCCGCTTGCCGTACTTTCCGACAAGCCGCAGCTACTATACAATTACTTCCGCCAACAGTTTGCGCAAGTCACCAATCCGCCTATCGACCCTATCCGCGAAGAGTTGGTAATGTCTCTCACCGAGTACATCGGCGCAGTGGGCATGAACATACTGACACCCAACGAAAGCCATTGCAAAATGGTACGGCTGAACCACCCCATCCTGACGAATGCGCAATTGGATATTCTCTGCAACATCCGCTACAAAGGCTTCAAGACCGTAAAGCTGCCGATACTGTTTGAAGTCTCCAAAGGACGTGCAGGACTGCAGGAAGCGCTTGACCGCCTGTGCAAGGAAGCCGAAGAGTCCGTCACCGAAGGCGTGAACTACATTGTACTGACCGACCGCAACGTAGATACCGTCCATGCCGCCATCCCCTCATTGCTTGCCGTATCGGCAGTGCACCACCACCTCATTTCGGTAGGAAAGCGCGTACAGACCGCATTGGTCGTGGAAAGCGGCGAGATACGCGAAGTGATGCACGCCGCACTGCTCCTCGGATTCGGTGCAAGCGCACTGAACCCCTATATGGCATTTGCCGTACTGAACGAACTCGTTGCCAAGAAAGAGGTACAGTTGGACTATGCCACCGCAGAGAAGAATTACATCAAAGCCATTTGCAAAGGCCTGTTCAAGATTATGAGCAAAATGGGTATCAGCACCATCCGCTCCTACCGGGGCGCAAAGATATTTGAGGCTGTCGGGCTGAGCGAAGAATTGAGCAACGCTTACTTCGGCGGATTAAAATCGGCTATCGGCGGCATCCGTTTGGATGAGGTGGCACGTGACGCCATCACTTTTCACGACGAAGGAGAAACGATGAAAAAGGAAGAAACGCGCATGAAGAATGATGGTGGTGAAGCTCCCCTATTGCCGAACAAAGGACTGTACGCATACCGTAAGGACGGAGAAAAGCACGCTTGGAACCCAGAGACTATCAGTACCCTGCAAATAGCTACTCGTCTGGGCAGTTACAAGAAATTCAAAGAGTTTACCCGCTTGGTCGATGAGAAAGAAAAGCCTATCTTCCTGCGCGACTTTCTCGACTTCCGTCACAACCCCATTTCCATAGACAGGGTGGAACCGGTGGAAAGCATTCTGAAACGTTTCGTTACGGGCGCCATGTCTTTCGGAGCCATCAGTCAGGAAGCGCATGAGGCAATGGCGGTTGCCATGAATAAACTGCACGGGCGAAGCAATACGGGTGAAGGCGGTGAAGATGCCGCACGCTTCGGAACTGAAATGCGCAGTGCCATCAAACAGGTAGCATCCGGACGTTTCGGGGTCACTACGGAATATCTGGTGAATGCCGACGAAATACAGATAAAAGTGGCACAAGGCGCCAAGCCGGGTGAAGGCGGCCAGTTGCCGGGATTCAAAGTAGACCAAGTGATTGCCCGCACGCGCCACTCCATTCCAGGTATTTCATTGATTTCTCCCCCGCCCCATCACGACATCTATTCCATCGAAGACTTGGCACAGCTTATCTTCGACTTGAAGAACGTCAATCCGAAAGCCAAAATCAGCGTGAAGCTGGTAGCCGAAAGCGGTGTGGGAACTATCGCCGCAGGTGTGGCGAAAGCCAAAGCCGACCTCATCGTCATCTCCGGCGCCGAAGGCGGTACAGGCGCATCACCCGCAAGCTCCATCCGATATGCCGGCATCTCGCCCGAACTCGGACTGAGCGAGACGCAACAGACACTGGTACTGAACGGGCTGCGCGGACAAGTGCTGCTGCAAGTGGACGGACAACTGAAAACCGGACGCGACGTAGTACTCATGGCCATGCTCGGTGCGGAAGAATACGGTTTCGCCACCGCTGCCCTCATCGTATTGGGATGCGTGATGATGCGCAAGTGTAACCAAAACACATGTCCCGTAGGTGTAGCCACCCAGAACCCGGAACTGCGCAAACGTTTCATCGGCCGTAGCGAATACCTTGTGAACTACTTTACCTTCCTTGCCCGCGAAGTACGCGAGTATCTGGCAGAGATTGGAGTGGAAAAACTGGATGATATCATCGGGCGTACCGACCTCATCATCCGCAGACCGGATGACGGCATCAAGAAACATCAACTCATCAACTTCGACAAAGTACTGGCGCGTGTGGACAACGGAGCCGCCATCCGCCACATCATAAACCAGCAACACGGCATCGACCGCGTAAAAGACGTGGAAATGCTGAATGCCGCCGCCAATGCCGTAGACGAACAGAAAGAAGTTTCTCTCGAATATACCATCGCCAACACCGACCGCGCCTGCGGTGCGATGCTCTCCGGCGCTATCGCCGCCAAGTACGGCGCAAAAGGCCTGCCCGAACATACACTGAACGTCAAGTTCAAAGGCTCGGCCGGACAGAGTTTCGGAGCATTCCTCGTACCGGGTATCAACTTCAAGCTGGAAGGTGAGGCCAATGACTATCTGGGCAAAGGGCTGAGTGGCGGACGTATCGCCGTACTACCCCCTGTACGCAGCAACTTCGAGGCCGAGAAGAACACAATTGCCGGAAACACCCTTCTGTATGGTGCAACCAGCGGCGAAGTATATATCAACGGTCGCGTAGGCGAACGCTTTGCCGTCCGCAACTCCGGTGCAATAGCCGTTGTAGAGGGTGTGGGTGACCATTGCTGCGAATACATGACCGGCGGACGTGTAGTGGTGCTCGGACAGACGGGACGTAACTTTGCCGCAGGTATGTCCGGTGGTGTGGCCTACGTCTGGAACAAAGACGGAAACTTCGACTACTTCTGTAACATGGAAATGGTGGAACTAAGCCTCATTGAAGAAACCTCATACCGCAAGGAGTTGCACGAACTCATCCGCCAGCATTATCTCTACACCGGTTCCAAACTGGCGCGCATCCTACTCGATGACTGGACGCACTACGTAGACGAGTTTATCCAAGTAGTCCCTATCGAGTACAAGAAAGTGCTGCAAGAAGAACAGATGAAGAAGCTGCAACAGAAGATTGCGGATATGCAAAGAGACTATTAAATTAAAAATTGAGAATTGAGAATTAAAAAATACAGAATAGTGCGTACTTACAAATTCCACGTTCTTTTTAATTTTCGATTCTCTGAGTATTATTTCTTAATTTTCAATTTTTAATTCTCAATTTATCAATCATGGGCGATTCAAAAGCATTCTTAAATATCCCCCGCCAAGAAGCGGGCTACCGTCCGATACACGAACGTATCACAGATTTCAGCCAGGTGGAACAGACGCTGAACAGTCACGACCGCAAGCTCCAAGCCTCACGCTGTATGGAATGCGGTGTACCTTTTTGCCATTGGGCATGTCCGTTGGGCAACAAGCAACCGGAGTTTCAAGACGCACTCTGCAAAGGAAAATGGCGCGAAGCCTATCAAGTACTGAACGAGACGAATGATTTCCCCGAATTTACGGGACGTATCTGCCCCGCACTTTGTGAGAAGTCATGTGTGCTGAAACTCTCCTGCGATGCTCCCGTAACCATCCGCGAGAATGAGGCAGCCATTGCCGAAGCCGCTTTTCGTGAAGGATATATCGTGCCTGTCCGCCCCGAACGCAATGGCTGGAAAATAGCTGTCATCGGTGCAGGGCCTGCCGGGCTGAGCGTTGCCGCACGGCTGAATGCCCGTGGCTACGAAGTCACGATATTCGATTCCAAACCGATGCCGGGCGGACTGCTTCGCTACGGTATTCCCAATTTCAAACTACCCAAAGAAGTGATAGACCGTCGCATGAATGTACTGAAAGCCGAAGGTATCCGGTTTGAAATGGGTGTCTGCATCGATATGCAGAAGCTGCCCGCAGGTTTCGATGCTTACGCCGTCTGCACAGGCACTCCCACTGCCCGTGACCTTACCATCCCCGGCCGTGAACTGAAAGGTATCTACTTTGCCCTCGATATGCTGGCTCAACAGAACCGTATCCTCGACGGAGAGACATTCCCGAAAGAGCAGCTTGTCAATGCCCGTGGCAAACGGGTGCTTGTCATTGGCGGTGGCGACACAGGCTCGGACTGCATCGGCACGAGCATCCGCCAAGGAGCTACGAGCGTGACACAAATAGAAATCATGCCACAACCACCCGTAGGCCACAATGACGCTACGCCCTGGCCGCAATGGCCCGTTGTCCTGAAAACCACTTCCAGTCACGAAGAAGGATGCACACGCCGCTGGTCACTGGCATCCAACAGATTCATCGGCAAGAACGGAAAGGTTTGCGGCGTGGAAGTGGAAGAAGTGGAATGGCTTCCGGCAAAAGACGGTGGCCGCCCCACCATGAAACCTACGGGTAAGAAAGAAGTCATTGAAGCCGATATGGTGCTGTTGGCTATGGGCTTCCTCAAACCGGAACAGCCGACATTTGCAGAGAATGTATTCGTGGCGGGAGATGCCGCCAATGGTGCAAGTCTCGTAGTACGTGCACTGGCTGACGGTCGCAAAGTAGCCCGGCGGATTGACCAATACTTCAACCGGTAGTTTTGCGGCAACGAAAAAAGTTTCAAAGAGGGATACCAAGAGTTTCAACGCATGAAACTTTCTGTCCCCCGGTGTGAAACGACTCGTTTCAACGCTTGAAACAATCCGTTCCAACGGACGAAACTGCCAGTCTCACCCGATACAACTAACATCATCCCGATATCAACTTCTAAAACAACTACAACCATGTGTGGAATAGCAGGTATTTTCAACATAAAATCCCAGACTCCGGAACTCAGGAGTAAAGCTTTAAAAATGGCACAGAAAATCCGCCATCGCGGACCGGACTGGAGCGGTATTTATGTAGGCGGCTCCGCAATCCTTGCACACGAGCGGCTTTCTATCGTCGACCCTCAATCGGGTGGGCAACCTCTGTACTCGCCCGACCGCAAGCAAATCCTTGCCGTCAACGGTGAGATATACAACCACCGCGATATCCGTGCACATTACGCCGGAAAGTACACCTTTCAGACGGGTTCGGACTGCGAAGTCATCCTCGCCCTCTACAAAGACAAGGGCATCAATTTCCTCGAAGAACTGAACGGTATCTTCGCCTTTGCCCTCTACGATGAAGAGACGGACGATTACCTCATAGCCCGCGACCCCATCGGAGTGATACCTTTATATATAGGCCGCGACAAGGAAGGCCGCATCTACTTCGGCAGCGAACTGAAAGCTCTCGAAGGCTTCTGCGACGAGTACGAGCCTTTCCTGCCCGGACACTATTACCGGGGACGTGAGGGTAAAATGCACCGCTGGTACACTCGCGACTGGATGCAATACCTTGCCGTAAAAGACAACTATCATACTGGTTACCCTGACGTCAATGCCACAACCTACCAAACTCAGGTTTCTGCCGTACATGATGCCCTCGAAGCCGCCGTACAGCGCCAACTTATGTCGGACGTACCTTACGGCGTGTTGTTGTCCGGCGGGCTGGACTCTTCCGTAATCTCGGCCATCGCCAAGAAATACGCCGGAAAACGTATTGAGACGGACAACAAGGCAGATGCGTGGTGGCCTCAACTCCACTCTTTTGCAGTAGGCTTGAAAGGTGCTCCCGACCTCATCAAAGCACGTGAAGTGGCGCAATACATCGGCACTATCCACCATGAAATAAACTACACCATTCAAGAAGGGCTGGACGCCATTCGCGATGTCATCTACTTCATCGAAACCTACGACGTAACCACTGTCCGCGCATCCACGCCCATGTACTTGCTGGCGCGTGTCATCAAGAGCATGGGCATCAAGATGGTACTTAGTGGTGAAGGTGCGGACGAAGTATTCGGCGGCTACCTCTACTTCCACAAAGCGCCCACACCACAAGCCTTCCATGAAGAAACAGTACGTAAGCTCTCCAAACTGTACCTTTACGATTGCCTGCGCGCCAACAAGAGTCTTGCCGCTTGGGGCGTGGAAGGACGTGTCCCGTTTCTCGACAAAGAATTTCTGGATGTAGCCATGCGACTGAATCCTGCCACGAAGATGTGTCCCGGAAAAGAAATTGAAAAGAAAGTGGTTCGCGAAGCCTTTGCGGATATGCTGCCCGAAAGCGTCGCATGGCGTCAGAAAGAACAATTTTCTGATGGTGTGGGTTACAGCTGGATTGATACGCTGAAAGCTGTCACTGCCGCTGCCGTCAGTGATGAACAGATGCGGAAAGCCTCCGAACGCTTCCCCGTAAACACACCGATGAACAAAGAGGAATACTACTACCGCACTATTTTCGAGGAGCACTTCCCCAGCGAGAGTGCCGCCCGCAGTGTACCCAGCGTACCGAGTGTAGCCTGTTCCACCGCCGAAGCATTGGCATGGGACGTCTCATTCCAAGGGAAAAACGACCCTAGCGGACGCGCCGTTGCCGGTGTGCACGAAGAAGCCTACAAGGACTGAACCTTAAAAAAAGTAACCACACGGCAAATGCAACGGATTTTTAATATACTTTCTGTTTCATATTCGTAAGCTTATGCTACCTTTGCGAAAGAACGATGAAAATAATTAATTCTAAAGCCCATGAAACTGAAAAGCCTTATTATCACTTCCGCCCTGCTACTTGCCGCTTGTGGCTATACACAGGCACAGTCCACCCAAGTCATTGCTCACCGCGGCTTCTGGAAAACAGACGGTTCGGCACAGAATTCCATTGCCGCACTGGTGAAAGCCGACTCCATAAATTGTTACGGTTCCGAGTTCGATGTATGGCTCACCGCCGACAACCAACTTGTAGTAAACCACGATAGCACTTTCAAGGGAGTGAATATGCAGAAATCCACCGCACAACAGTGTACCGCCGTCATACTGGACAACGGAGAGCAACTCCCCACCCTGCGGCAATACTTGGAGAAGGCCGGACAACTGAAAACGCGCCTTATTCTGGAACTGAAATCCCACAAGACACCCGAACAGGAAACACGTGCCGTAGAAAGTATCGTGAAGATGGTGAAAGACATGGGATTGGAGAACCGCATGGAATACATCGCTTTCTCGCGACACGCCACCAAAGAATTTATCCGTCTTACCCCCAAAGGAACTCCGGTATATTATCTGGAAGGCGACCTCTCTCCCAAAGAACTGAAAGAATGGGGATGCGCCGGACCCGACTATCACTTCAGCGTATTCAAAAGACATCCCGAATGGATTAAAGAGTCCCACGACTTGGGCATGAAAGTAAATGCTTGGACCATAAACGATGCCAAAGACATGAAGTGGTTGATTGACCACGGTGTGGATTTCATCACTACCAACGTCCCCGTAGAACTGCAAGAAATATTACAGTAAAAGCATCAGCTTACAATACATTTAGAAAGTTATTACAGACAAGCTGCTTCATTATGAAAACAATGAAGCAGCTTTTATATTTCAAAAAGGTAGTAATAAGCGAATAAAACAATCATTTTTACTATTTCCCCGCAAGAGTGCGAGAGCATTATATTACAATCTTTACGAATATAGCATCATATACTTTTAAATTGAAAGGGAAATCATATATATTTGCACTGAATGAAAGCAGGAATAGAAATAAATAGAAAACAGATATCAATATAGATAAAAATCATCCAAAACGTCGTATATTTGCATTGAAATAAGACAAAAAGATATAGTCAACTAACCAAGTAAGTACAAAATGACAAGAAGCATAAAGTTTACCAAGATGCATGGCGCAGGAAACGACTACATATATGTAGACACTACCCGCTATCCTATCGAGAACCCGGAGAAACTCTCGAAGAAATGGAGCGCACCGCATACGGGAATCGGCAGTGACGGTCTGGTACTTATAGGGCGCTCCGACAAAGCCGATTTCAGCATGCGCATTTTCAATGCGGACGGTTCGGAAGCCAAGATGTGCGGCAATGCCAGCCGGTGCATCGGCAAATACCTTTATGACTACAAGCTGACTTCCAAAACAGAAATCACACTCGATACCCTGTCCGGCATCAAGATTCTAAAACTACACGCGACAGGCGATAAAGTAGACACTGTAACCGTTGACATGGGTATTCCGTCTGACGAACCCGTGAACTATGACGGCAAGGGGAGCAAGCCGATGACAGAACATCCCATCGAAATAGACGGCATACGCTATACGGGTACTACCGTATCCATGGGAAACCCGCATCTGGTAATCTTCGTGAACGACATTACGAAGGTAGACCTCTCCTCTATCGGCCCCAAACTGGAGAATCACCCTCTCTTCCCCGACCGCACCAATGTGGAGTTTGCCCAAGTATTGGAAGAGGGAAAGATAAGGATGCGCGTATGGGAACGGGGTTCGGGCGTCACCCGAGCCTGTGGAACAGGAGCCTGTGCCACAGCCGTAGCCGCTTTCCTCACAGGACGTGCCGGAAGAAAATCAATCATCGGCATGGATGGAGGAACACTCACCATTGAATGGGATATAGCCACCAAGCACGTCTTTATGACGGGAGAGGCAACCAAGGTGTTCGAGGGAGAGATGGAGACGGATGAAGAATTATGAATGAATATACGCTTTTGTGCCACATGGCAATTCTTCATTATTAATTCATCATTATTAAATAATTAAACCAACAGAGATATGGCATTAGTTAATGAACATTTTTTGAAACTGCCCGGAAGTTACTTATTTTCGGACATAGCTAAAAAAATTAATACTTTCAGGATAACGCACCCTAAAAAAGAAGTCATCCGTCTGGGTATCGGAGACGTTACCCGTCCGCTGCCGCAAGTTTGCATCGAAGCGATGCACAAGGCAGTGGATGAGATGGCTGATGCCAAGACATTCCGCGGATACGGTCCTGAACAGGGTTATGACTTTCTGATTGATGCCGTTATCAAACACGATTACGCGACACGCGGCGTTCATTTCAGCCCACAAGAAATCTTCATCAACGACGGAGCCAAGAGCGATACGGGAAACATAGGCGACATACTCCGCCATGACAACAGTGTGGGAGTAACCGACCCTATCTACCCCGTCTACATTGACAGCAACGTAATGTGCGGACGCGCCGGCATATTGGAAAAAGACGGCAAATGGAGCAATGTAACCTATATGCCCTGTACGGCCGAAAACAACTTTATCCCCGAAATACCGGACAAACGTATCGACATCGTCTACCTCTGTTACCCCAACAATCCTACGGGTACTACCCTTACCAAACCCGAACTGAAAAAGTGGGTGGACTATGCCCTTGACAACGAAACGCTTATCCTATTTGATGCCGCCTACGAGGCTTTCATCCAAGAGGACGATGTGCCCCACTCCATATACGAAATAAAAGGGGCGAAAAAATGCGCCATCGAGTTCCGCAGTTTCTCAAAGACAGCCGGATTTACAGGCGTACGCTGCGGCTACACCGTAGTACCGAAAGAACTGACCGCCGCTACGCTGGAAGGTGAACGTATCTCCCTCAACAAACTGTGGAACCGCCGCCAATGCACCAAGTTTAATGGTACAAGCTACATTACCCAGCGTGCCGCCGAAGCCATCTACACCGCAGAAGGCAGACGGCAGGTAAAAGAAACGATTGACTACTATATGAACAACGCCCGCACCATGAAAGAAGGACTGGAAACATCCGGGCTGGAAGTGTACGGCGGTGTGAACGCTCCATACATCTGGCTGAAAACCCCGAACGACATAAGCTCTTGGCGATTCTTCGAACAAATGTTGTACGAAGCCAATGTAGTGGGTACTCCGGGTGTAGGCTTCGGGCCAAGCGGTGAGGGATATATCCGCCTGACCGCTTTCGGCAAACACGAAGACTGTGTGGAAGCCATAAAACGCATCCGCAACTGGCTGAAATAAAAGTGAAGAATATAAACATCCTACTATTTAATAGTTCAAGCACAATACTATACTAACAGAACCGGACTGATCATCCGCAATTTTTCTAACTAAAAAGGTAAGAAGGTATGAAAACAAGAAACACAAAATTAGGAGTAATAGCAATAACGTTACTATCAGCTGCAATGCCTTTCACGGCAAAGGCACAGGACAAAGTAAAAGCATCCGTAGGCGCAGACATCGTAAGCGGCTACATCTGGCGCGGACAAGACTTGGGCGGTGTAAGCCTTCAACCCAACGCATCCATCGCCTATAAAGGTTTGTCTTTGGAAGCATGGGGATCGGTAGGTATTGAAAAGACAGATGCCGACGGTTACGATGCTAAAGAGTTCGACCTCACACTGGGCTACTCCACCGGTGGTTTTAGCGTATCAATTACTGATTATTGGTATAATACCGGAGCAGGTTACTTCCACTACGGTGCCCACAATACAACCCACCTGTACGAAGCCCAAGTGGGTTACGACTTCGGACCGGTAGCAGTAAACTGGTACACCAACTTTGCCGGAGACGACGGTGTCAAGGAGAATGGTGACAGAGCCTATTCATCCTATATTTCCATAGCCGCTCCGTTCAAATTGGGCGGACTTGACTGGACAGCCGAAGTAGGCGCCACTCCATGGGAAACGGACTTCTACGGAGCAAGCGGATTTACCGTATGCGACGTCAGCCTCGGAGCTACAAAGGATATCAGGATAACCAATTCATTCTCCCTGCCACTCTTTGCCAAAGCTACTTGGAATCCCTGTTCGGAAAGAGCATACTTCGTAGTAGGATTAAGTTTTTAAGAACAATAAAACACTTAAGGTATGAAAAAGATTGAAGCTATCATCCGCAAAACCAAATTCGAGGAAGTGAAAGACTCACTCCTCGAAGCAGATATCGAATGGTTCTCTTATTACGATGTAAGAGGTATCGGAAAATCCAGACAAGCCCGTATTTACCGTGGTGTACTGTACGACACCAGTTCCATCGAACGTATCCTCATCTCTATCGTTGTACGCGATAAAAACGCAGAAAAGACAGTACAAGCTATCATCAAAGCCGCACAAACCGGCGAAATCGGCGACGGCCGCATCTTCGTCATCCCCATTGAAGACGCTATCCGCATCCGCACCGGAGAACGGGGTGACATTGCCCTCTATAATGCCGAACAGGAAAGATAACCGGCAGCACTCAACCCACAGGATTTTCATTGAGCGGCGTGCTCAGTGAAAAACAAAATACAAGTACAACTAAAAACCCAAAAGATTATGGACAAATATATGAAACGCAGTTTCACAAAACTGCGTACGGCCCTTGCTATACTCATAGCTTGCTGCCTCACAACAGATATGTATGCACAAACCGCCGTAGCTGCGGATAGTGTGGCAACCGATACCGTCGCCCAGTTGGTTTCCGGTGTCAACACCGTCTGGATGTTACTTGCAGCCATGTTGGTATTCTTTATGCAACCGGGCTTCGCATTGGTGGAAGCCGGTTTCACCCGCACCAAGAACACCGCCAACATACTGATGAAAAACTTTGTGGACTTCATGTTCGGCTCACTTCTTTACTGGCTGGTAGGTTTCGGCATCATGTTCGGTTTAGGCGACTTCTTCGGAACTCCTCACCTCATGAGCCTGTTGTTCGATAGCAATGGCCTGCCCGACCCCGCTTCATTGCCTACCGAAGGTTTCCTCGTATTCCAAACCGTATTCTGCGCCACTTCCGCCACAATTGTTTCGGGAGCTATAGCGGAGCGTACAAAGTTTTCCATGTATCTGGTTTACACAATCTTCATCAGCGTACTGATTTATCCCGTTTCCGGGCACTGGACTTGGGGTGGTGGATGGCTGATGAACGGTGAAGCAGGTTCCTTCATGACGGAAACATTCGGAACTACCTTCCACGATTTCGCAGGTTCTACCATTGTACACTCCGTAGGCGGTTGGATTGCATTGGTAGGTGCAGCTATCCTCGGTCCGCGCATCGGCAAGTACGGCAAAGACGGCCGGTCAAAAGCCATCCCCGGACACAACCTCACCATTGCGGCACTGGGCGTGTTCATCCTATGGTTCGGATGGTTCGGTTTCAACCCCGGCTCTCAGTTGGCGGCAGCCACTACCGAGGATCAGGTAACTGTCTCGCTCGTATTCCTCAACACTAACTTGGCAGCTTGCGCTGGTGGTTTCTTTGCCCTGGCCGTCAGTTGGCTGAAATACGGCAAACCGTCCCTGTCACTCACGCTGAACGGTATTTTGGCGGGATTGGTAGGCATTACGGCAGGATGCGACGCCGTTGCTCCGCTGGGTGCGGTCATCATCGGCGCCATCTGTGGCGTACTGATGATATATGCCGTAGAATTCATTGACAAAGTACTGAAAATTGACGACCCCATAGGCGCATCTTCCGTACACGGCGTATGTGGTTTCACGGGAACGGTACTTACCGGACTGTTCTCTACCAGTGAAGGTCTGTTCTACGGTGCGGGTGCGGGCTTCCTCGGAGCACAGATATTCGGTGCGGTAATTGTCGGACTTTGGGCGGCAGGTATGGGCTTCATCATCTTCAAAGTACTCGACAAGATACACGGCTTGCGTGTTCCGGCTCGCGTGGAGGAAGAAGGACTTGACATCTACGAGCACGGAGAGTCCGCTTACAACTAAAACAAGTTTTTTTATTCTATCATATATTTATAAACCAACAATTACAATTCTAAGGTATTATGTCAAAATTGAGATTCAGAGTAGTAGAGACGGCGTTCAAGAAGAAACCCGTTGCAGTGGCAGTCCCGGCGGAACGTCCGTCGGAATACTTCGCCAAGTATGTATTCAACAAGGAAAAGATGTTCAGGTATCTGCCGAGCAAGGTATATGCCAAACTGATTGATGTAATTGACAACGGTGCGCCGCTGGACCGCAGTATTGCTGATGAAGTGGCGGCGGGAATGAAGAAATGGGCGCTTGAGATGGGAGCCACCCACTACACGCACTGGTTTCATCCGCTCACCGAAGGCACTGCCGAAAAACACGACGCTTTTGTGGAACACGACGGCAAGGGCGGCATGATGGAAGAATTCACAGGCAAGTTGCTTGTGCAGCAGGAACCGGACGCATCCAGCTTCCCCAACGGCGGTATCCGCAACACGTTCGAGGCACGCGGATATTCAGCATGGGACCCCTCTTCTCCCGCGTTCATAGTAGATGATACGCTCTGCATTCCTACCATCTTCATTGCCTACACGGGTGAATCTCTTGACTACAAAGCGCCGTTACTCAAAGCACTGCGTGCAGTGGACAAGGCAGCGGTAGACGTATGCCGCTACTTCAACCCGGACGTAAAGAAAGTAGTGGCGTACTTGGGCTGGGAACAGGAATACTTCCTGATTGACGAAGGCCTTTACGCCGCCCGCCCCGACCTGTTGATGACCGGCCGCACACTGACCGGACACGATAGTGCCAAGAACCAACAACTCGAAGACCACTACTTCGGCGCCATCCCTCCGCGTGTGGCAGCCTTTATGAAGGAGTTGGAAATCGAAGCGTTGAAACTCGGAATCCCTGTCAAGACCCGCCACAACGAGGTAGCTCCCAACCAATTCGAGTTGGCTCCTATCTTCGAGGAATGTAACCTTGCAGTAGACCACAATATGCTCATCATGGCTCTGATGCGCAAGGTGGCACGTAATCACGGCTTCCGAGTACTGTTGCACGAAAAGCCATTCAAGGGTGTCAACGGCAGCGGCAAGCACAACAACTGGTCGTTGGGTACGGACACGGGCATCCTGCTCCATGCCCCCGGCAAACTGCCCGAAGACAACCTACGCTTCATCACCTTCGTAGTAAATACCTTAATGGCAGTCTACAAACATAACGGATTACTGAAAGCCAGCATCTCCAGCGCCACAAACGCCCACCGACTGGGAGCGAATGAAGCGCCTCCTGCAATCATATCCAGCTTCCTCGGCAAGCAGTTGAGTCAGGTTCTGGAACATATTGAGGAAAGCACTAAGGATAACCTCATCAGCCTCAGCGGCAAACAGGGCATGAAGCTGGACATTCCGCAGATACCCGAGCTAATGATAGACAACACCGACCGTAACCGTACCAGCCCGTTTGCCTTTACGGGCAACCGCTTCGAGTTTCGTGCCGTAGGTTCGGAAGCCAACTGTGCCAGCGCCATGATTGCCCTGAACTCCGCTCTTGCCGAGCAACTGGTAGAATTCAAGAAGGATGTAGACAAACTTATCGGGAAGGGTGAACCGAAGATTTCGGCTATCCTCGACGTTATCCGCAAATACATCAGGATATGCAAGCCCATTCACTTCGACGGTAACGGCTACAGCGACGAATGGAAAGCCGAGGCCAAAAAACGCGGTCTGGACTGCGAAACCAGTGTACCCCTCATCTTCGACAACTATCTGAAGCCCGAAAGCATCCGTATGTTCGAGTCTGTAGGCGTAATGACGCAAAAGGAACTGGAAGCCCGCAACGAAGTGAAGTGGGAGACCTATACCAAGAAAATTCAGATTGAAGCCCGCGTGCTCGGTGACTTGGCGATGAATCACATCATTCCCGTAGCCACTCAATATCAGACGGATTTGATAGACAATGTCTACAAAATGAAAGACCTCTTCCCGGTAGAGAAAGCTGCAAAACTGTCTGCCAAGAATTTGGAACTCATCGAAGAGATTGCCGACCGTACCGCCTTCATCAAGGAGCATGTGGATGCCATGATCGAGGCGCGCAAAGTGGCCAACAGAATTGAGAGTGAACGTGAAAAAGCCATCGCCTACCACGACAACATCGTACCGATGATGGAGGAAATCCGTTACCACATCGACAAGCTGGAACTCATCGTCGACAATCAGATGTGGACGTTGCCCAAATATCGCGAGTTACTGTTTATAAGATGAAAAATGAAGGATGAAGGATGAATCCTTAATCCCTATCTCATTCTTTTGTTGGTTGTTTTAAGTTTGCAGGGGGGAGAGGTGCCGCGAGGCAGTTCTCTCTCTTTTTTTCGTCCATGCCAACTGTTGGCGGTAAGCGGGAAATAACCTATCTTTGCCCGTCAGATAAAACAATCCTGTCATCATGAAGAATTTACGTAACTGCTATGCAGCGTTCCTGCTGTTTGCCTTGCTGTTCGTTGCGGCTGCCGCCCCGGCACAAACCGATCTGCAGCAAAAACTGGGTCGGATTTCCGCCATTACGGAAACCCGTCCGTTGGAGTCCACCCGGTTCTCCGAGAAGTATGTAACCTATTTCACCCAGCCGTTGGACCACCGTCGTCCCGAAAAGGGCAGTTTCCGCCAGCGTGTGATTGTCTCCCACGTCGGCTTCGACCGTCCCACGGTGATTGTAACCGAAGGCTATGGAGCCGCCTATGCCCTCAACCCCAAGTATCGCGAGGAACTTTCAGAGTTGCTCGATGCCAACATGATTTTTGTGGAATACCGTTATTTCCTGGAATCCACCCCTGAGCCTAAAGACTGGCAATACCTCACCGCCGAGAATTCCGCAGACGACCT
>ERZ791800.342-NODE-342-length-44135-cov-3.788385_pt1 | contig 44135 bp, 36 predicted proteins | sample MGYA00510310_ERZ791800 | MGnify/ENA primary metagenome ERZ791800 (study PRJEB30046, sample SAMN00791954) | human gut metagenome | study: EMG produced TPA metagenomics assembly of the A metagenome-wide association study of gut microbiota in type 2... | reverse complement strand
AGATAAATTTAAAACTTATCTTTTATCTCTGTTTTTCTTAACTTAATGACATTGCAGCTGGATCGGGCGATTGTTCGAGCGTCAAAGACTACTGGTTTCAGTAACTTTCAACGCGAGTTATCGCAGGAGATCCAGCGAATAGGCGTTCTGTCAAAACTCCGTCAATGGAATTCGTGTTGCTCATATGCTATCTTTCATTTTTTCTCTAAATACTCGATGACCTTCAACTCATACAAATTAAAATTTAAGATCCCCCACAATCTGCTGAACCGTCAAATGATTCTTCTTAAGAAGTTCTTCAATATCATATCGATCTAATAATTCTTTCTTCACTCCATAATTAAATACCTTCATATCAGAATTCCCATAGAATCGTGCAATCTTTTCTCCGAATCCTCCTTCTAAAAATCCATCTTCTAATGTAATAACTACATCATGGTCTTTCTTTAGATCTTCTAATAATACTTCATCAATTCCAGTAATATAATATGGATTTATCACAGTTGCTTTTGTTCCTGTCTTTTCTTCTACTGCTTTTGCAACTTCACATCCCATATTGTAGAATGTTCCAAGTCCAATGACTGCAACTTTGCTTCCTTTTTCTGTGACTTCATATTTGTTTAACTGACTGAAATCTTTTGTTATTTTTTTACTGTCAGAGATCATTTCTCCACCTGGAAGTTTGATCGCGACTGGATATTGATCCTGATCGATACTCCAGTCCAACATTGCCAGATATTCTTCTTTTGTTGTTGGTGCGAGGTATACTAAGTTTGGAATATTGCTCATCATTGGAATATCCTGTAATCCAAGATGAGTAACATCATTCATTCCATAAACAGATCCCCAGAAAGTCACGATCGTTGCTGCATTGCTATCGATGCACAGATCCTGTGTGATCTGGTCGTAAGTTCTCTGTACAAATGTTGAATATACTCCATAAACCGGTTTTCCACCACCTGCTGCGATTCCTGCCGCCATTGCCATTGCTGTTTCTTCCGCGATCCCAACATCGATAAACTGTTTTCCAGCTTCCTTACGTTTATCTTCTGTAAATCCCATAACTGTTGGTGTTGCAGAAGTGATCGCTACAACCTTCTTGTCTTCTTTCATTTTCTTTAACAGGTATTGTGCTGTTACACTTGAGAAATCCTCACCATCAAAAGAATCTAAAGGCTTTCCTGTTTCCACATCAAATGGCGCACAGTAATGCCAGTCTTCTTTATGTTCCTCAGCTAATTTATATCCTTTTCCTTTTTGCGTATTAATATGAACGACAACTGCTTTTTTTGTATCTTTGACCTGTTTGAATGCTTCGATCAGATCAGCGACTTTATTTCCTTCTTTGACATAAATGTAATCTAATCCCATGGCTTTGAATAGATTGCATTTAGATTCTCCGTTTGTTTCACGAAGCGCTTTTAGATTCTCATATAATCCACCGTGGTTTTCTGCGATCGACATATCGTTATCATTAACTACAATGATCAGATTTCCACCTAATTCTGCGGCATAATCAAGACCTTCTAATGCTTCCCCTCCACTTAAAGATCCATCTCCGATCACTGCGATCACATTTCCATTTTCTTCTTTTAGGTCTCTTGCTTTGGCAAGTCCAAGTGCAAGACTTATAGAAGTTGATGTATGCCCAATTGTGAAATGATCATGCTCACTTTCTCCTGGATTACTGTATCCTGATACATCATCATAATGTTCTTCATATAGGAATGCATCCTTACGTCCAGTCAACATTTTGTGTGGATAAGATTGATGGGAAACATCATATACGATTTTGTCTTTTGGCGATTCAAATACATAATGCATGGCGATCGTTGCTTCTACCATACCGAAATTCGGTCCAAAATGACCTCCATGCTTACTTAATTTTTTTAATAATGCATCACGAATTTCTTCTGCAAGTACATTTAACTGATCCTCGGATAATTTCTTGACATCTTCTGGACCATTAATATTTTCAATATACATCTATTTTTCTCCTTGTCTGGTTTCTTGTAAATACACTAGCAATAGTGTATGATATTTATATCATACAACCTAAAGTTAACTTTAGGTCAAGAATATTTTTGAAAGAAGGTTTTTCTATGTACACGATCGGTCAAGTCTCTACAATGTTTGATCTTCCTGTTTCTACCTTAAGGTATTATGACAAGGAAGGATTTTTTCCTAATCTGGAACGTAAAGGAAACATCCGTTATTTTAGTGATAATGAATTGGAAGCGCTTCGTATTATTGAATGTCTGAAGAAATCCGGTCTTGAGATCAAAGATATAAAGCAATTTTTTCTCTGGGTATCTGAAGGCAGCGCAAGCTATGAAAAAAGGAAAGAATTATTTGAATCTAGAAAATCAGCTGTTGAAACTGAAATCCAAGAACTTCAAAAAACTCTTTCCCTCTTAAAATTCAAGTGCTGGTATTATGAAACAGCAATGAAAGATGGTAATGAAGATGCTATAAATGCCATGTTGCCTGATAAACTTCCTGAAAACATACAAAAACTATATAACGAAGGTCATGAATAATTTTTTTGCTCTAAAACTATTCGAAATAACAATTTAATGTTAAAATAAAGACAAGGAAATGTTAAAAATGAGAGGTGATATTTTGAAAAAGAAACTTATGGTACTTTGTGCTGTCGCAATTATGATCAGTACATGCTTGACTGGGTGTAAGATGAATTCTGGAAAAATCCGCTTTGGTTCTGCTGGAATCGGTGGTACTTACCAGATTTTTGGTGATACTTTTGCCAACCTTATCTCATCTAAGAGTAAAAAATATAACATTGAAGTAAAAACAACTGCAGGTTCTGCTGCAAATCTTCGTCTGTTATCTAAAGATTACATTCAGATGGCTGTTGCCCAAATGGATTTGATCAATGATGCTTATAACCGCACTGGTATTTTTGAAAATGATAAGAAATATCAGGGATATCGTGCTGTTGCTTCCCTTTATACAGAAGCCTGTCAGATTGTGGTTCCTGCGGATTCAGACATTCAGTCTATGGATGATCTAGAAGGGAAAAAGGTCTGCATTGGTGAAGAAGAATCTGGAACTGAACAGAATGCGTTGCAGATTTTAAATGCTTATGGATTAAACGAAAGACTTGTTGATACTGTAAATTTGAATTATACAGATGCCGCCAAGAAATTAAAATCTGGCGATATTGATGCATTTTTCTGTACCGCAGGTGTTCAGACGACTGTGATCAATGAGCTGTCAAAACAGTGTAAGATTCGTCTGGTCAGTCTTGATCAAAAAGGGGTTTCTCGTCTGAAGAAATCTTATAAATTTTACACAGAATATACAATACCTGCAGGTACATATGTAAATCAGACGAAAGAAATTAAAACTGTTGGTGTCAAAGCTGTTCTTCTTGCAAGTGATAAACTTTCCGAAGATACTGTCAAAGACATTACACAGATTCTGTTTAAGAATCAACAGCAGATTCAGTATGCACTACCTGTAGATATTTCTCTTGATGAGACAACTGCCGTTGATGGTATCACGATTCCATTCCATGACGGTGCTGCTGCCTATTATAAACAACATGGAATCACAGTAAATACAGAGAAAGGAAGCAATTAACCGCTGCGGTGTAAATAAATGACAATACAACTAGATATGTATCAGACGATCGCGGTTGCCGTAGTCGTTTTGATGTTAGGAAACTTTTTAAAACACAGGATTGCGATCTTAGAACGATTTTGTATTCCTGCACCTGTGATCGGCGGTGTGATCTTTGCAATCTTTACCTGTGTATGTTATGTAACTGGAATTGCCGAATTTTCCTTTGATGATATTCTAAAAGAAGTCTGTATGGTATTCTTCTTTACATCTGTTGGATTTCAGGCAAACTTAAAAGTCTTAAAAAGTGGTGGAAAATCTTTGATCATTTTCCTGGTCCTTGTGATCATGCTGATCATATGCCAGAACTTCCTTGCAGTCGGTCTGTCCAAAGCACTACAGATCAGTCCTTTGGTTGGACTCTGTACAGGTTCTATCCCTATGATCGGTGGTCATGGTACCGCTGGTGCATTTGGACCTGTTCTTGAAGACTTTGGTGTTAAAGGTGCCAGCACTTTATGTACAGCTGCTGCTACATTTGGATTGATCGCTGGAAGTATCATGGGCGGTCCCGTTGGAAAACGTCTGATTGAGAAGAAAAATCTTTTAAAGACTGCAATTCCTGAAGATAACAGCCTGTTAATTGAAGAAGAGAAAAAGCATGAACGTCACACAAGTATGTATCCAGCTGCCGTGTTCCAGCTGATCATCGCCATGGGGATCGGAACGATCATTTCCAAATTGCTTTCCATGACAGGTATGACATTCCCAATCTATATCGGTGCCATGATCGCTGCTGCATTTATGCGTAACATCGGCGAATATTCTGGACAATTTACAATTTATATGGGTGAGATCAATGATATTGGTGGTATCAGCCTATCTTTATTCTTAGGAATCGCCATGATCACTTTAAAATTATGGCAACTTGCAGACCTTGCACTTCCACTGATCACATTACTTGCAGGACAAACTATTTTGATGTTCTTATTTACTTATTTTGTAGTATTTAATATCATGGGAAGAGACTATGATGCCGCTGTATTATCTTCTGGCGTATGTGGTTTCGGAATGGGTGCCACGCCAAACGCCATGGCGAATATGCAGGCAATCTGTGAACGTTATGTCCCATCCGTCAAAGCTTACCTTCTGGTACCTTTGATCGGTAGTTTATTTGCAGACTTCTTAAATAGTCTGGTGATCACGTTCTTTATCAATTTTCTATAATCTAGAGGGAGACGATGAAAAATGTTTGGAAAAAGAAAAAAAAGACGCGAAGCAATCCGAAATAAGCTCCGTGAGAAATCAGAATATAAAATGAAAAGCGAAAATGTCGCAATACCCGAGATCCATACAAAAGATTTTGATGAGATTGAGGAACATATTGATGAAATAGAACAGGAAAAAGAAGAAAAACATTCTATCCTCTATGATAATGTAGCAATTCCTGAGGTTCATATTCATAAAAAGGAAAAATAGAATTCTGATATGCAGGATTCCAACAAAAAATGGCAGTACATTCTTCCAGTTCTGGTTAATGTACTGCCTGTTTGTTATTATGCTTCTGCTCTCATTTTTGCATATAATTGTTTTCTCACAAAGTAATAACAGATCACCTGTAATACGATCGTTATGATCCAGGATGCTGGATATGATATAAATAAAATATCCAATGATCTATGATTCGGGAAAATCCAGAAAATCCATACGATTCTTGTTCCTACCGTTCCAATGATCGAAAGGATCATCGGCACACCAGAACGCCCCATTCCGCGAAGTGCTCCAGGAAACAGATCCATAAATCCACAGAGAAAATACGTAACTGTTGTATATAACAAGATTTCCATTCCACATTGAATTACTTTTGAATTACTTGTATAAATCGTCAAGAGTTTAGGTCCAAAGAAATAAGCACTGTTTCCCAAGATCATCATTGCAACAAATGATAAGATCAGACAGTCGATCAAGACACGATCCATTCGTTTCCATTTTCCAACACCATAGTTCTGACTGGTAAAACTCATGCAAGCCTGTGTCACTGCATTCACTGTAACATACAAAAATCCAAAAATATTATTTGCCGCTGTATATCCTGCCATTGCGATCGATCCAAAAGAATTCACTGATGACTGCAATAATACATTAGAGAAATTAATAACAGTGCTTTGAATTCCTGCTGGAATTCCTACCTGAAAAATCTGTTTTAAATATTCCTTTTGAATCTTTAATTTTGAAAAACGCAGTTGGTAACTTGTTTCTGATCGATACAGACATCGAAGCACGAGTATACTTGAGATCAGCTGTGAAATTACCGTTCCGATCGCAACTCCTGCAACGCCAAGATGAAAAATGATAACCAGACACATGTTAAGACCTGCATTTGCAATTCCAGCAACGATCAAATAAAACAGCGGACGTTTTGTATCTCCGACCGCTCTTAAAATGGATGCTCCATAATTATAAAGCATAAAAAACGGCATCCCCATAAAATAAATTCTCATGTAAAGAGTGGAAAGATTGATCACATCATCTGGTGTATCCATTAATTCTAATACTGGTTTTGCAAAGATCAATCCTACAAAGACCATAATAATTCCGCTGATCAGCGCCAGTGTGATTGCCGTATGAACGGTTTCAGACATTTCTTTATCTTTGCCCGCCGCATAAAATCTTGCGGATAAAACATTCGCTCCAAGGGATATTCCAATAAATAAATTGGTAAACATATTGATCAGGGCAGTGGTTGATCCAACCGCTGCAAGCGACTGGCTCCCACTAAATCTTCCGATAACTATAATATCCACTGCATTAAACATCAGCTGTAAAATTCCGGATAACATCAATGGTAACGAAAATGAGATCAGTTTGTCCATGATCGTTCCATTGCACATATCAATTTCATATTTATTACGTTTTATTGTTGAACTCATTGCCTTACTCGAATACCTTTTTTATACTATCATAGTGCAGGAAAATCCCTTCCTGTGCAAATGCTTTGATCTCATCTATTGAAGCAAACATATAGCCGTCAATCTCTGCTTCCTGAAAGTTTACATCACTGTCATCGATATCTAATGTAAAACGATAAACATCTACAAAATAGTTATCTCCTTCTCCTGGATTCTCTCTCTTATATGTAAACATATATCCGCCTTCAGCATCTTTAACATCCAGTCCTGTTTCTTCTTTCACTTCACGAAGAACTGCATCATAAGATACTTCCCCTGCCTGTGCAGCACCACCAGACACTTCCCACCATCCTGGTGCCCATGCCTTTGTCATAACTCTCTTTGTGATCAAAAATTTGCCATCTGATCTTCTAATGACTCCAAGAACTGTCAGATGATATTCATCATCTTTTAATGTCCAGTCATTTCTCTTCATTGTACGGCCTGTCAGTTGTTTATTCTTATCGTAAATGTCCCATCTTTCTTCCATTTTTGCATTTCTCCTTGGGTGTGTTTCTTTATTAATCTTAACATTTTACGAAATTTATTGCAAATTGTGATTTGTAGATAGTGTTGCATGTATGAGTCAGAAAGAAGATAAGAAAAAATATTTATAAGAATACAGGGTGACACTCCGCATTTTTGAAAGCGTTTTTTACAAATCGCTGATTCGCGCCTGTTCCTTTGATAACTCCCTGGCTGCGAGCCAAAATGCCCGCAGCTACGGTCAAACAATCAACCACAGGGCGCTGCGAATTTGTAAAAAATGCATTCAAAAAGTGCTCATGTTGTCACCTTGGATCCTTATAAATAGTTCTTCTTATCTTCTTTCTGACTCATACAACAAAACACTATTCAAACCACTACACAGTGTGTATGTTATATGATATTGGTTAATAATTTTTGTATTTATCAACTACTTCGTAAATCTGACTTTGGATTAATTCCTATGAATTGTCAATTACATACTCATCAAATAATGGTAATGTAAAGTATACATATCCTCTCATTTCACCTGACAAAATTCCTTTTTTTATCAAACGTTTTCTGTATGGATTAAATTCATTCGTCTCCATTCCTAAACGTTCCCGGATATCTTTGATCTTCCCACCATCAACCTCTGCAATTCCTCTTGCTACTATTCTATCTTTCTGTGATAATTCTGACCAAATCTTATCATAAACAAATTCACTCAAATACTGTTCATATTCATCAATGACTGCTTCGTAATCACCCTCATGATTCCATGTTAAATATCCAAGAACCTGAAATGCAAATGGATAACCTTTTGTAAGTTCTGCCATCTTCGCAGCTTGTTCTGATTCAATTGTGACATGCTCCCACCACTTAAATCCCTGATTTTGAAGTGGGGGCTTCTTGCTCAATGGCTCTACTGAGCCAAGTATCTACAAGCTATCCTCGCGTGCCCCACGATTCTTTTGCCCGGACACGGGCATGTTTTCTTATTATCCAATTGTCCGGATACGGACAGTTTATGCTGTCAACATCCTTCTTGCCTCTTCACGGATGTTGATCGCTGCATTATGATCTCTGTCCATCTTATTTCCACACTCACAGTGATAGACTCTTTCGGATAATCTCAACTCTTTCTTTATCCTTCCACATTTACAGCATTTTTTACTGGAAGGAAAGAAACGGTCTACCTTTACCATTTTCTTTCCCTGCCACGCCAATTTATAGTCTAACATTTCCCTGAACAGTCCATATCCATTATCCTGTACGCTTTTTCCGAAGTGCAGGCACTGACTCATTGCTTTCATATCGATATCTTCCACCGCAACTGCATCATAACTGTCTGCGATCTTCCGGCTGAGTTTGTGCAGATGATCTCTTCGCTGGTTTCGTATCTTTTCATGACATCTGGCAACTTTCTTTTTCTGCAGTTCATAGTTATGGCTTCCTCGTACGCATCTTGACAACTTTCGCTGCTCCCTCGCCAGTCTTTTTTCATTTTTTCTGAAAAAACCTGCTTCTTCCGTCTCGATCTTTTCTGAAAACACTGCCATCCCCTGCATTGCATAATCTATTCCAAGTATCTTTGCAGTACTATAGTCTGATACAGCTGCTTGGTTTTCACAGCTGTATCCTTCATACAGCAGACTTGCAAAGTATTTTCCGGATGGTTCCATACTGACAGTCACTGACTTCAAACGAAGTCCTTCTGCTGTCTCCCTGTGTTTTTTCATGGCAATCCATTTTAATTTCGGAAGTCGAATCCGCTTGCTTTCCACCAAGATATTTCCATTGACCACATTCGTTGTATAGCTGTTTCTAGAATGATGTTTTGACTTGAATCTTGGAAATCCAGTCTTGGGATCCCGAAAAAAATTCTTATATGCCTTTTCCAAATGAAGCTGGACATTTGCCAGTGCCAGCGAATCTACTTCTTTCAGAAATGGATATTCCCTTTTATACATGGCCGGTGTGTTTTTTAACATTTTCTTTGTCTTTTCATACTCTCGAATCTTATCATCAAGCATCTGATTGTACAGAAAACGACAACAGCCAAATGTTTTGCCAAGAAGTATCTTCTGTTCTTCTGTCGGATAGATCCGGAAACGATATGCTATGTTCAATACTTTTTCTCTCCCTGGTTTTCAATGTATTGACGGATTACTTCTGCTGTTGTGCCTGCTACTGGCACTTTTATAAGCATTGATAAATTTACTAAGTTCTGTTCTCGGCTGCGCACGGAACATTACATGCACATGATTAATGTCATGGTTCTATTATACCATAGATCGTGCTATCGAATAAGTGTTCTTTTTGTTTTTATGCAATTCATCTCCCACCTGTAGAGGAAGGAGAATTCTTGCTATATTATGTTAAAAACGGAACAAAATATAGTTTATATGGTTCAGGAATTTGACCGGAAGCTACGTTCTATTACAATTGCGTCTTGTGCACCTGCACCGCTTTGGCTGCTGTCTCCTAACATTTCTTTTTATTATCCTGATAACATAATCTCATCTTCAACCTGTGAGATTGATCAGGTGATCAAGCATATTGAAACTGGACAGATTGATATTGGAATTTTTGCCTTTTGAATATCAGAAGGATGATTTATGTACCACACATTTCTTTACAGAACATTTGTCGGTTTGTATTCCTTTTGGGCATAGTCTTTGTTCTTATGACAAACTTACATTTCATGATCTGAATGGTTATAATTGGTGAAATCTTCGACTTTGTTTTGTTTTTCTACGAATTATGCTTCTTATCCGGATGAGATTTTAAATGATCGGAAGAGGATTCCGATCGTGGATGATTGTGCGAATGTGGAATATTGGGTGGTTTGGAAGAAAGGGAATACGTATCGATTTTAGTTTTTATGGAGAAAAAAAATCCTGCAGAAATTCATTCGAATTTCTGTAGGATTTTTGATATTTAGTCTTTGAGTCGCTTCGCTCCCTGTAGACGCCCACTCAACTAAGCTCATCTTTCGCCTGTGGCTCGGATTCGCTAAGGTTCGGGACGGACTTTCGCACTAAGTTCAAGCTACGCCTTTGGCTTGCTTTCTCTAAGTGCTCAATGTCTCTACATCATTCCCATTCCGGCTGGTGCTCCTGCTGGCATTGCTGGTGCTTCTTCTTTGATATTCGCAACAACTGATTCTGTTGTTAATAATGTAGAAGCTACGGATGTTGCATTCTGTAATGCGCTTCTTGTTACTTTGGCTGGATCGATGATTCCTTTTTCTACCATGTCTACGTATTCTCCATGTAATGCATCGAATCCTTTTCCGATTTCTGCTTCTTTTACTTTATTGACGATCACAGCTCCTTCAAGACCTGCATTGACTGCGATCTGGAATAATGGTGCTTCTAATGCTTTGAGGATGATGTTTGCTCCTGTCTTTTCGTCTCCTTCTAAGTCTGCTACTTTCTCAGCTGCTTTCTTAGATGCATGGATATAAGCAGATCCTCCACCGAAGATGATTCCTTCTTCTACTGCTGCTTTTGTTGCTGCTAAGGCATCTTCCAGACGTAATTTGCTTTCTTTCATCTCTGTTTCTGTTGCTGCTCCAACACGGATCACTGCAACTCCACCAGATAATTTAGCTAATCTTTCCTGTAATTTTTCTTTGTCGAATTCAGATGTTGTTTCTTCGATCTGTGCTTTGATCTGTCCAAGACGTGCCTGGATTGCATCTTTATCTCCTTCACCGTCTACGATGACTGTGTTTTCTTTTTCAACTTTGACAGATTTTGCACGTCCTAACTGATCTAATGTTGCGTCTTTTAATTCCAGACCAACTTCTTCTGAGATCACTGTACCACCTGTTAAGATAGCGATATCTTCAAGCATTGCTTTTCTTCTGTCTCCATATCCAGGTGCTTTCACTGCACATACAGAGAATGTTCCACGTAATTTGTTAACGATCAGTGTTGTTAATGCTTCACCTTCGATATCTTCAGCAATGATCAGTAATTTCTTACCACTCTGTACAATCTGCTCTAATAATGGAAGGATTTCCTGAATATTAGTGATCTTCTTGTCTGTGATCAGAATATATGGATCATCTAATTCAGCAACCATTTTTTCCATATCTGTTGAGAAATATGCTGATAAATATCCACGATCAAACTGCATTCCTTCTACTAAATCTAATTCTGTTTTCATTGTTTTAGATTCTTCGATCGTGATAACTCCGTCGTTAGATACCTTTTCCATAGCATCTGCTACTAATTCTCCAACTTCTTCGTCTGCTGCAGAGATTGCTGCTACTTTCGCGATCTGATCTCTTCCTGTAACTTTGCTACTCATCTCAGCAATTGCTTCAACAGCTGCTTCTGTCGCTTTCTTCATTCCTTTACGAAGAATGATTGGGTTTGCTCCTGCTGCTAAGTTTTTCATTCCTTCGTTGATCATTGCCTGTGCAAGAACTGTAGCTGTTGTTGTACCATCTCCAGCAACATCATTTGTCTTAGTTGCTACTTCTTTGACTACCTGAGCTCCCATATTCTCAAATGGGTCTTCTAATTCGATTTCTTTTGCGATCGTTACACCGTCATTTGTGATCAGCGGTGCACCAAAAGATTTGTCTAATACAACGTTGCGTCCTTTTGGTCCGATTGTAACTCTTACTGTATCTGCTAACTGGTTAACTCCTGCTTCCAGTGCTTTTCTTGCTTCAATTCCGTATTTAATCTCTTTTGCCATGATCTTCATTACCTCCGACTAAATTTTTTAATGAAATTAAATAATTGTGTATTATAATAAAACTATTCTACAACTGCTAAAATATCATTCTGTTTTACGATGATATATTCTTCATCTTCTAATTTTACTTCTGTTCCTGCATATTTAGAATAAATAACTTTCTGTCCTACAGAAACTTCCATCTTCACATCTTCTGTTCCAGGTCCAACTGCAACAACTTCTGCTTCCTGTGGTTTTTCCTGTGTTGCTGTTGTAAGGACGATTCCTGACTTAGTTGTTGTTTCTGCTTCCAGCTGTTTTAATACAACTCTATCTCCTAATGGTGTTAACTTCATAATGATATTACCTCCTAAATATATTAGAATTATTGTTCTTTTTATCTTTTGTTAGCACTCACTTATATCGAGTGCTAACTCTATGTTCATTAGTATAACACCAGACAAAAAAAATGCAACCCCCTTTTTATAAAAATTCTATAAACTGAGATTGCATTCTTTGGTATTTTACTTATTCTTTGATGTATTTTTTTGCTTCTTCTGAACTTCTTGTTGGAACAGTCTGGAAATATACATGTACATGTTTTTTGATCAGTTCATGAATAGCTTCCATCTCCATGGTATCACACGCAACTCTTCTTGCAACTGCTTTACGTTCTCCACGAATTCCCATACCTCCGATATTAAGCTGATTGATCTTGATCCCTCGTTTGATCAATTCTTCAAATACCAGTGGGGATTCTGCAATTACGATCACCCGCTCTCCATCAAAGGATGGGGCTTCTTTTAATTTCTCCGTTGCACGATCGATCCCATATACATGAATTATAAGGCCTTGGGGCGCCATCTCTTTGATCACTTTGCTTCGGAATTTATCCTTCGCCACAACATCATCTACAATAATGATCCTGTTTGCTCTGACTTCCGGCACCCATAATGTCAAAATCTCCGTATGTATGAGCCTGTCATCAACTCTCGCTAATACAATGTTTTTCATTCTTCTACCTCCTTATATAATTCACGCACATCTTTCACTGTCTCTGGTGCTGCCTTAAGAAGATCTTTGCACACCTCTTGTGCATTCTTTCCCGCGTAACGTCCCATAACTACTTCCATCATCAACGGAAGATTGATTCCAGTTACGTGATAGAGATCGTATTCTGACATTAAAGAAATTACTGTATTAAACGGACTTCCATAAAACAGATCTGTTAATATAAGGACTTCTTCTCCTTCTGATGTCTGTTCAATACTCTCTCTGATCTTCTCTCTCAAAGTATCCACTGATTCTTCTGGTTCAAGCCCAAATGCCTCAAGGTCTTCCTGTTCCCCTGCGATCATCTGTGCTGTATCCACAAGTCCTCTTGCATAACTTCCATGAGATACCACGATTACCTTCATCAACTTTCCTCTCTTCTCTCTCATCACATCTTGTCTGTTACGGCAAATTTGATTAATTTGGTTTGTAAGAACTCTTTAAGCTTACGATTCTATTAAATACCATGTGTTCTTTTGTAGAATCTTTGGAATCTAAACAGAAATATCCTGTTCTCATAAACTGGAAACTGTCTTCCTTATCATATTTCTCTAACTCAGGTTCTACATATGCTTCCTTGATCACAGTCAGTGAATTTGGATTCACATTGATACTTCCATCTTCATTATATACACCTTTTTCTTCATCTACAATATTTTCATACAGACGAATTTCTGCTTTTTTCGCAGTTGGTACAGATACCCAGTGGATCGTTCCGCGGACCTTTCTTCCATCCGGACTGTTTCCTCCTCTGGATTCTGGATCATATGTCGCATATACACAGGTTACATTGCCGTCCTCATCTACATCATATCCTGTACATGTCACAAAATATGCATTCATCAGACGCACTTCATTACCTACATATAAACGACGGTATTTCTTAGGCTTCTCAATCTTGAAATCTTCTCGTTCGATATATAATTCTCTTGAAAATGGTACCTGTCTTGTTCCCATCTCTTCGTTTTCCTGATTATTTGGAACGTCAACGAGTTCTCCTTCTCCTTCTGGATAGTTTGTGATCACCAGTTTAATCGGATCTAAAATTGCTGCCATACGTGGACGTTTTAATTTCAGATCATCACGGATGCAGTATTCAAGCATCGCTGAATCTACAGAGCTGTGGCTCTTTGCAACTCCGACAAGTTCCATAAACTTCTTGATGGATTCTGGTGTATATCCTCTTCTTCTAAGTGCTGATAATGATACCAGACGTGGATCATCCCATCCATCTACGATTCCATCTTCTACCAGTTTCTTGATATAACGTTTTCCTGTAACAACATTTGTCAGATATAACTTCGCAAATTCGATCTGTTTTGGTGGATTCTCAAATTCGCATTCGTTAACAACCCAGTCATACAGTGGTCTGTGATCTTCAAATTCCAATGTACAGATAGAGTGTGTTACCCCTTCAAATGCATCCTCTAATGGATGAGCAAAATCGTACATTGGATAAATACACCATTTGTTTCCTGTATTATGATGTTCCATTCTTGCGATACGATAAAGAATTGGATCCCTCATGTTGATATTTCCAGATGTCATATCGATCTTGGCACGAAGAACTTTGCTTCCATCTGGGTATTTTCCTTCCTTCATCTCGCGGAATAACTGTAAGTTCTCTTCTGGTGTACGGTCACGGTATGGACTGTTCTTTCCAGGTTCTGTTAAAGTTCCTCTGTATTCTCTGATTTGTTCAGCATTCAGATCACAGACATATGCTTTTCCCTTCTTGATCAGGAATTCTGCACATTCATACATCTTGTCAAAGTAGTTGGAAGCATAATAGATATGTTCGTGATAATCTGCTCCTAACCATTCTACGTCCTCTTTAATAGAATTTACATATTCTTCCTTCTCTTTTGTTGGGTTTGTATCATCAAAACGGAAATGGAAATCTCCGCCATATTCCTGAGCCAGTCCATAGTTTAATAAGATGGATTTTGCGTGTCCGATATGAAGATATCCGTTTGGTTCTGGTGGAAATCTTGTAACTACCTTCTTGCAATGCCCTTCTTCTATATCTTTTTCTATGATCTGTTCGATAAAATTCTTAGAAATCGTTTCTTCCATGTCTTCCTCCATATAGTTTTTTCTATTCTGATTATAATGTATCTTCTATACACTTGCAATCATATAATTTCTGTATCATTGTGAAATACAGATAATCCTTCTATATAAGATCTAATGCCTCCATGACATTTGAAACTCCTACAAGTCTCATGTCTGTCTGGACCTTGATCTGATCTACATTCGCCTGAGGCAGAATGCATCGTTTAAATCCTAGTTTCTGTGCTTCTTTGATCCTTGCTTCTCCACCTGATACGGCTCTTACTTCTCCTACCAGACCAACTTCTCCAAAAATGATCGTATCTTCTAAAATCGGCCGGTTCTTATAACTCGATGCGATTGCCATAATAATACCAAGATCGATCGCTGGTTCGCCAAGTTTCATACCTCCAGCCAGATTCACATACGCATCACAGCCGCCAAGCTGCAGTCCAACTCTCTTCTCAAGCACTGCCATCAAAAGATTCACCCTGTTATAATCAATTCCAACCGCTGTTCTTCTCGGCATCTGAAAGCTTGTTGGTGATACCAATGCCTGAATCTCAATCAGGATCGGTCTGGTTCCTTCCATGGAACATACAACAACGGATCCTGACGCATCAAGGGGTCTTCCATTAAGCATCATCTTTGACGGATTCTCCACTTCTACAAGTCCATTGTTACACATCTCAAACACACCGATCTCGTTCGTGGATCCAAAACGGTTTTTGACACCTCTTAAGATTCTGTATGCCGCTTCTCTTTCCCCTTCAAAATAAAGGACCGTATCTACCATATGCTCAAGTGTTCTTGGTCCTGCAACCACTCCTTCTTTGGTCACATGTCCTACGATAAAAACTGCGATATTATTCTCTTTCGCAACTCTCATCATCGCTGCAGTCACTTCTCTTACCTGAGACACACTGCCTGCTGCCGAGGAAAGATCCTCGCTGTACATTGTCTGAATCGAATCAATCACCGCAAATTCTGGTTTCGTCTTTAAGATCGCATTCGTGATCGCATCAAGATCTGTCTCACAATACAGAAGCATCTCTTCTTCAAATGTTCCGATCCTCTCTGCTCTCATCTTGATCTGATGCATAGATTCTTCCCCAGAAATATACAAAACCTTACGTTTGCTGTTCGCAAGATTCCTGCATACCTGTAATAATAACGTGGATTTCCCGATTCCCGGATCTCCTCCGACCAACGATAGGGAACCTTTGACGATCCCGCCGCCTAACACACGGTCCAGTTCATGAATCCCTGTTGGAATCCGCTCTTCATTCTCTACTGTTACCTCGGATATATTCATAGGAGAGGCAGAAGTCTTTAAAGACTTCGCCCCTCCTTTTTTCGTTTCTGTAACTTTCTCTTCTGTAAAAGTATTCCACTGCTTACAGGCAGGACACTGCCCCATCCACTTGGAAGACTCATGACCACACTGGCTGCAAAAATAAACTGTCTTTTGTTTTGCCATTGGTGCTCCTTTATGTTACTACTGTTTCTTTACACGAACAGCTGCTGCTGTTCCCTCGCTTAACTCAACACTCAGAGTTAGTTTTCCTCCAAGATTTGCTTTCATCATTCCTACATTCGTATTATCAATAAAAACTTTATATTCCTGTCCGGCTTCTACTTCTAAAGTAACCTGGACATCAGATGAAGATTCAATCTCAAATGCAACTCCATCTGTTGTTGCAACAAAGTTATGTACTGCCGAACCTGGAACTGATTCAAAGATCAGCTGTCCGTTCTTGTCCAGTTTTGTCATTGTCTTGAAAGTCTTGATCTTATAGATATCTCCTTCAAACTGGATATCTCCTTTCTTCGCTTTCTGTGCTAATGTATAGTCACCAAAGCTAAGTGTTCCATTGTCTTCGCTGCGGAATAATTCAGTTACCACTGCCATTGTCTTTTCCTCCTAATATATGTTTCGGTCGTCGTATGTATATTATAATATATTTCAGTATTATTTACTAGTTTTCCTTTACCGAAAAAGTAAGTTTTTTATCTTTTTTACCAATCGTCATCGTCTGTCCATTCGTAAGGGTTCCTTCTAGGATCTTATCTGCCAGTACATCTTCAATCTCATTCTGGATGATTCTTCTTAATGGTCTTGCCCCATAATTCTCATCATATCCCTTATCTGCTAACAGATCCATCGCACCAGATGTGATCTTTAATGTGATCTGATGTTCATTTAATAAACGGGTTCTCAATTCATCCATAAATAATTTTGCGATCTTCTTAACTTCTTCCTTTGTAAGGACGGCAAATACGATCGTCTCATCAATTCGATTTAAAAACTCTGGGCGAAAGATCTGTTTCACTTCTTCCATAACACCCTTTTTCATACGTTCATGAGTCCTGGCTTTATCTGTATCATCCATAGAAAATCCTAAATGTTTTGGTGCAATGATACGGTTTGCACCTGCATTGGAAGTCATAATGATAACAGTATTCTTAAAGTCGACTTTTCTTCCATTGGAATCTGTAATATGTCCGTCATCTAATACCTGAAGCAGGATATTAAATACATCAGGATGAGCTTTTTCGATCTCATCAAAAAGAAGGACAGAGTAAGGATGTCTTCGAATCTGTTCACTCAGCTGTCCGCCTTCTCCAAATCCAACATATCCTGGAGGAGATCCGATGATCTTTGATACACTGTGCTTCTCCATATATTCAGACATATCCACACGGATCAGATCTTCTTCTCTTCCAAATAAAGCTTTTGCTAATGTCTTTGACAGCTCTGTCTTACCAACTCCTGTTGGCCCTAAAAATAAGAATGATCCGATCGGACGGTTTGGACTCTTAAGACCAACTCTGCTTCTCTTCACAGCTTTGGCAACTGCATTGACCGCTTCATCTTGCCCGATCACATGTTTGTGAAGTTCTTTCTCTAAATGTCTTAATCGTTCCATATCTCCCTTTGTAAGCTGTGTTACTGGAATCTGTGTCCATAAAGAAACGACTTCTGCGGCATCCTCTGTTGTCAATTCTGGAATCTCATTTTGCTTCTTCTGATTTCTCTTCATCTTACGTTCCAGAGATTTCTCAAGTTTGTTCTTCTCTTTCTTAAGTTCTCTTGCTTCTGTAATATCCCCATCAGAAAGCGCTGCTTCGATCTTCTCTATAATCTCCCTGATCTCCTTGCGTTCTTTCTTGAAACCTGCATGACTTCCAAGCTGTTCCATTCGTTTCCTTGCACAGGCTTCATCTAACAGATCAATGGCTTTATCTGGCAGAAAACGATCACTGATATATCGATCAGAAAGAGAGGCGATTGCCTCTGCCACATCTTCTGATACCAGGATCCTATGATAATCTTCAAAACGATGTTTGATCCCTTTTAAGATCGTGATCGTTTCTTCTACGGTTGGTTCTTTCACTCTGACTGGTTGGAATCTTCGAACTAATGCTGCATCTTTTTCAAAATATTTTGTATATTCTTCACTCGTTGTCGCACCGATCAGCTGAAAATCTCCTCTTGCCAATGCTGGTTTTAAGATATTAGATGCATCCATAGCTCCCTCAGAACCTCCAGCTCCAATGATCGTATGAATCTCATCGATAAACAAAATAATAGAATCATCCTGTGTTGCTTCGGTTACGATACGTTTCATTCGTTCTTCAAATTCTCCACGGAATTTCGTTCCAGCGATCACTTTCGTAAGGTCTAAGGACAAAATCCTCTTATTCTTAAGAATTCTTGGCATATTGCCTTCGGCGATCCTTTGTGCAAGGCCTTCAACGATCGCTGTTTTACCAACCCCTGGATCACCGATCAGACATGGATTATTCTTTGTCCTTCTGCAAAGGATCTGCATCAGACGTTCCATCTCACTTTCACGTCCGATCATCGGATCAAGCTTCCCAAGCATGGCTTTCTCTGTCAGATCTGTACTATACTGAAGCAACATATATTCTCCTGCTCCATCTTCCATGTCACCGCCATCAGAGATTGCTTCATTATATTCATTCTTCGCACTTCTGAAATCAATTCCTGCAGTAACTAAAATGTCTGTATAGATTCCTTCGGATGAAATCTTATGATCTTCCAGAAAACGGAATGCTTCATTATCTCCATCTTTGATCATCGCCATCAAGATATGTTCTGATCCGATCGCTTCACACCCGTATTTCATTGCAAGTTCTCCTGCAATTTCTAACAGGTATTCTGTCTTCGGAGTATCCATTACCGTTCTTCTTCGGTCTTTTGGCATCTTTGACTTCTCTTTGATCGCTTCTTCTATTAATTCTCTTGTCACTCCGTGCATCTTGAGCACTTCACTTGCAAGAGATCCGTCTGCCCCATAAAGTCCTAGCAGAACAAAAATACTGCTGACATCTTTAAATCCAAGATATCCAGCAATCTCTCGTCCTTCATTCAATGCTTTGGAGGCATATTTTGTAAATGGTAATCGGTTCATAATTCCTCCTGTTATTACTTTCTGTCTAATTTCTGGTACATATCATGAATCAACCGGTTCATCTCGTCTTCTGTAACTCCTTTACAGACAGCTTCCGCAACTAACATCCTTAAATTCCCCTGAATGCTTGCTAATTCCTGCTGTTTTTCCAAAGTTTCAACACTTATGACTGCACCTTTTCTTCGGTCTAGTTTCAGGTATCCTTCTTCTCTTAAGATCGCATAGGCTTTGTTCACCGTGTGCATGTTCACTCCAAGCACCTGTGCTAACTGACGGACAGATGGAAGTGATTCTCCATCAGCAAATTCTGCACATGCAATTCCCATAATGATCTGATTTCTTAACTGTACATAGATTGCCTCGTCACTATTGAAATCAATCTCCAGTATCATTGTGCAACCCTTCTTTCCTCTTTCGAAATTTACAACTTATCTATGATATTTTGTTATACATAGACTATAATATAAAGCACAGTCTGTCAAGAGCTTCTCTTCCAGATGATAAAGAAAAAGATGCAGTGTAAAAAACTACATCTCTCTCGTCTATTTTTCATTCAGATCTAAAATTCTTTGATTTGCACTTCCTCGGAATTTTAATGTGATATCTTTCTGGGATTCGATAAACTGTCCATCAACCAGCGTATCAATATAAGATAACATCTCTTCCGTAAACGGTGTGTATACTTTACCACCTTCGAGCAAATCTTTGTCATAAGTATATCCTGTATAGCACCAGATATTCTTCTTTGGATAATTTTCTTTGATCTCTTTTAATAATCTGACCAGTTCTTCCTGATTCTCCGGTTCAAATGGTTCCCCTCCAAGAAGCGAAAAACCTTCAATATAATCTGGCTTTAACAATTCCATGATATGATCTTTTGTCTCCGTCGTAAATGGCTTTCCATAACAAAAGTCCCATGTCTCCTTATTAAAGCATCCTGGACAATGATTTCGGCAGCCTGATACGAATAAGCTGACTCTGACTCCTGGTCCATTCGCAATATCACATTTTTTAATTTCTCCGTAGTGCATATGATCTCCTCTGTCATCGTGTTTTATAAATGAAGGACTCGATCCTTGATTTCCTGTGTACGTCCCTGATTCCAGAACTGTGTTCCGATATATCCACAAGTACGTCTTGCAACAAACATATGATCCTGATCTGTATTTCCACAGTTTGGACATTCCCAGATCAGTTTTCCTGATTCATCTTCTTTGATCTGAATCTCTCCGTCGTATCCACAACATTCACAGTAATCACTCTTTGTATTTAACTCTGCATACATGATGTTATTGTAAATAAATTTCATCACGGATAAGACGGCTGGAATATTATCCTGCATGTTTGGTACTTCAATGTAGCTGATTGCTCCGCCTGGAGATAATTTCTGGAATTCTGACTCAAATGCCAGTTTGCTGAATGCATCGATCTCTTCTGTTACATGAACATGATAGCTGTTTGTGATGTAGTTCTTATCTGTAACTCCCGGAATGATACCAAAACGTTTCTGTAAGCATTTTGCAAACTTGTAAGTTGTTGATTCCATTGGTGTTCCGTATACAGAATAGCTGATGTTCTCTGCTGCCTTCCATTCATTACATTTATCATTTAATTTCTGCATAACTTTTAATGCAAATTCTTTTCCTTCATCGGATGTATGAGACTTGCCTGTCATACGGACACACATCTCATAAAGTCCTGCATATCCAAGGGAAATCGTGGAATATCCATCGTATAATAACTTATCGATCTTCTCGCCTTTCTTCAGTCTCGCAAGTGCTCCATGTTGCCAAAGGATCGGCGCAACATCAGATACCGCTCCCTTTAATCTCTCATGGCGACATCTTAATGCTCTGTGGCACAATTCCAGTCTCTCTTCTAAGATGTCCCAGAATTTATCCATATCTCCATTAGAACTGCATGCGACATCAACCAAGTTGATCGTTACAACACCCTGATTAAATCTTCCATAGAACTTATGGCTTCCATCTGCATTTCTCTGGGAATCTTCAACCGTTAAGAAGGATCTGCATCCCATGCAAGGATATACTTCACCATTCTTCAGTTCTCTCATCACTTTCGCTGAGATATAGTCTGGAACCATGCGTTTTGCTGTACATTTTGCAGCTAATTCTGTCAGATGCCAATACTTGGAATCTGGTGTGATGTTATCATCATCTAATGCATAAATAAGTTTTGGGAAGGCTGGAGTAATCCAGACTCCTTTTTCATTCTTAACACCCTGAATTCTCTGTTTCAGGACTTCTTCGATCACAAGAGCCAGATCGTCTCTTGTCTGTCCTTCTGGTACTTCGTCAAGATACATAAAGACTGTGACAAATGGCGCCTGTCCATTACATGTCATTAAAGTTACCAGCTGATACTGGATCGTCTGGATTCCCTGTTTGATCTCATCATACAGACGCATCTCTGTAATCTTGTCGATGATCGCATCATCCATAGATTCTCCGATCACTTTACGTTCCTTCACGACATTCTTACGCAGCTTCTTTCGACTGATGTCTACAAATGGTGCTAAATGTGCTAATGTAAAAGACTGTCCTCCATACTGGTTGCTTGCAACCTGAGCAACAATCTGTGTTGTCACATTACATGCTGTAAAAAATGAATGTGGTTTCTCGATCAATGTCTCACTGATCACAGTTCCATTCTGAAGCATATCTTCCAAGTTGATCAGATCACAGTTATGTTCTCTCTGTGCAAAATAGTCAGAATCATGAAAATGGATGATTCCTTCTTCATGAGCACGAATGATCTCATTTGGCAGAAGGACACGTTTACTTAAGTCTTTGCTGACTTCTCCTGCCATATAATCTCTCTGCGTAGAATTGATCACTGGGTTCTTATTCGAATTCTCCTGATTTACTTCCTCATTAATATTATCAAGTAAAGAAAGAATTCCATCATCGGTCGTATTTGATTTTCTTCTCAGTTCTCTCTTAAAACGATATCTTACATACTTCTGGGCAACTTCATATCCTCTCATCTCCATGATCCCTGTCTCGACCATATTCTGGATATCTTCTACATTCACCGCATGAGAAGAGTTTGCTACCTGATCTGCAACCTTCTCTGCGATCGCCATGATCTGATACTGATTCATCTGATGGATCTTTGTTACCTCTTCATTCGCCTTCGTGATCGCATTGATGATCTTATCGAGATCAAAGGTTACCTCCTCACCGTTTCTCTTGATAATCTTTGTTTTTACATCACCATTCATAGTTTCTCCCTCATTTATATAAAATTACAAGATTCTGTGTATTTCCATTTTCTGGCACAAAATCTTGTTGTCATTCTACCAATCAGCACTATATCTTGTGCCATTGCCTTTATTATATTACACTCTTTTTCATAAAAAAGAAAGAGCTAATTTTTCATTTTAGAGAATATGAAGATGCTCAAACAGAATCTTAAATCCCAAAAGTATCAGTATTATGCCACCTGCGAGCTCTGCCTTGGATTTATATTTTGTTCCAAAAATATTTCCGATCTTTACTCCTACAAATGAAATCAAGAAAGTACAGACTCCAATCATCGCCGCTGCGGATACAATATGCACATTTAAAAAGGCAAATGTGATCCCAACTGCTAATGCATCGATACTTGTCGCAACAGCAAGCATGAACATTTCTTTCACTGCGATCGAATCATCTGCCTGTTCTTCATCATTTGATAATGCTTCTTTGACCATATTGATTCCGATCAGCCCAAGAAGCACAAATGCGATCCAATGGTCGATCGATGTGATCTGGTCTTTAAACTGTGTTCCAAGGAAAAATCCGATTGTTGGCATCAGTGCCTGAAATCCTCCAAACCATAAACCAACAATGATCCCTTTTTTCAAAACTTTTTCTCTCATCGCCAGTCCTTTGCAAATAGAAACAGCAAATGCATCCATCGCCAATCCAACAGCCAGTGTTAATAACGTAAGTAAATCCATAAAAACGTCCTCCATATCGTAAGTTTTTCATATCATAGGGGGTTCTATCGGAATTTCCTATGATATGAAAAAGACCCACAGACGAAAGCCTTGTTATAAACAAAAGCTTATCGTCTGTGAGTCTCGTTAATTAAGACAGCACCAGATGTCGTTCATCATTATGTTGATACTGTCACAGATTCTCTGCTAACTACTCCCTCACGGAAATATCTATAAGATCATACCGGATGTGCTTCCGGCAAAATGTGCCTATGTATCATATCTCAACTGAGAATCTTTGTCAATATCTTTCCTTTAATTTTTGATTACGCTTTTCAAGATCCAACAGGTATTCTTTCATTTCCAGACCACCTGCATATCCTGTCAGTGAACCGTTCATTCCGATCACTCTGTGACATGGAACAACGATCACGATCGGATTCCTGTTATTCGCCATGCCAACAGCTCGACATCCTTTGGGAATTCCTACTGATTCCGCAATATCTTTGTAAGTACAAGTTTCCCCATATGGAATCTTCTCCAATGCTTTCCATACTTTGATCTGAAATTCTGTTCCATGATAAGAAAGTTTCAGGTCAAACTTCTTTCTCCGTCCATCAAAATACTGTGATAATTGCAGTGCTGCTTCCCTGATCAATTCTGTATTCTTCTTCTCGCCTTCTAATATCTTCGTCCCAAAATATATCCCGCAAATGCCATGCCCATCTTCCTCAATCGTTAAATTACCGATTGGAAAACTATAATCATAATAGTACCTCATATGACAATCCTCCTAAAAATAGGTATACCATATTCTTCCATGGTTGGCAAGGACTAACTTGACATGTACATATTTCTTGCGTACAATGAAAAGAACTGTATAAAAATGAACAGATATTTATTTTAGGAGGAATTTTCATTGGACCCCAGTATGATATTACAGATAATCGCAATTATCATTTTATTAATGCTTTCTGCTTATTTTTCATCTGCAGAAACAGCGCTTACAACCGTCAATCCACATAGTATGCGTGCCATGGCAGAAGATGGCAATAAAAAAGCTGCTATTGTTTTAAAATTGATCGAGAATCCAAGCCAGATGCTTTCCAGTGTCTTAGTTGGGAATAACCTTGTGAATATTTCATTAACATCCCTTACTACAACGATCGCTATTCGTATCTTTGGAAACATGGGAGCCGGAATCGCAACTGCTGTGATCACAGTACTTGTATTGATCTTTGGTGAGATCACACCAAAGACTTTTGCAACGATCAATAATACAAAACTTGCTCTAAGCTATGCTTCCAGCATTTATCTGATCACAAAATTACTGACACCGGTTGTTTACATTATCAACAAACTTTCTACAGCGATCCTTATCATCTTGCGGATCGACTCGAAACAATCCAAACGTATCATGACTGAACGTGAACTTCGTACGATCGTTGATGTCAGCCACGAAGAAGGCGTTATCGAAGAATCTGAGAAAGATATGTTAAACAACGTTTTTGATTTTAAGGAATCTCTTGCCAAGGATATTATGATCCCACGAATTGATGTAACTTTCGTGTCTGTAGATGCTTCTTATGATGAAGTTCTTGATATTTTCCGCGAAGCCGGTTATTCCAGACTTCCTGTTTATGAAGGAAGTAAAGATCATGTTGTTGGTATTGTTTATTTTAAGGATGTTTATTTCTACCGCAGCCAGCACAGAGGCGAGATCTTTCATTTGAAAGATGTTCTGCGTAAGCCGTTCTTTACGTATGAAACTCAGAAAGTATCAAGCCTTCTTGCACAGATGCGTGAAAAATCTGTTAGTTTCTCCATTGTTTTGGATGAATATGGAGTGACTGCAGGTCTTATTACTCTAGAAGATATCGTTGAAGAGATTTTTGGAGAACTGCGTGATGAATATGATGATTCTGAGGAAGAAACTTTCAAAAAATTATCCGATGGATCTTATATGGTATCCGCTTCCTTAAAGCTTGATGATCTTGATGATCTGCTTGACGTAGACCTTGATTCTGAGGATTATGATTCTCTTGGCGGATATATCATCGAACTGCTTGATCATCTGCCTTCAGAGGGTGAAACTGCAGAAGACGAACATTTTCTTTTTAAAGTTGTTTCCGTTGACAAAAACCGTATGGAAACAATTCATATCATTCCAAAAGAGCAATCAAGAAAGAATCCTACTTTGTAGGATTCTCCGCCGCAGTGCGATCCTGCCCGGATGGCTTTTTTATTTCATAGGGGATTTCATCGAAATTTTCTATGAAATAAAAAAAGAACCTTGTTTCTTGCAAGGTTCTTTTTTTGTACTCTTATTTGAAATATTCTACTCCGGATTCGAAGATCTTCTGATCTTTCTGTCCGTAAATATTGATTCCTACATAGCTGTCACGACGTTCTGAATGTCCCATCTTACCAAGGACTCTTCCGTCTGGACTTGTGATACCTTCAATCGCATGGTAAGAACCATTTGGATTGAATTCTTCATTCATTGTAGGATCACCATTGAGGTCAACATACTGTGTTGCTACCTGTCCATTTTCAAACAGTTTCTGGATCACATCTTCATCTGCTACGAATCGTCCTTCTCCATGAGATACTGGTATACTGAAGATATCATCTACATGTACATTGTTAAACCATGGTGACAGATTAGAAGCGATTCTTGTATAAGCAACCTTGGAAATATGACGGCCGATACGGTTTGTTGTCAGTGTAGGTGATTTCGCATTCTGTTCTACGATCTTACCTTCTGGAACAAGTCCTAATTTGATCAGAGCCTGGAATCCGTTACAGATACCAAGTGCCAGTCCATCACGGTTATTTAACAGATCCATGACTGCTTCTTTTAATTTTTCATTTCTAAATGCTGTTGCAAAGAATTTTGCAGATCCATCTGGTTCATCACCGGCACTGAATCCACCTGGGAACATGATGATCTGGGATTCTTTGATCGCTTTTTCAAAAACTTCCACTGAATCACGGATTCCCTGTGCATCTAAGTTCTTAAATACCTTTGTGATCACGTTCGCTCCTGCACGTTCAAATGCTTTCGCTGAATCATATTCACAGTTTGTTCCTGGGAATACTGGAATAAATACATTTGGTTTTGCAACTTTATTCTTGCATACGTAAATATTTCCTTTTATATAGTGTCTTGTTGTATCAACGATGCTCTGATCTCCTTCAGATCTTGTTGGGAATACTTTCTCTAATGGTTTCTTCCATGTATCGATCGCTTCTTCTAATGTTACAACTTCGTCACCAAATACAAATTCATGTTTGTCTGTAACCTCACCTAACATTAATCCTGGAATCGCAAGTTTATGAACATCTCTTGTGCTCATTTCAACAACAAATGATCCAAACTTAGGATCTGTTAAGTCTTTTAATTCTACTTCTTCATCAAAGATTACACCTAATTTATTACCAAATGCCATCTTGGCAACTGCTTCTAAGGCTCCTCCGCCGCCAATTGCATATGCAGATTTGATAATTCCATCTTTGATCAGTTTTGTAATACGTTTGTATACTTTCTTCACTTCAGAATAGATTGGAAGATTGTATGCATCTGTTGGGATACAGATACGGATCAGACGGTTTCCTGCTCTCTTAAGTTCTGGTGTGATAACATCTGTTGTCTTCGCTACATCGACTGCAAAAGATACCAGTGTTGGTGGTACATCAATGTCATTGAATGTTCCAGACATACTGTCCTTTCCACCGATCGATGCAAGTCCAAATCCCATCTGTGCCTGATATGCACCAAGTAGTGCTGCAACCGGCTGTCCCCAGCGTGTCTTATCTTCTCCAAGACGCTTAAAGTATTCCTGGAATGTCAGGCGGATATTTCTATAATCTCCACCAGTAGCCACAATCTTCGCGATAGATTCTGTGATCGCATAAACTGCTCCATGGAATGGGCTCCATTTGGACAGATATGGATCAAATCCATAACTCATCATTGTGACTGTATCGCATTCTCCTTTCAATACTGGAAGTTTTGCGACCATTGTCTGAATTGGTGTCATCTGGTATTTTCCACCATATGGCATTGTAACCGTTGCTGCTCCGATAGAGCTGTCGAATCTCTCTACGAGACCTTTCTGTGAACATACATTAAGATCAGATAATGTATTCTTGCACACTTCTTCAAATGTACCTGTCTCGTCTTTGCGGTTAAAGTAAGATTCTACACGGTGAGGGATCTCTACAAATACTTCTGTTTCCTGATGTGCTCCGTTTGTATCAAGAAAAGCTCTTGAGATATTAACGATCTCTTTTCCTCTCCATTTCAGTACTAATCTTGGATCTTCTGTTACAACAGCAACTTCTACAGCCTCTAAGTTCTCTTCTGCAGAGTATGCAAGGAACTGATCTACGTCTTTTGGATCTACAACAACAGCCATACGTTCCTGAGATTCAGAAATCGCTAATTCTGTTCCATCAAGTCCTGCATATTTCTTAGGTACTTTATCAAGATCTACAACCAGACCATCTGCAAGTTCTCCGATTGCTACGGAAACTCCACCTGCACCAAAGTCGTTACATTTCTTGATCAGACGGCTGACTTCTTCTCTTCTGAATAATCTCTGGATCTTACGTTCTGTTGGTGGATTACCTTTCTGAACTTCAGCTCCACATGTCTCGATAGATTCTTCTGTATGAACTTTAGATGATCCTGTTGCTCCTCCACAACCGTCACGTCCTGTTCTTCCACCTAATAAGATGATGATATCTCCTGGGTCAGAGTTCTCTCTGATCACGTTCTTTCTAGGTGCTGCACCCATAACGGCACCGATCTCCATACGTTTTGCAACATAGTCTGGATGATATACTTCATTAACATATCCTGTTGCAAGACCGATCTGGTTTCCGTAAGAACTGTATCCATTCGCAGCTTCATTTACAATCTTATACTGTGGTAATTTACCTTTTAATGTGTCTTTTAATGGGACTGTTGGATCAGCAGCACCTGTAACACGCATTGCCTGATATACATAAGAACGTCCTGATAATGGGTCACGGATCGCTCCTCCAAGACATGTTGCCGCTCCACCAAATGGTTCGATCTCTGTTGGATGGTTATGTGTCTCATTCTTGAAACTGATCAGCCATTCTTCTTCCTTACCATCAATTTCTACTGGTACAACAATGCTGCAGGCGTTGATCTCATCGCTTTCTTCCATATTGTCAAGAATTCCATCTTTTTTAAGACGTTTCATCGCCATTAATGCCATATCCATTAAGCAGACATATTTGTCATCACGGTCTTTGTACATCTCTTCAAAGTCATCCATGTAAGAATAATATGCTTCTTCTAATGGTGCACGATAGAATCCATCCTGGAATCCAATGCTTGTAAGTTCTGTAGAGAATGTTGTATGACGACAGTGATCTGACCAATAAGTATCCAGTACACGGATCTCTGTCATGGAAGGATCTCTCTTTTCTTCTCCTTTATAATAATTCTGGATATGAAGGAAATCTTTGAATGTCATAGCAAGATTTAAAGAATCATATAATTCTTTAAATTTGTCTTCTTCCATATCTTTGAATCCATCCAGAATCTTAACATCTGCTGGTTCTTCAAAATCCATCACTAATGTCTCTGGTTTGTCTGCAGCTGCCTCTCTTGAGTCAACTGGGTTGATGCAATATTCTTTGACTGCTTCTAACTGTTCGTCAGTTAAGTCACCTTTTACAACATAAGTTGTTGCACTTCTGATCAGGGCATCTTCGTCCTCATTCAACAGTTTCACACACTGCTGTGCAGAATCTGCTCTCTGATCGAACTGACCTGGCAGAAACTCAACGCTGAAAGATATTTCTCCATCGGCAAGTGGTAATGTCTCTTCATACACGTCGTCAACTGGTGGTTCACTAAATACTGTAACCAGTGCTTTTTCATAACTTGCATCGGATAGATTCTCGATGTCATAGCGGACAAGGACACGAACAGATTCGACATCCAGTCCAAGATACTGCTTCAATGATGCATGCAGCTCTTTTGCTTTTACTGCGTAGTCTTTTTTCTTTTCAACATAGACTCTTCTAACTTCTCCCATGATTTCCTCCCATTTATTCATGTAGTTTCTTAATCACCTGAAATGCAGATGCATTTTCCAAAATCGTTGGCTGATCCTCGGCATAGAATATGATCCCATCTGCCGTTGAACGGATCTCTGATAAAATCTCTCCATTATATGGATTAATGACTTCACCAAGCAGCTGACCTCGGTTAACTTCCTCATTGATCGTCACAAAACGTCTTAGGAATCCCGGAGCACTTGCTTTGACGGATACAAGATCCTCTTCTTCTATAATACTCGCAATATACCCGTTATGGCAATTATATTTTAAAATACCCATTCGAGTCAAGAAGCGAAGCACGGCAGATACAGCCTTCCTGGCCAGATTCACATCGATATTATCTGTTTCCCCAGAATATACCGAAAATGCATCCGTCCCATTGATCTGCCAGTTATAAGTTAATGTCTTTTTATCAAAATTTCGTTGTTTGCTTGTTAATACATAAGGCAGCCCGAACAGACTTGCAAGGCTGGTGCTTTCTTTTCCTGTTGCAGGCATTCGCACATGTGGCACAAAATCCCCGCTTCTGAAAAATGATGCAAAATGGATTCCATAGCGGAATCCTTTAACCCGTTCAAATAAATGTGCTGCCAGACGGCTTGTTGGTTCCCCGTCAAAATTCCCAGGAAACTGACGGTTGATATCACTGTTATCAGATACCCAGTATTTCATTCCGACATTCATTGAAAAATTATTCACACATGGAATGACCAAAATCTGATTATCTCCAACGATCGCACCACTGTTCTCTAGTTCTTTTAAACGTTTGACTAACTGAGAACAAATATATAACTGCTGATATTCATTTCCACGCATTGCTCCGACAATACATGCCGCTGGTTCTGATCCTTCACTTTGTTTTCCAAAGAGATATCCTTCGATCTTAAACTCATCTCTTAAGTAATTTCCTGAGGAATATATGATTTCTTTTTTCATAGTGCATTTCCTCCGATCACTCTGGCTACCAAGGACCCTTCCGTTACACTTGGATGTTCTCTTAATGTCATCAAAATACCATCAGTTGGGGCAACCACTTCTTCTTCCGTTGCTCCCATTAAAGGATTCTGTACGATCCCTATGATCTCGCCTTTCTTTACCGGATCCTTTAATCGCTTGTAAGAAACAAACAATCCACTGGATTCACAATTTAAATAAAAAATCTGGTCTTCGTGGATAAACGGAACCTTTATTTTGCCTTGAACCTTTCCCTTCCAGATACCAAGTTCTGCCATCACCGAAAAAATTCCATCTATGATCTGGCGGCAGTACTCGTAACGGATACGAAATGCTGCACCGGATTCCGTAACCATAGTTGGGATTCCCATCTGGTTTAAAGTAAAAGCTAAACTTCCTTCATTCACTGTCTGAGAAGGATGGATCCAGACAAGATCTGTATTCATATATTTTGACAGATGAAGTAATGTCTCATCGTAATCGTTATTTAAACGTACTTGAGGAACTTCCTGCAAAAAGATATTACTAGAATGAATATCAATGCAACAGGATGCTCCTTTGATATCTTCGATCAATTTAGCTGCTGTATAATCTTCCAGACCTCCATTGATGTCTCCTGGAAATGCACTGCTGTAATCGATATCTGAGATTGGTACTGCTCTTGTTCGTGCATCCAGTCCTAATGGATTGACCGCTGGATACACATCGACAATACCTGTCAGGTTCTCAAATTCTGCCTTGATTCGGCGAATGATCTCTCCGCAGATATACTGTCCGCCAAGCTCATCTCCGTAGATTCCAGACACCAGACAGATTCTCTTCTCCTCTCCAGTCACCACATCCGGCATCAGACGATTTCTTTTGATCCTTAGCATCTCTCCGATCGGAAGTTTTACAGATACGACTGTGTCTATCATATTAAAGCCTCTTTTCTATTGTTTTATCTGTATCGTAAATATTTTACTTTTCTTATTTTGCAAATAACATTTTTAAAATGATCGGTGATAAGAGTGTTGTGACGAGGACCATGATGACCACTGGTGCAAAGAAAACTTCTGATAATAATCCAACAGAAATTCCTTTCTGTGCAACGATCAGTGCAACTTCACCTCGGCATACCATTCCTGCTCCGATCTGTACAGATTCTCTCTTCGTATATTTGCACAACAATGCTCCAAAACCGCATCCCGCGATCTTCGAGATCACTGCGATCACACATAAAATGATCGTAAAGATGATCAACGTCTGTGTCATTCCATGAATGTTTACATTCAGACCGATACTTGCAAAGAATACTGGTGTGATCAGCATATACGATAAAATTTCAATTTTATTGTATATATAAAATCGTTCTGGGAGCCTGCATAAAATGATCCCTGCAAGATATGCGCCTGTGATATCAGCGATTCCAAACACTTCTGCAAGAAATGCAAGTGCTAAGCAAAATGCAAGTGCAAACACCGGAACTCTTCTTCTATGACGTTCAATCTCTGGATTCTTATAAGTAGAAAGCCACTCAAAGAACTTCTTGATCCCAACTCCACCGATAATAGAAATCGCAAAGAATGCTGACATCTGGATCAAGATCTTAAGGATTGCCTGAATATGGAATCCAGATGCTCCCCCAAGGCTTGTCATAATTGATAATAAAACGATTCCCAAGATATCATCAATGATCGCTGCCCCAAGGATTGCTGTTCCGACTCTTCCTTTTAAATGTCCCATATCCTGTAATGCTTCTACTGTAATACTTACTGAAGTTGCTGTTAGGATCACTCCGATAAAAATCGATTCCATGATATTATTTCCATATATAACGGATAAAACAGCTCCCATGATAAGTGGGATCAATACTCCACATAACGCAATGACGAATGCAGGAATTCCACTCTTCTTCAACTCATCAATATCTGTCTCAAGACCTGCCTGAAACATTAAAACAACTACACCTACTTCAGCTAGATTTAAAACTGAATCTGAAGGACTCACTACATTAAGGACCACTGGTCCTAAAATGATTCCCGCGATCAATGCTCCAACGACTGGCGGCATGTTAAACTTCTTCGACACAAGACTAAAAGACTTGGTCATTGCCAGAATGATTGCGATATCCAGCAAAAACTTATATTCTTCCATTGTTTTACCTCCATTAGTTCGTATCGTATCATACCTGTTTTTTCTTGTCAATTCTTAGACAAAGTGATCTTTTTTTATCCTTTTCTTGCTTTTTTTATGATCCTTTAGTATAGTGGAGAAAAGACTAAGAAAAGAGGTATCAAAATGAGTGAATTTAACGAAGTAGATAATATCATTGAAGAAGAAACTCCTGTGCTCCATTTAGAATTAGAAGATGGAACTGAACAAGACTGTGCCGTGATCGCTTTATTCTCTGTAGAAGAATTAGATGATCAGGAATATATCGCATTGATCACTGTTGAAGACTTAGAAAGTGATGACGAAGAAGGGGCTTTACTTTTATATCGTTACAACGAAGACCCTGAAGATCCTGATACTTTCAGTCTTGACAACATTGAAACAGACGAAGAATATGAGACAGTCACTGCTGTCTTAGATGAGATCTTAGAAGACGAAGAATAACTCAAAAAAGCCCTTGCATCTTATATGCGGGGCTTTTTTTCATATTGAAGTTTTGTTCGGATCACTTTGTCAAGTTCATAATACTTTTCTTCCAGAGTTTTTCCATTCAGGACACAATCCATTGCCATACCCATGGATTCCAGCATCGTTTCTGTGATCTGATCTCTGTACTGTAATAAAATATTCAGGCGCTCATGAAGATCTGTTTCATCTAAGAATTTCAACAGTGGCTCAATGTCTGCTGTTTCTTCTGTCTCATCACATTCATTTTCCTGTGCTGTCACTTCATCAACCAGTTCTGCTTCTGAATCTTGTTCTGTCTCCGTGATTTTTATACCATACTGGTCTCCTGCATTTTCACACAGTTCTACTTTCTGAAAACGGTATATCTGTTGCACATCTGGGTATTTTTCATGATCGACTTCACTTAAGAACATCGCAAGTGGTCTTGCATATGTCTTAAACGTTCCATACATTGCCTGATAGACCACCAATGGTTCTTCTGTCTCTGTATGTATTGCAACCGTAACGATCTGATAAAGTTTTCCTTTAAAATGCATATAAAATTCGCCTGCTCTTGGCATCGCTCTATTTTCCATGCAAAACACCTCTTTTCTCCTGACGGCTTCTTAGTTCTTCTACGAACCTTGACGGCCTGCTGTCTTTGTTATAAAGTTTCTTTACTGACAAGATGTGCAGATATTTCTTGGCTCTTGTAACTCCAACATAAAACAAACGTCTTTCTTCTTCCACGTCTTCTTCTTTCATGGACTTCTTATGTGGGATCACGTCTTCATTGACATCTGGCAAAAAGACACGTTCAAATTCCAATCCTTTGGTGCTGTGCATCGTGCTGACCACAACTCCTTCTTTTTCTTTCTGATTCTCTTTTGACTGGCGGTTTAATTCTTCGGTGTATTCTTTGATATGATCAAACCATGCCTCATATGTATCATAGCCTTTTGCACTCTCCTGAAGTTCTTCTAATACTTGCGTAAATTCTTCTTCCTGAATCTTGCGAAATCTTGCATATTCTGCTAAATACGCATTGTATCCCACGGATTTCCGGATATAATTGATCGCCATCAACGGAGTCATATTCTTCATGATCCGAAGATCTTCCTTAAAATCTTCTACATATTCATAAAGCCATGGTTTATCTTTGACCTTCTCTAACAGATCATCAAATGACACTTGTGATTCAGTCAGATATTCCCTGCTGATATAACGCTTGGGGCGGTTCATGACTCTTAAAAATGTGCTTCTTTTGCGATCTCCCATCGCAAGGTGCATATAATCTATGATATTTTTGGAAATCCAGTGATCAAACAGATTCGGTACTGCATCCTGCATATAAAATGGGATATTGTATGCCATCAATGCAGCGATCAGCTGTCTTGGTCCCTGATTGGTCCGATAAAGGATCGCGATCTGGGATAACGGTGTCTTCTTTGCCATCTCTTCCTTGATCGTGTAAATGATATGCTTATTCTCCTCATAGTGATCTTTAAATGTACGAACCTCAACTATACTTGCAGCATCTTCTCTTGCCTGCATCTTCTTTTCAAAACGTTTTGTATTATAAGAAATGATATCTTCCGCAACCTGTACGATCTCTTCCCCGCAACGATAATTTCGGTTTAAGATCACCTGTCTGGTATTCTCAAAATCCTTTGGAAAATTTAACATCAGTTCTGGTCTTGCACCTCGAAACTTATAAATAGACTGATCATCATCTCCTACGATAAAGAGGTTCTTTGTCTCTCCTGCTAACATCTTGACGATCTCATACTGAATCTTATTGATATCCTGAAACTCATCGATCAAAATATATGGAAACTTCTGCTGCCATGCTTTCCTGATATCTTCACGTTCTTTTAACAACTCATACGTATAAACCAAAATATCATCAAAATCGATCCAACGGTTCTCATGTAGTTTTTCTTCATATGCCCGGTAAATTTCTTTAAACACTTCATCCCCACAGCACCCACTGTGATAATAGGCAAGAGGGATCATCTGCCCTTTGACTAAGCTGATCTCTTGTATGATCTGACGCATAAAATCTGCTTCATCATCAATCTCTAACTCATGATCTGTGATGATCTCACGGATAAAGTCATATTTTTTATGTTCCGGCAGAATATTATCTGCACTATAGTGATAGGCATATTTTAAAATCGTAAAAAACACAGAATGAAAGGTTCCAAAAGAAACCGGCAGGGTTTCCCCTGCCAGCCGCCAAAACCGCTCTTTCATCTCATTCGCTGCTGCTCTGGTAAATGTAATGACCAGAATCCGCTGCGGTGGGATCTGATAGTGCGATATCAAATATTGAATTCTCTTTGTGATCACAAGTGTCTTCCCTGAACCTGGTCCTGCAAGTACCATCATCGGTCCATCTTTGTGCATCACTGCTTCTTTCTGTGCCTTGCTCAGCTGGCTATGCAAGTGCTGCCTCCAGTTTCGCGATCGCATCATTGATTCTCTTTAATGATTCTTCTTTTCCCAGAAGTTCCATTAATTCTGTTGCTCCACCTGGTGTCATCTGCTTTCCAGAAACTGCTGTACGAACTGGCCACATCACATAACCATTCTTGTACTCATGTCCTTTTGCAAAAGATACTAACATCTCATATAATGCATCATTTGTAAAATCTTCCTGTGCTTCGATCACTGGATAGATCTCTTTTAATACGGTTAATGAAGTCTCAGGTGTTGTCTTCATCTTCTTATGTTTGTACATCTCTACATCATATTCTGGAACTGCTTCGAAGAAGTCGATGTGTCCCGGAATCTCTGTGAATAACTCGATTCTTGTCTTCACCATAGAAAGGATCTTATCAAAATCCATCTCTCTGTGAATCGTCTCTGTTACATATGGCATAGCAAGTTCTTTGAAACGGTCAAAGTCCATGGCTTTGATATATTCACCATTCATCCATTTGATCTTGTTCATATCAAAGACCGCTGGTGTCTTAGACATATGTTTGTAATCAAAGATCTCTTCTAATTCTTTTAATGAGAAGATTTCCTGTTCTCCTCCTGGACTCCATCCAAGTAATGCAACGAAGTTTACGATCGTCTCTGGCAAGAATCCCTGCTCGATCAGATCTTCGAAGGAAGAATGACCTTTTCTCTTACTTAACTTGTGATGTTCCTCGTCTGTGATCAATGGACAATGAATGTATACTGGTTTTTCCCATCCAAATGCATCGTATAAACGATTGTACTTTGGTGTAGATGATAAGTATTCATTACCACGAACTACATGTGTGATTCCCATTAAATGGTCATCAACTACGTTTGCGAAGTTATATGTTGGATATCCATCCGATTTGATCAGGATCATATCGTCTAATTCGATATTATCCACTGTGATCTCTCCATAAATCTCATCAACGAAAGATGTTGTTCCTTCTGTTGGGTTATTCTGACGGATAACATATGGTACTCCTGCGTCTAATTTTGCCTGAACTTCTTCTTTGGATAAGTTTAAGCAATGTTTGTCATAATGACTGATCACAACATCTCCTGATTTTACTTTCAGTGTGTCTAATCTCTCCTGATCACAGAAACAGTAGTATGCTTCTCCCTTGTCGATCAGTTCTTTTGCGTATTTTAAATAAAGACCCTGTGCCTGTCTCTCACTCTGAACATATGGTCCGACTCCACCATCGATGTCTGGTCCTTCATCGTGGTTCATTCCGGCTTTCTTAAGGGTATTGTAGATGATCTCTTCTGCCCCTTCTACCTGTCTTTCCTGGTCTGTATCTTCAATTCTTAAAATAAAATCTCCGCCTGCATGACGTGCGATCAGATATGCATAAAGGGCTGTTCTTAAGTTACCTACATGCATACGCCCTGTAGGGCTTGGTGCAAATCTTGTTCTTACTTTGCTCATGATTTCCTCCCATTTGGTTTTAATTCTATCTTTCTATTCTACAAAACTTATCTTTCTTTGTAAAGAAGCAGTCTTATTGATTTTCATTAATTTATGTTGATTTTTTGAAACAATCCGTCTTAAATCTCATTTAAGATCCTGCTGGCTTCCTCAAATGGCTCTAGGGTTCTCTTTAAGATTCCCTGCGTTGCCGCGATAAAGATTCCATAGTTCACGATCGGAACACCTGCATCTTTGACTCTTGCGATACGGTTTTTCATCTCTCTTCTATTTAAAGTACATCCGCCACAATGAATGACCAGATCATAAGTATCCAGATCTTCAGGGAAAGAGTTTCCACTGCTTGTATGGATATCAAAATCCTTACCTGTATATTGTTTTAACCATCTTGGGATCTTTACAGTTCCGATGTCATCGCACTGTCTGTGATGGGTGCATCCTTCTGCGATCAAAATCTTCGCCCCTTCTTCTAAATGTTCCAAGGCTTTCACTCCTCTGACTTCTTCTTCCAGATCACCTTTATATCTTGCAAACAGAATCGAAAATGAAGTCAGTTTGACATCTTCTGGCACAATCTTTGAGACTTCGCCAAATGCCTGAGAGTCTGTAATGACCAATGCTGGTTTCTTGCCGATCTCTTCTAATGTCTTTTCTAATTCTGTTTCTCTTACGACAATGGAGGCTGCTCCTGCTTCTAAAAGATCACGGATCGTCTGCTGCTGTGGAAGAATCAGTCTGCCTTTCGGTGCTGCACTGTCGATCGGTACGACTAAGATCACAAAATCATTCGGACAGACCAAATCTCCAACGATCTTTAGCGTGTCATCATCAGTTGGAACCAGTTTTCCAATCTCTTCTTTTAAATCCCAGATCCCTTTTTTATCCTTTGCACTGACAAAGCAGGCTTTGTCTTCTTTCCATTCTTTGGCATTGAAAAGATCCATCTTATTGTAGACTTTCAGATAAGGAATCTTCCGGTCTTCGATCAAACGTATCATATCTTCTTCAAACTCTGTCATACCAGCTGTGGCATCCATGATCACAAGGGCGATATCTGCCTTGGCCAAGACTTCTTTTGCTTTCTTGACTCGCTTTTCCCCTAATTCTCCTTCATCATCAAGTCCCGGGGTATCGATCATAACTACTGGTCCTAATGGCAGAAGTTCCATTGCCTTGTATACAGGATCTGTCGTTGTTCCTTTGACATCGGATACGATCGCTAATTCCTGATTCGTCATAGCATTGATAACACTTGACTTCCCGGCATTTCGTTTCCCGAATAATGCGATGTGAATTCTGTCTCCTCTTGGTGTTGCATTTAAACTCATATGATTTCCTCCTGTCTGTCTTTATGGATCGTTAACTCTTTCTTTTATCTTTGTGCCTTATGATATCCCGCTGCTTTTGCTTCTTTCTCATTCTTAAATGTGACTAAATATTTTGATGTTCCCATACGGTCATAATCTCTTTGACCTGGGCAGTGATATACCTTTGATCTGCTGTTTCCACGGATTTCCTGTGAAGCAGTTGTTTTTGCCGCTGTTGTATTTTTGTTACTGCTGTTATTTTTGCTGTTATTAGATGAATTCTGGTTTGTGTGGTATTTCTGGCTTGCTTTTGAATTCTCTGTTGTTACCTGCACGCTGCTGTCTGCTTCACTGTCTCCTGACTCGTAATCAATCTTCACTCCATCCTGTACATTATATACAAAGACATTAAACTTGATATCTTCGCCCTTATCTTCCACAGACATCGCTTCCATCTGTACCCCTTTAGCTACCAGGTCATCTCCGTCAAAGACTGGCGTAACTCTGTATAATACATGATTGCCTGTCTCACGGACATAGTCACCGACCATCTCTTCATATGGTAACATTCCATCCACATTAAAAGATCTTGTTCCTGTGATCAGGTTCTTATTATTGGCATTCTCACCGGTCAGCTGGTAAGCGATCAAATGACAGCGGTTATATAGATATTTCCCATCAACGTTATCGTATTTTGCTGTATGCCATCCGGTTGGTTTTACCATACCGATTGCTCCGCGTTTTCCTTTTGGCATGATATCTTTTCCAACACACGCTTCCGCCACCTGACATCTTCCTTCAGAGTCAAGTCTGCTGTAAGACTCGTAGGATTTTGTTGTCAGATCCTTGGATGTAAAATCTGGATTATTATTGTCAACAGCAACCGTCATATTCCCTGAAAAATCTGGAATATTATCAGATGATACAGATTTGGTGGAAGAATTTGTACTTCCTTTGCTGCTTTGTTCGTTCTGTGTGCTTTCACCATTACTGCTATTGCCTGTACTCTGGCATCCTGCCAGTGATATCGCCATCATTCCTGCAATCAGCAGGGCATATAATTTCTTTGTTACTCTCATCATCAACTGCTTCTCCTCTTGTTATATTCTTTTCTGATCTAGCTTATTGTTTTGGAAGATAGATCTGTTTTGTGATCTCGTGAGTGGAACCTTCAATCTGTTCTTCTTCTGCAAGTTTCCATTCCTCAAGATCCACATCCAGTACCTGATCGGACGGATAGACTTTATTCCAACGGAAGATCACGATCTCTTCGATCTGATCTATCACTGGTTTTAATGGAAGATTCTCTACAATACAAGTCTCCCCTTTTCCTGCCTTGTGTAAGAAATCTTCACAAACAACCGGATCGTTGATCTCTTCATACAACTTCTCTGTATATGCATTCATATAGACCTTCTCCCCTTTGGTCATCTCCGCAATATACTCTCGCAAGCCTCGATCCTGGCTCTGCCTTCGATCATTAAACATCATACCGTTGTTGTTGTCTAAGCATAGAATTATTATCATTCTTTCCATCCTCCAATCGTACTTATGTTCTATTTATGTATTATATCTTGTGCGAGAGGATATTGCAATAAAAGAAGCTCTGAATTTCTCCAAAGCCTCTTCTTACTTTTCATTCTTTTTTGTATTCTAATTGTATCTATGATACTGCTTTCATCACTTTTTCTCTCATAGGCTGTGTCATTTTCTCTGGTTTTAAGATCTCTTTTAATTCTTCTTCCTTTAACAGACCTTCTTCTAATACCAGCTATTTTACAGAAATTCCTGTTTTTAATGATTTCTTTGCAATCTCAGCAGACTTTGCATATCCGATATATGGACATAACGCTGTTGAGATTCCAACACTTTTTTCAATATATTCTTCGCACTGTCCTTTATTTGCGGTGATCCCTGTAATACAGTGTTTTGTAAGTGTGGCTGCTGCCTCTTTTAAGGTATCGATGGATTCAAATAAATGATGGAATAAGACTGGTTCAAATGCATTTAATTCTAACTGTCCGGCTTCGGCTGCCATCGTGATCGTATAGTCATGTCCAATGATCAGGTATGCAACCTGTGATACAACTTCTGGAATCACTGGGTTGATCTTTCCTGGCATGATGGATGAACCATTCTGTCTTGCTGGAAGATTGATTTCTGATAAACCAGTTCTTGGGCCAGATGACATTAATCTCAGATCATTGGATATCTTGGAAATATCAACGGCACATGTTTTTAACACCCCGGATACACTGACAAATCCATCTAAGTTCTGTGTGGCATCAATCAGATCATCTGCCTGTTTTAATGAAATTCCTGCAACTTTGCTTAATTCATAAGAAATGTTCGCAAGATAGTAAGGGTCTACGTTGATCGCTGTTCCAATCGCTGTTGCTCCGATGTTTAAGACTTTCATCTCATCCATAACATTTTTTAGTCTCTTGATATCCCTTTTTAAGACATGTGCAAATGCTCCAAAGCTTTGTCCTAGTCGCATTGGAACTGCATCCTGTAATTGTGTTCTTCCCATTTTGAGGATATCATCAAACTCTGCTTCTTTTTCTTCCATAGCTTTTTCTAATTTCTCAAGTTCTTTGATCGTCTGTGGAAGTAATTTTAAGACGGTGATCTTTCCTGCCGTTGGGATTACATCGTTCGTAGACTGTGACATATTAACATGATCGTTTGGATGTACAATGCTGTAATCTCCTTTGGTTCCACCAAGGATTTCTATCGCACGATTGGCAATCACTTCATTTGCATTCATATTGGCAGAAGTTCCAACCCCTCCTTGGATCGCATCCACGATAAACTGATCTCTTAAATTTCCATCCAGTATCTCATCACATGCCTGAATGATTGCCTGAGCGATTTGCTGATCTAGTTTTCCAGACTTTTCATTCGTGATCGCTGCTGCTTTTTTGACCATTACGATGCTGTCGATCAACACTAGATGTAATGGACGGTGTGTGATCTGAAAGTTTGTGGCTGCACGCATACTCTGAACTCCATAGTATGCTTCTGCTGGTACGTTTAATGCTCCAATTGAATCGTGTTCCATTCTGCTTAACATTGTATTCCTCTTTTCTGATTACTCATGCTGTCGTTTTGTTTCAAGATTTTATGTGTTGGAGCTTAACACAGTATGCAATGTTCGTAAACCTTAATCCTGTCTTTCCAAATTTAAAGTTCAAATTTTGTGTTTCATCTTTTCTTTTTTTAATGAAAGTCTTGATTTACTTTAAATAATTAAGCGGTTGGAAGCGGAAGGAATTCTGACTGGATTTCATGCTTCTGTTGACCCGATCCAACTTGGTTATCATATTAAAGCATATATCAGTCTTGAGATCAGCCCTGCACAAAAACCCGAAGTTTATCCTTTTCTTCGAGCTCATCCAAATGTACTGGAATGTGATTGTGTAACTGGAAATTATTCTGTGCTGCTGAAGGTTGCTTTTCCTAGTACGATGGAACTGGATGAATTTATTGGGAAATTGCAGCACTTTGGGAAGACTAGTACGATGATCGTGTTTTCTACGATTGTTCAGAATCGCGGGGTGGTTCCTGAATAGTTGATTTGTTTTTATTTTGTTATATCCTAGACATCCCAAATGAACCATATTTATCTCTATGTACAAGAACTTAATAGACCACATTGAGTACCTTAGACCTTACGATATCTTGAAAGGTCTGCGAGAGTTTAAATTTCTGTTATCTAAAATAACAGGGTAAAATTTTGCATATGGAACATTTTCTTTTATAATTTGTGCAACCTTTTTACTTATTATAATTTCCCTATACTCATCGTAAAATTCATATGTCTTATTTACATCCTTTAATTTTTTTATTCCTTCTTCTGTTATTCTTTTCGGTATGAAATAGAAAATGTTTTCATTTTCTGTCATATTTATTCTTTCACATTTTTCACATTGATTTTCAAATTTATAATTTTCATCAATATAACTTTTCTGTGGTAATATATTATCAGTAATAAAAGTATATCCTAATATCTTTTTACTTTTGCTTATAATCGGCTGAAAATATTTTTTATCTACTCCTGATTCTTTTAATTTCTCCACCAGTTTTGGTAATAACAACAACTCTCCTGTTCCATCCAATCCTGCAAACCCATAATCATTCTCATGTTTTTTTATATATCCTTTTGGTTGTACATAAAATAAGCTATTTGTTTTTTCTTTACTATGACAACTTTCACATCCACTATATTCATTTTCAATATCTTCGTATTCTTCACAGTAATATTCTGGAAAACATAAAACGAATGCTTTTGCCTTTTCAAATTCTTCATCTGTAATTTTAACACCATAATTTAAACAAATAAATTCTACATCTTCTTTGTTTGATTTATAAAATTCAATTATTTGTTTATATAGTTCTAAATCTTGATTAATTTTATATGTATATTCTCCAGCAAATCGATTTCCTGTTCTATATTTCTTTAATCTGTATAAAAATCTAGAGATAATTTTTTTTACTTTCCAATCTGTTTCTTCATCATTATAACTTAATACAATTTCTACATTAACTTCCAATTTCGTCTCCTCCTGTTATCACTACAATTTTGCTGCTTTTGTTTTCTCTAAATCGACTTATCTTTGCTTTTATCCAAAAATCACCAATCACTAATTCATTGAAATCTTAAATGCTTACAGAGAATTCTTGCTATATTATGTTAAAAGAGGAGTCAGATTTCTCTGACTCCTTCAAGTATGTGTCCGAAAGTATATATCAATCCTGCTTTGAATATGATTCAATCAAACAGTCATGTTTCTTATTGCTCTTATCATAATTAATACCAACAAGCAAGATGTCACCTGTATAATTTAATATTGAAGATACATATTTTTTATCTTTCACCTGCTTTAATGCAGTTCTCGCATTCTGATTCCATTTCAGTTCCACTATCAATGCTGGATAATCTACTTTATATTCTGGTTTTGGCACAAACACAAAATCTGCGAATCCTCGTCCTGTTGGCAATTCACGTATTGGTTTAAAATAGTATTGCATTGCACTCAAATAAGCAATTGCTAATACACTGCTTAATGAGTTTTCGTTATTATATTGAATAACGGATACATACTCATTATGAATCTTTTCAATCTGCTTCGCAACTTCCTTACCATCCATATCCAAAGTTGCATCCAATAATTGTTCTGACTCCTGTTGAAACAACAACATTTCATTCCAATGTGTACTCTCAACCGCTGTCGTTAACTCTTGTCGAATTTCTTCATTTGGCACAAATGCTGTCTTCTTTTTTTCATTATATCCTAGATATCCCAAATGAATCATATATGTCAAAACATCGTCTTTACTTTTTATGTCTTCTACATCATTTTGAAATGTTGCCGTGTTCACTTTGACTTCTGCACCTGAAAGCATCTCGATGATCGCTGTTTTCAATCCATCATAGTTCATATTGATCAATGGTACAACTACATCATAAGATGCTGTTTCTGACCAATAGCTTTTAAATTCGTCTCTCATCATAACACTAACAACAGCTCTTGGATTATAAACTTGATAATCTTTCAAAAGATAGCCATCATACCATCTCTTTACCTCATCAAAATCCTGATGATATTCTTTTGCCAATTTTTTTACTTCATCTTCTGTAAATCCAATGTAAGGTGCCAGCTTACTTGCACTTAACATTGTAAATTCATCAAAATTATTTAAAGCTGATTGTGTTTTTTCTTTTTTGATTGGAAGAATACCAGTAAGGTATGCAAGTTGAATATATTTTGTTGGTTCCGTCCCTTTGAACATTCCTCGTAAAAAGGTAATGTATTCACCTTGTCCTTGTCGGTTGATCACCGCATCACGAATCAGTACATCCCATTCATCTATAATAACAATAAATTTCTGTCCTGTTTTATCTTTTATCCTTGAAAGAGCATCTGGCAAATAAGATACCTCATCCGATAATATTTCTGGATAGATTTCTTTTAGTTCATCTAATATATTCTTTGTAATAAATTCTACAATATAATTTACATCCTTGCAGTTTGCAAGAAACCATTGGATATCCATGTGGATATCCAATGGTTTCTTGCAAAC
>ERZ791800.339-NODE-339-length-44299-cov-125.887578_pt1 | contig 44299 bp, 46 predicted proteins | sample MGYA00510310_ERZ791800 | MGnify/ENA primary metagenome ERZ791800 (study PRJEB30046, sample SAMN00791954) | human gut metagenome | study: EMG produced TPA metagenomics assembly of the A metagenome-wide association study of gut microbiota in type 2... | reverse complement strand
TTTTATCGAGAAACTGTTATTTTTACCCTACTATTTTGGGGTGGGAAACTTTAGTTATTGACACTTATACCTATATATTATTTCTATTTCTCAATGCCTTTTCCAATACCTCTTGTGAAATTTCATTATGGAGTCTAACAATCTCTTGCTGAATTTCTTCTGCATGTTGTAAGTCGCCAATATTCACACAATACTGATGAAGTTTTTGCAGAACCGCAATAGCTTTCAAATTGTTTCCACAAATCGCCAAAGCCGCCAAATCTTTCTGTTGTTCATTATTGGCTGTCACTTTGAGCACCTTGAACATATTATCTAAAAATGTATACATAATTACTCAGTTACAAATATTTATACATAACTTTTATTCTAAGGCGGTCACATCGCGCATAACCTGACCAGACCGCTTTGGTCCGCCAACCTTAGAGCGTAGCGGTTCTGAGCACTGTAGGGCGGTTTTCTCCCTCGCTCCTGAGGTTTCTGTCCCCCACAAATGGGGGACCCGAAGGGGGTGTAAAGACCATTGAAGAAGACCGAGATGAGAGGTGGAGCCTTCCTTAAAGGTAAGGAAGGACGGGTAGGTTTTCGAAAAATCCTCCTTTTATCTAATGAGGAACGTGGCGATTCGATAACGCATACCCTCCAATCACCCCATAACATACCAGCGGTATGAAAAAGGCAATCGGCATACTCCCTGTAGTATCTGCTATATACCCCATGATTACTGGAGCGACCGCTCCACCCACTATCGTCATAATAAGCAACGAAGAGGCTAATTTGGTATTTGTACCCGCATCTCTTAATGCCAGCGAGAAGATCGTCGGAAACATGATGCTCTCTCCCAGATACAGGGCGAAGAACGCAATGAGAGATAAAGTACCGCTACATACCACCACAATCAATGTGGCAACAAAGGTGAGGATGGCACAAGCCAGCAGCACCAGCCTTGGCTGGATATAATTCATGATGACACCACCAGCCAACCTGCCGATAAAGAACAGACCCATTCCGCCAAAGGCGAGATACAGACTGGCAGTCTGCTTCTCAAAATGAATACTCTCCTCAGCATAGTTGATGAAGAAACTGTTCACACCCGTCTGGGCAGCCACATAAAGAAACAAGGTCAGCATACCGAAACCGAATGCCATCACTCGCATCGGCTTCTCCTCCACCATCTCGTTCGTATCCGCCTCATGCGCTCTCCTTGGGTCCGGCAACTTGATTCTTGACAGAACCAGTGCCACAGCAAGCACGAAGATACCCACCAGGGCATAAGGGATGGCAATGTTGACACCCGAGAACAGGAGCTGTCCGCCAACCAACGGTCCCACAATCCATCCGATACCATTGAGCGACTGCGACAGGTTGATTCTGCTCTCCGCCTTGTCAGGATGTCCCAGTACCGTAGTATAAGGATTCGCACTCGTTTCCAGACAGGTCAATCCGCATCCTATCACAAACAGCGACAGAACAAAGAAGTAGAAACTGTTGATCCTGCTTCCCGGTATGAACAACAGAGCACCGATACCGAAGAGCACCAGTCCTGTTATCACTCCCCTCCTGTAGCCCCACTTCCGGATAATCCATCCGGCAGGCAGTGCCATCAGAAAGTAGGCACCATAGACAGCTGCCTGCGTCAAGGCCGACATCGCCTTGCTGATATGGAACAACTCCTGGAAATGCGGATTCAGCACCTCCAGGATGCCATGAGCAAAGCCCCACATGAAGAAGAGACTGCTGATAATGAGGAAGGGCACCAGATAGTTATGCCCTTCGTATCTGAAGATGGATGGCTTTGTCATGATTCTCTGCGAATTTAAGACTGTCCTTTACTACCAGTGCCAGATAACCGCCGCCACCGGCTCCCGGCATCTTCCATGCCAGTACCTCCTCCATGCAGCTGTAGCGGTCAATCATCGGCTGCACACTCGCCTCCGGTTCTATCACACCGTTGATAGACGGATTCACCATACCCGGGAACATCGCAATCTGGGCCTCGAAAGATGCCCTGTATGCTGCCGCAAAGGCATCGAGGTCGTGCGCCAGAATCGCCTTCCAGCAGGCATCAGCCGCATCAGCCAGCGCCTTCACCTTCTCAAGCGTGATATCCTTACCTTCCACCACACTGCATCCCGGTCTCCTCGGTTCCATCGGAATCATCACCAGATGGTCTTCCAGAAAACGGAGGGTCATCTCATCCTGCGTACTCTCAATCTTCTCCGGCCAGAAGTTGTTGTCATAATAATGACGCACCAGACCGGGAACACAGATACCGATGGAATCCTGGGCACCAGAGATGATACCATCGTGACGCTCCGGATTATTCTCGAAGCAGAATACCAGTCGGGCGAGCATCTCCGGATCCATCTTCGGCAACTTCACCGGCCATATCTTCTGAATCATCTTACGGGTAGAGGTAGACAGACCACAACGGTTGCGCACCTCAAAGGTAGGTTCCAGCGAGATGGTAATCGCCCATCCCGGATGATACATGCTTACATAAGGCTGGTCAATCCATGTACCAGCCAGATCCAGACGGGTAGGAATCCCCGCCTCCTGTGCAGAATTATCTGATACATTCGATAACGCCTTCTTCAAGTCAGAAGAAGACCGTGCCTTCAAACCCGCATGAGGCGTGCGCTGGAGTTCGACATATTCGATGCCCCTTTCCTTACAGATCCTACGTTTCTCATCAGACCCACCTTCAGCGTTCACCACAAACACATCCGGTTTCACCTTATCAAGAGTTGGCAGGAAATCGATGACTCCACTTCCCTCATTGATATACGCATCCTTCACCGCCTTTATATTCTTGACCATGAATAGCCTTTCCTCCTGCGGGAACATAGGCTTGCGATGCTTATACTCCAGATAAGTAGCATCCGATCCGATACCCACATACAGGTCACCATACCGTGATGCCTGCTGGAAAAACTCCACATGACCAGAATGTAGCAGGTCATAACAACCGCTCACAAAAACTTTCTTTGCCATAAACTTTATGAAAAGTTAATGGTTTACAGTTAACAGTTAATATCAACCTGCTAACCATAAACCATAATATATTAATTGAAAATTATTAACTGAAATTCGTAATCTATAAATTGTAACCAGCAATCTATAAACTATTAATTGTAAATTACAAACTTCCCTCTCCTGGCGGTCACATCAGCAAGCTGTCCCCAGGCGGTTCCAGCCCGCACAACTTTTATCTTATATAACCCAACAAGTCAAGATACATCATCCTTGACTCCAAGTGTTCATCTTCAGGAATATGATTTGCTTCTTTCTCTAATTCTTCTGTTGCGTACAAGAATTTGAAGCCATTCTTTGCATAAAAACGTAATACATTTTCCTTGTTATAGGCATCAACCACAATAAAACGGCAACCAGTCTTATTATCAGGTAACAAAAACCAAGATATGATATAGTCTATTGCTTGTGAGCCAATACCATCATTAGTATCTTGAAAATTCTTCGCAACTCCAAGTCTTCCTATCAATACTGCTGGATAACTTCTTGTTCTTTTGGAATTAGGAATTTTTCTCTGTATTTTGTTTCTTGAAGCATTCGGAATCAAAGCAGCCTTGATACTATCATTTGCCAATGTAAAGGCACAAACGATTTCATCCTTACCACTTCTTACCGTGGCAAAGAAATATGTTTTTCCCAATAATTGCCCATCATAAAGACAAGCCTCCTGATGAAAGAAATCATCAAGATCTTCATCACCACAGCTAAAAGAGTCAAGCTCTTCTTTTGTCGTAACTCGATAAAGAGAGCAATTACTTTGCAAAAGGACTCTTTCCTCCATGCGCTTTCAAATTAGCAGTTGAACGAATCAAAATCTTCTCAACGTCATCAAATGACATTCGCAATGCCTTTCTTTGTGGATTGCGTTCATTCTCCTCTGCCTCACGAACAAATCGTTCAGCGGTCTCACCTGTCAGAACCGGAATACTTCTTATTTCTAATGCCATAACCTTTTATTTTAGATGATTAATATTATGTCACAAAAGTACACTTTTTCCCCGAAACTACCAAGAAAATGGCAATAATTCTGCAAGTTATCAGCAAATTAGTACAAAATTAACTATTAACTGTAAACTGCTATTTCCCGGCGGTTCCAGCCCGCACAATATGGCGAAGGGCTTTGATGCCCCGCCAACCTTAGAGCGAAGCGGTTCTGAGCACCGGAGGGCGGTTGCATCCTTCCTTCTGAGGTTTCTGTCCCCTACAAGGGGAACCGAAGGGGTCGTAAAGACTATTGAAAAGGCTTGGTTAGAGGTGGAGTTCCCTTTGGCTAAAGGGAGACGGAGGGATTCGAAAAGACTTCTTCAACGGTAAGGAAGGTTTCTGTCCTATGTGAGGGGGGAAATCAAAGAATATCTGATGTTGCTTCTCCACCCTATTCCTTCGTCATATTCCAAAGGAACAAGCTATTACCGATGATATATCTGCGCCACATATCCAAAGGAATTTCACCTTTTATGATGGATATGCATGTCTTTACATCATCACTATTAGTATTTTCTAAGATTTTGTCGATGATAGCATTACCTTGATAAGATTTGTCCTCTGGTATCCCAAAGACCAAATCATTATAGAAGAGATACGGCTCAAAACAATATTGTTCATATCTTTCTCAAAAAAATGGGAGAGGGAGCCGTTCGCCATATATTGCTATTCTTTGTTTGTTTCCATTGCAAGGGCGAACAAGTACCTGCCGAACTCATCGGTTAGTTGTATTTTGTCATTACCAAGCATCAGTCCGTTCAAGTTATACCCACCACGTTGAGTGACAGGTAGTTTGTATCTCTCGGCATACTCTCTAGCTATGTCCATAACCTTCAGGTTCTTCTTTGTCCAAGTCTTTCCTAAATTTGTCGTCAGGTTATTCACCTCCACAAACCAAGGCCAACGGTCATTTGGTATATTGGTATGTTTGGGAGAACTCATTACTTTGAAAACCGAGATGATTTTTCTTGCACCAACAGCGTAGGTAATGAGTATATCTCCAACACGCACAGCTTTTGGCAATCTATTCGCAAAATGTTGTTTTTGAAACTTTTCAGAGTAGTCGCCATCAAAAATTTTGTGATTGTTAGAACCAATAGGCTTGATGAAGAATCTTGTTCCGTTTGGTATTTGAGGTAGGCTGAGTATGTCATCTATCTGTATCTCTTGCTGTTTCACTTTCTTCCAACCTTCTTCACGAGTCTTGTCCGCTCTTTTCTTTATCAGCTCCAACTTATCACTTGTCAGTTCAATATTTGCATCGACAAGCAACTGCTTTTCCATACAGCCAATGGCTTTGGCATCTTCAACCAGACATCCCCATTCATGATTTTGCTTTAATCCATGTTGTGTAAGATTGGCAGACGTTATGATGGCCGCAAATGGAACTTCATTATTCTTGAATATATACACTTTGCCATGCAGCATATTGTCAATGCGTATCTGCCAATTAATACCATGCTCTTTCGTCGCTTTGCGAAACGACAATAATGAATCTATCTTTTCAACTGCCTCATCGTTTTTCATCGTAGTGATGAACGTGATTTTTCTGGTAGAGCCCTTCTTTGATACGTTGGAAACAAACGTTTCAAAGTTTGGGAAGCAGAAAGGATTTGCTATCAATAATTCATCAGCTTGCTTGCATAAGGCAAGTAAGCAGTCATAATGATTGTGACAAGAAAAGTTCTCTATGATTTGCATGATGTTTACTCTTCAAATTTAACTCCTTTTATTCTTCATCCTCCAAAAGAAATGCCATGTTCTGAAGATTGGCTCACTCAATGCCTCAGCAGGATAGAATCTAACGAAGTGCTGTCCGAAGTTGCCGCCATTCAGTATCTCTGCCAGCAACAACTTTCCTTGCTTTTCATCCATCGGAGCTATCATCTTCTCCTCTGATAGTCCCAATGCCTCATGCAGCACATACATCATCGCCCCGGCAAACTTCCACAATTCCAAATACTTCAATTCTCTCTGCACCAAATCTAAAGCTGTAGAGGCAGAAGAACCTGAAGCAGAAGAACAGGAAACAGAACTCGTATCCCCACTAACACCCCGGCGGTCCCATCCCGCACAACCATGGCGAAGACCGCTTTGGTCCGCCAACCCTATAGCGTAGCGGTTCTGAGCACCGGAGGGCGGTTACATCCTCTCTCTTCGGGCAAGAGAGAGGCTTGGTGAGAAAGGTGGAGCCTTCCTTAACGGTAAGGAAGGTTTCTGTCCCCCGGAAACGGGGGAACCGAAGGGGGTGTAAAGACCATTGAGGGTAGGTTTTCGAAAAAAGATATTATCTATCTTTATACATATTCTTGTAATACTTCTGATACTCCCCAGAAGTAACATGGTCCATCCAGTCCTGGTTCTCAAGATACCACTTCACGGTCTCCTCGATACCCTCCTCAAACTGGAGAGATGGCAAATCTTTGCCGCCTGGAGCAGAGACAGGGTACCCATCACGTTGGTATGAGCGAAAGTGAATGGATCCTTGATACTTCTATCTACGTGGCTCTCGGCAGCGAGATGGATGATGCCATCCACCTTGTAGTCCTGCATCAGCTTCAACATCAGGTCGAAATCGCAGATATCCCCCTTAACGAAAGTATAGTTAGGCTTATCCTCAATATCCTTGAGGTTAGCCAGGTTGCCTGCGTATGTCAACTTGTCGAGGTTGATGATGTGATACTCAGGATATTTGTTCACGAAAAGCCTTACTACGTGTGAGCCGATGAAACCAGCACCGCCCGTGATAATGATATTCTTCATTTTCTTAATATTCTAAATTCTTCTTTAATGTTTGATCTTTCTCTTCAAGGATTGAAAGGAGATATTCATCACTCATTCCTGTCCCTCCCGATACCGTTGCTGCATACTCTACAATCATCCTATAACATACCACCTGTATGAGAAAAACAATCATTTGTATTGGGTGATGTTTAGTTCCATATTGCTGAAAGTATTATTATCAATAAAACATCGCTAACCTTTTTATCCCTAATTCTTTTATAGGACTAATAACCGTTCCCAACTCATTGATAATATTTCCATATTCTACAACCAACTTTACAGTATCAGATAAATGTAAGTTTTTTGAAATATCAAGTTGTTTGCAAACATCGTTATCACGATGAGCTGCAACATTGTTTCTCACATGTTTTAATTCGTCTGCATTGTCTTCCCTGAATTTTGCAAGACATTTCTTCACCCCTTTCAAGGCAGAGTAATCATAGCTTGGAAAATTGGTGTTGATAAACTTCATTATCTTTCCTGTATTTTTTATCAACTTCTCTGATGTCTCATAAATAGCAATATATGCACTTTTTATGGCGTCTTGTTGTTCCCATGAATCATTATCTGCAGATAGCCGCTTTGTATATAGCTTCATCTCGATACTTGCCATTTGTATATGTCCTAACGTATTCCAAATAGTCAAGTTATCCGTGAATGCTTCTTTCTTGGCTGTCCATACTGGCATTACAGAAAGACTCGCTTTATCTAGAACCTTATTACACTGCGTAATATTTGTTTTGCAATGTTTGATACCTTTCACAATTTCTTCAAGACACGCTTGCTCCACTTGCAAGGTTGAATCCAAGTTGTGTCTTAACTCTTCTCGATTCTCTTCTATGCGTTTGAGAAGAAATATATCTAATTGGCTCTTGTTATTTTTCATTGCGGTGTTTTGCTTCAATGAATCAAGTTCTTTGTCTGACCACGAATGAACTGTAAGTCCTTTGTTCTGAACATTAGAAATCGCTTGTTCATCTTCTGGCTGCAATGAATAGGGCTTGTCTATTATAAAATTCTCTTTTGAGTTCATAACAGAATCATTCCTCAAACGTTTCAATAATTGTCTCTATGATTTTCTTCATTGGGTCGATGTCATTCAGATTGCCTACAATCTCTTTCAAGAAACTGATTTTATCCTGCACTTCCTCCTCTTTAATAGTATCATAGGATATACCATTCATCAGTTCTCCAACAATACTAGCTAAATACCGATTACGAGTTGTTGGCACATGAAAGACTTTCAATAATACTTCTTCTGCCGACCATCCATAAGTATTGCTTTCTATTCTTTTCGCTTTTATCAGACATTGTTTGTCTTTATATAGATGCAGCACTTCAGAGCGTTTTATCGGTAAGTCTGAAACCAAGAAGTTACTATGTGTAGCTATCAACAGATGGCAGGCTTGTCCTCTTAGACATTTGTCTAAGTAGTCTATTACACAGTTCATACCCAATGGCATGGATGGAATTATTGATTCGATTCAGTTGTTCTTGTGAGGCAGAAGCTATATTACTGAGAAGAGTAAACAAGATGGAAGTCGGTGAAATCATGTTTCCATTGACTTTTGCACCTATATACTTCATATATGAAACTGCTCTCTTTCTTCGCTTCTCGGAACCTTAAACTTATCACAGATGCTAAAACTGGTAGTCACAATCCGTGGCAAATAATCGAGTAAAACAGAACTTTCGTCTCCGTCTATATAAAAATGCAAATGTCCTTCTTTCCAATCTTATGTAAAGATTGCGCAAATCATCCCCACGGATGAAAGCTCCCACGGATAATTAATCTCCCACAGATTCCACAGATTTGCACAGATTATTTTCCATGTGGACTACACTTCCACCCATCTGCAAGTAAACGGTTGCCCAAGCAACAGAAAATCTGTGAAAATCTGTGCAATCTGTGGGAGACTTTATCTTAAAGAAATTTCCCAATCCATAAGCCAATCAACTTACAGATTGGGATTTAATCAATTGTCTCCGTTAGGTTTATGGCTCAACAATTGAGCCGTTTCAGAAAATTCGTTTATAAGTTGAACCATATTCGGATTATCATTTCTTACAATGATAGTTGCTTCATTCAAAATGCCATCAGCATCAACCAAAGAAGTACTCATGGTTGAATAAGAATATCTATGTTTAGAAGCATTAAACCAACGGGCAAACAATCTGCTACGCATAGATTGTCTCCCATCACCTGTAGAGCAAATATACAACAACGCAACTTGGTTTTCGTTAAAGAACTCTTCCACAATAGGCATTATTGTATCTTTTACCTTATTGTCACGTGGTGACTTCTTGTTGTTGAGATTCGCAATAATAAGTTGGTACGCCCCTTCTTGTATAATCATATCATCATACATAAAACTAACAGCCAACTTTACATCATTGTCTGTCACGAATCGATAAGACCCATCTTGCTCAAACAACTTTACACAATAGGGTGTCAGTGCATTAATTTTGTCAATGGGAAGTGGAATCATTACAATACACTAAAATATTTGGCTTCTTTTCCAGTTTCCTTACGATATTCCTCACGCATACTTCTTTCCAACTCTGCAACAAATGCTTTTTTCTTATCGATAGAAGCTTGTACTCTCTTCAAAGCCTCTTCTCTTGTTAATTTCATTGTTCTCATAATCTTCTCCTTTTAAACGTTTAAAAATGTATTTAGATTGCAAAAATACACTTTTCCCCTCACACCACCTAATTTCTTTTCTTATTTTAACGCAAAGATTGCGCAAACCGAAGACAATACAAAATAAGCTTGTTTATTTTTATTGTTGAGGTGCAGCCAATCTTATGTAAAGATTGCGCAAATCGAATAAAGGCATCATCCTTTTACAGCAATCCTTTCCTGTCATTATCCTCAAACCAGTCCTTCAATGCTTCCTCAAAGCTCCACTTAAACTGATAGCCGCAGTTTTTCAATTTCTCACCACAGATATTAGTAGAAATCTGGAGCTTCTTCACTCTTGCAGGACAGATACCCATTGGTGAACCAAGAAGCATAGCAGCCCTAACCATAGTCTGGCGACCAACCTTCTCATTGATATGTTCCATAGCCTTGGCAGCAATACCCTCCTTGGCACCAAGCAAGAAGATCTTGCAGTCTGCATCATCCTTATGATACATATAATAAGAGGTGAAGAAGCTGGAACCCGGAATCGCTTCCTTGATTGGAGTCTTCAACAACTTGCCGAACAGGTAGAGGATTTTACTGTCACACACCACCCATTTAGACTTCTAATACACGTCATAAAACTCCTTGTCCTTCTGAAGCTTAATCAGATGGTCAAGATTAGGAGTCACAAGAATACCCTCCTTCAGGTTCTCCAAGAGTTCCTGACGGGTAATGTTCTGAATATCTATATTTAATACTTTTACAGTTTTCATAACTTATTGTTTATCTTTCTCTTTTAATTTCAAAGAATCAATTACTTCCTCTGACAACATGGAATAAAGTTTTCCGCATGTAGTCTCACTAGCCTTATTGTCAACTATAAATTTGATAATCCTTTGTGCTATCTGAGAACTATGATTAATCAAAGCCATATAGAATTCTGCATAATACGACAGTGATATCCTACATGTTTCATCAGTAATAAAGGCATACTCTATAAAGTTTTGCACGAAGGTCTCTTTATTAGGTATCTCGTTTGTAATTTTAGGGAAGTAATGTACAAAATAGCAAAACTCTTCAACAGTAGCTTCACGATTACCTATAGTGAAACCATTTCTCACTCTATTCATAATCGGGATAACGTCACTTTGACTCGTTCTATCAAGAATAAACTGTACAAATTCATTGTTTACCAAACTAATATCATGATTGTCACAATAAAGATTAAATACCCGAACGAGTTCTTTAAGTAAATATCCATCAGCTTGATTCCAACTATTAGTTCCCAAGAATGACACAACAAAATCATTCCAATATCCATCAACAACAACTCCGGACGAATTAAACAAATAATGCTCACCAGTCTTCAAGCATTCACGTCCAATGCTAACAATCAATCTTACTAATTTACAATCAACATCTTTGATTTTTGGAAAAATATTACATGGAACTAATGTTTCCATATCGTCCATGATTTTTTCTTGTTCTTCTTTCATCAAATCATCAACGTATAGACTAAAATAATTCAATATATCACTCCAAGATATTTCTGTGACTAATTGAATAATTGACATTTTTTCTATAGTAGTTCTTAAATTAAGATTGCCAACTATTTTTTGACGTATGATACTAGCTGCCATTTTTTGCCTACATGTGTAAACATCTGAAAGATTATCAAATACATGATAAAATCTAGCATACTTTGCACTGATACGAGCAAGTTCATCAATACATTCATCTGCTACGACTGGCTGCTTTCCCGCTAAAATCATAGAAAGGAAGATAAAATCCCAATAACCTGGTTTACCTAAATATTCCGGCTGGTCATATACCAAAGGATATAAGTTTTCAAACACTTCAACTTTAGGCAAATCTTTTACAGCCGAAATACTTCTCTTTTCAATTTCTACAAGTTCAAACGATATAAAATACAACAAGCTACAAATGTTATCCTTATCTACATCCTCATTTTCAATTAGCTTTTTACAGAAATCATACAAAGATTTGAACGAATATCTTAGATCATTCACAAGATATTCAACAAGTTCCGGCCTTTTATATGATTTAAGATTTGTATCAGAAAGGCTACTTATCAAATCTTCACTTGTTGTATATAGATGATATCTCAAATAATCTTGTTTTGCGACATTAAGATAATCCAAGAATACATCGCCAGGAACCTTTATCCACTCTATTTGAGAAAAATCAAACACAATATTCTGAACATCCAAGAATTTGGATAGTTTATCCATAGCATGGAAATAATCTTCACCTTTAAAATCTGAATAATTTTGCAAGTCAGCAACTATTACTTTTATTAATCCTTGTTTGTTTTTTTCAGAACAATTAGACAGCAAGAAATGCAATTCTTCACCAAATTCAAGTTTACCAATTCCTACTTTTTTCCATTGATTAGCCAAATAGTCCCATTTATGTGTAATTTCAGATTTTCCCTCTTCTGATAAATTTCTAATATCAAGCTTTCCTAACCCTCCAATATATTTGTTAGTCAAAGTTAGAGGAGCATCATTAATCACATCCGTCAGAACTGTTACAAAATGAGGATGATTTGCATATTCATTAATATCCAAACCGCCACCTTCTTCAAAAAATGCACGCAAATAATTACGCATTGGCAACTGTCTTGCAAGTTCATCATTAGTCAATCCATAAGCAAGTTTAGCTAGATTCACCTTCGTCCGCTCTTGATGTACAAACAAGCCCTCTACATTCTCAAAAATATCATTACTCAACAAATATTCATCAAGTTTCCTTCCATTTTTGTGATTCGTTACTTTTCTACATACATACAAAGCTATATCTGCTAACGGTATTTTTTCATCCCACATTCTAACCAAAGAAACCATCTGATTAAGAAAATAAATCACATCTCTTGGATTAGGATTTGGGTTCAAAACCCTAAATATCTGATTGATTCTATTTTCATCCTCATGTTCCCCAAAAGCCTCTTCAAAATAAGCTTTAAACAGAAGTTCATAGTCCGAGATTACCGGTGGCGAAACTCGATAAACCATTGAAAATGTTTTCTTGATAAAGTTGTCACCTTCCTTACTATCACCTTCAGAAAAAGCCTTAACCAGATGTTTCTCATCATAAGGTATGACAACCCAAATATTATCAAAGACTTCACCAGCAAAGAAAGCGTAGATCGAACTCCATAATTGCCTTACCTTTTCTGGAGCCAAGCGATCCATATTATCAAATACAAGAATTAGCTTTTGCTTATGATTATTATCTATATAATCAGATATTGCTTGCATCCAATTTCTAAACTCTTGTATAGAAGGCTCTTCGCTGCTCACATATTCCTCCGTCACTCTTTCAGAATCTTCTTTTGTGACCCATTGTTTCAAAAAATTTAAAGAACAACTGCTATAAGCATATACTCCAATAAGTATCATTCCCAAGAGATAAGGAGCTAGTAAGACCACCCAATACAAATATGTGTTATCTTCGCAATCAGCAAATTTATCAGAACTAATAGTAGAAGTTACATGAGCTAAACAGACAATTAGCAACATCATAATAGTAAAACTGGTTGCTTTTACTGTTGGTCTTGTTGTTGTAACAGTTTTGTTTGACAATAAATAACTCAGCAAACTACTCCATTTATCTTCCTTCACTTCTCCGTTGCGAAGCCTAACCTTACCTTTGCCTTGAAGGAAATCTTTCTTGATAAGTTCAGTTGTAAGTACCTCAAGAATAGATCTACGCTGCAAATCTTCTTGATGTCCCCAAGCATCATAAGTAAAGAGATAGTATTTCTTATCAAAATTATCAATTGCACTCAATTGCTTGATGACATTTGATTTACCAGATCCCCAATCTCCTTCCAGCCCCATAATATGCGGCAACATAGTACAACTATTTATCGTATCATAAATAGCATGCGCTACTATATGCTGAGACTTTCCCTCAAAGAAATCCTTTCCCTCAGGAGTGTTAGAAATATAATGTGTTAACATATTGAACCCCTTATTATTAAAAATGTCAGCATTTACCTTTAATCCATGACCCAAAAACAGGAGAATCACATATTGCTTTGTAGATCAACTTATTTAATTCTTCCGTAGTTACAATCTTTTTATCATTAATAGCTTGCTTTATGTCTTCCAAAAGTTTCCTTGGTTGACAAGTACTAACATAGATTGCCATAATTCTATACATTTATAAGATTAATTATCGTTAATAATAATTCACTACGCTATTGTAAATCTATCAAAATATTTACAGGACGCAATTTTTATACCCCACTCTATCATCTCTTAGGCATACTTCTCAACACTATGCTTCCAAGGCATCTCAAGTTTTTGGGGTTATAATCTAGCAGAAATTTTAGGTAAAGGCATGCTTAAGCGCACTCCTTTACCTCTTCGGATTCCTCAACGCAGTAACGTGGAAGTTATACCTTCGTAATTGTGGGGCAAAAGTACCATCTACGTTTTTTCCTAACATTTTAATAATTATATGACATAATAATTATAGGAAAAGCTATTATCGGTTTGAATACATATTATCATAATACTTCTGATACTCCCCAGAAGTAACATGGTCCATCCATTCCTGGTTATCGAGATACCACTTTACGGTCTCCTCGATACCCTCCTCAAACTGGAGAGATGGCTCCCAACCCAATTCCTTCTGCAGCTTGCGAGAGTCGATGGCATAACGCATATCGTGCCCCTTTCTGTCAGTTACGTAAGTGATGAGATCCATATCCTCGCCTTCCTTTCTGCCGAGCAGACGGTCAACGGTCTTGATGACCACCTTGATGATATCGATGTTCTTCCACTCGTTGAAACCGCCGATGTTGTAAGTCTCGGCAATCTTACCCTTGTGGAAAATCATATCGATGGCACGGGCATGATCTACTACATACAACCAGTCGCGCACGTTCTCACCCTTACCATATACTGGCAATGGCTTGCGATGACGGATATTGTTGATAAACAGCGGAATCAACTTCTCTGGGAACTGGTATGGACCGTAGTTGTTAGAGCAGTTGGTCACGATGGTAGGCATACCGTATGTATCGTGGAAAGCACGAACGAAGTGGTCTGAGCTTGCCTTAGATGCAGAGTATGGAGAGTGAGGATTGTACTTGGTAGTCTCCAGGAAGAACTCCTCGCCGTAAGCCTCATGGTTCTTACCGCTGGATGCCTTGGTGGTGAAAGGAGCAGGAATGCCCTCAGGATGAGTCATCTGCAATGCACCATACACCTCATCGGTAGAGATGTGGTAGAAACGCTTACCCTCGTATCCCTCAGGAAGACTCTCCCAGTAAATCTTTGCCGCCTGGAGCAGAGACAGGGTACCCATCACGTTGGTATGAGCGAAAGTGAATGGATCCTTGATACTTCTATCTACGTGGCTCTCGGCAGCGAGATGGATGATGCCATCCACCTTGTAGTCCTGCATCAGCTTCAACATCAGGTCGAAATCGCAGATATCCCCCTTAACGAAAGTATAGTTAGGCTTATCCTCAATGTCCTTGAGGTTAGCCAGATTGCCTGCGTAAGTCAACTTGTCGAGGTTGATGATGTGATACTCAGGATATTTGTTCACGAAAAGCCTTACTACGTGTGAGCCGATGAAACCAGCACCGCCCGTGATAATGATATTCTTCATTAACTTTGAACTTTGAAAATTGAACTTTAAACTTTATGATTTGTATTTTTGAGCAGACTTCTAACAATCCTGCTTAAGATTAGCTATACACTTCTCCAGAGAATCCACCCAATAAGGAACCTTAACACCAAAGGTCTCCTTGATGGTTCGCTTATCCAATACAGAATAAGCAGGACGAGTTACAGGAGAAGGATACTCCGAGCTATAACATGGTTGGATATCACATCCCGTATGACCGGCGATTCTTGCAATCATCTGGGTGAAATCATACCAGGAGCAGACACCCTCGTTTGAGAAATGATATACTCCAACATATTCATCTTTGCTCTGGGCAGCCTTTACCTTATCCAATATGGTGATAATGGCATTAGCCAAATCAAGTGCGTATGTAGGTCCACCTCCTTCATCGCCTTAGCCAGATTCTCAGGAGCCTCCGCATTGAGCTTTTCTGCCAATGCTGCCAGTTTCTCATCAGTCTCGCAGGCATCCACATTGGTCCATGCTGCACAATTCACGATGGCTTTCACATCATTCTTCTTTAATGTTTGATGACCTTCATCCAATATCGAAAGCAGATATCTTCCAGACAAGCTACCTTCAAGCCCTGGCGCTTCTCCAAGACTTCGATAAAGGTAGATGCCTCAGAAAGGGAATCATGGGTATGCTTGGCTACTTCTACTACCTTGTTAGGATAGAAGTATAAGCCTACCACAGCATAGTTGCTCTTTGGATGCTGAGGCTTCTCTTCAATGTCGAGGCAATTGCCTTGCTCATCAAACTCAGCCACACCATATCACTCTGGGTCGCTTACTCGATAACCGAAGACGGTGGCTTTGTTATTCTGTTCAGCATCAACTACTGCCTGATGCAGCTACGTTCAGCCGAACATTCGCCTTCTCCTACATCTGACTTTCCGCTATCCATTGGAGCAGCAACACCAGCTTCATCCCAACCTGTTCCGCAGGCAACTTCTTGATACCATCAAAGAGAACATCCACCAGACATTGCTTCTGGGCGATACGATATAGCTCCTTCCAATCCGCTTCCTTCAAGGAAGAAGGCATATCTTTAGCAGATTCAATGCAGAATCTTAGGAAATCAAAAAAAATCTGATGTTGCTTTGATACAACCATCATTTCTTCAACCCTTGATACACTCCTCCTACTTCATCAGCAATCTGATTCCAATCATACTTGCTCATGTCGTAATTCACATGCTGCAATGGAGCCTCGATGATCTTTCCGAGCTTCTTTGCAAGTTCATCCACGTTACCACAATGGAAGTAATCATCCTTTGGCAAGCCAATCTCCAGATTCGCTGGAATATCGCTCACTACTACCTTTACCCCATAGTTCATCGCCTCCAACAGGGCTATCGGCAAACCTTCGTGCGAAGAAGGAAGACAATAGCAACGGCAATTCGTCAACAGCGAATGAAGCTTTCTGCCCTTGATAAAGCCAGTAAGCACCACACCATTCTCCCTTGCCATCTCCTTTAGCCCAAGCGAGTAAGCATCCTCGAAGTCCGTATCACCAGCCAACACCAACTTGTAGCCCTGCTCTATTAACTTTTCATTCTTAACTATCAACTGTCTATACGCTTCCACCAGATGGTGCAAGTTTTTCTCAGGCACAAATCTGCACATACCCAGGATATACTTTCCCTTCTCTATCCCCAATTCCTTGAAATATTCAGGATAGTCGCAAATCTCAGGCTCAGAGACGCCATTATATATAAGGTGAACATTCTTGGTTCTTCCATATTTACGGGCAATGAGGTTCTTGATGACATTCGAAATGACGATGACATCATCGGCAAACATGCAGCCCATACGCTCACCCATCTTCAAGATAGTCTTGGCAGCAAATCCCCATTTGTCCCTGTCATAGTCAGGACCATGATGCGTAAACACCACCTTCATGCCCAACAATTTGGCGTATGGAACCAGCAAGGCAGGACCGATGGCATGGATATGCAATACATCAGCACCCAACTTCTTCGCCTCATTGATGGCACAGAAAGTATGAATGATAGCCTCGAAACTCTTCTTCTTAGGAGAAGGAATCGTTACCAGTTTCACTCCTTTCCATTCATGCAAGTCATCCTTCACATAGTTCGAGCGACGGATTAACGTTACATTATAACCACGCTCCACCATTCTAGGGAACAATTCCTCACAATGCGTCTCCACGCCACCCATGATATTCGGGATACCACGTGTACCTGTTACAACTATTTTCATTTTATTAAACTCTTAGCTTTTTCACAATAATCTTATCTATGCTATGCACAAAATAACTTAATATCAATGTTGCAACTACCGTTATCAGAATAAACATACCAGAAGATAATTCGGACATTGCGTAAGCAAGAAATCCCATAACCATTCCATGACTAAGATACACTTCATAAGATATGTTTCCAAGCCACAAACCAAAGCGGTTGCCAATTTTTCTATTAGACGTAGCAGTAAATAAGAAAAGAATGATGAATAATCCGAGTACGATTTTCAACAAATAAGCACCCCAAAACCAAACCAGCTTAAACTTTAAATAGGTTATGCCCAACACTGCACTAATCACACAAAGTATCACAGCTTTTATACATCGATGTGAGTCCATCCATTTTACAAAGGACTGATAATATCGATTTAGTAATATACCCCAAACCAATCCCATCCTTTCAAAGCACCAACCAGCTGTAGAACTCGAATCATCATATATGAACAAGTATAAGAAGATACTTGAAATCACAATGCCTGCTATCAGTATACAATCTCCCAACTGATGCTTCTTTGGGAACCACTTTCGCTTACAAAACTCTATGATATAAAACCACAAACAAAATTGCAATAGGACTTTAACATATCCATTAATTTGATATATAGCATGCCATTCAAAACTTCCTTCTGCAAAACTTAATGCTATACCTAGCAAATTGACGCATAAACACGGAACCAACAAAGCTATCAACCGATTTCGCCAAAAATGATTGAGATAATTTTTCTTCCGCTCAGAACTCAGCATCATTCCGTATGCAGAAATCAAGAAGAAAAGTGTTACAGCAATATAACCAAAGCTTCCAATAGCATCCTGTAAAGTATTTGTATAAGCACCATGAAAGTGTACATAAATTACAATCAAACAACAAACGCCTTTCAACATTGAAGTATAATCTTTCGAAAAGAAAGTTCCCCTTTCTATCTTACTGCCTATTATAAAATTACCCCCCCCAATAAGCGGAGCCAATGCTGTCAATAGATAATTTAAAAACATTATTATATTAATTATTCTGTATTATTTCTATCATCAAAAACAGATTAGCAGAACACCTAACTAAACAGAATCCTGCTAACCCATTCCGTCGATTACTTGATTTCGATATTTCTATCTGTTTCTTTCTGGGTAGCCTCATAACCCTGGCTAGCCACGTCAGCGTTCACGATGTCCTCGCCTCGCTTGCCCTTCAAAGCCTCCTTTGAATCGGCAGAAAGACCATTATTTACCACGGCATTCATATCGCAGGTAGAAAGCTTGTCAAGCTGTTCCTTGGTCACCTTACCATCACGATATTCGCAGCAGATAGGATTCTCATACATAGAGTACTTCATACCGAGCAGGCTCTTCAGCTTGTGCTTAGCCACCCACAGGGCAGGAGTCTTGATGTACTTGTGCATGGCAGGAGAAACAGAACCGATCATCCAGCAGTTTCTGTCGCAATGTCTTACCTTCTTGCGAACCTGCTCTGCCTCAGGAGAACTCCAAAGCTCATCCCAAGTCTGGCGGTTCAGGTTACCCATCACCTCCTTGTCCTTGGTACCATTACATGGCATCACATCACCGTATGGATCGATGAAGAAAGTATCGAAACTCATATCGCAAGGCAAGAGACGCTTCTGACCATAGATATAGTTGATGAGACCATGGTTGAAGTAAGCACGGAACCACTTCTTTGGAGAGTTAGACTTCAACAGCTCGTTCACCAGGTTCTCGAAGTTCTTAGCCACCATCGGACGGTCGTGGATGATGTTCTTAGCCTCAACGAAGTAGAAAGAGTTATGGAGCGATGCTGTAGCAAACTCCATACCCATCTTGTTGCTCAACTCATAGAGAGGCACGAGGTCAGGAGCGTTCTTATCCTGAACGGTCATACCGAAACCCACATCCTTCAATCCCATCTCGCAGAGCTTCTTCAAGGTAGTATAGCCACGGTTGAAACCATTGTTCAAACCACGGATCTCATTGTTGGTCTTCTCCAAACCCTCGATAGAGATACGGATACCAATCTGAGGGAACTCCTTCGCCAGGTCGATGATACGGTCAGTGAAGAAGCCGTTGGTAGAGATCACGATACGGTCGCTTTTCTTATAAAGCTCACGTACGATGTCTTTCAAGTCCGTACGGATGAAAGGCTCACCACCCGTGATGTTGGTAAAATACATCTTAGGAAGTTTCTTGATAGTCTCAATAGAGATTTCCTCCTCAGGCTTAGAAGGAGCCTTGTAACGATTACACATTGAACAACGCGCATTGCAACGATAGGTTACAATGACAGTACCATTTAATTTCTTTTCTGACATAGTATATTTTATTTATAAAATTTCATTAATTTCTGATAATAAGCCTCGGAAGAATATCTTTCGATTGCATCTTTTGCGATGGCTTGATAATCAAAGTCATGCGCAAACATTTCTTCTATTTTATCCTTCAAATCCTCCACATCACCCGATGTAAAGGTCATACCGTTAGGAACCATTTCCGCAGCAGATTTACCGTCCTCAACTATCAGTTCAGGAATACCTCCGATATTCGCCCCCAGTACCGGTGTACCCAGGCTCTGTGCCTCAATTACGGTCAGCGGATTATTCTCACTCCATTCAGCAGGAAGCACCATCATGCGGGCCTTCTGGAGGATAGGCATAAACTCCTCCCATTGCATCTGTCCCTTGAATTCGATATGAGAGCAGTTCTTATAGGTTTCCTTGAGTTCCTGAAGCAGTTCACCATCACCAATCACGATTAATTTCTTGTCGAGTTGGGCTGCCGCCTTACACAAGGTTCTCACACCCTTCACCTCATTCACTCGACCCAGATAGACATAGTAGTCTTCCTTTATCTGAGCCTTTGAAGAAACCTCCGGAAGCTTCGTCACATCGATGAAGTTGCAGAGCACTCTGAACTTCTCTGGAGAATAACCACCCTTCACGCAGGTATCCATCATAAACTTCGATGGAGGAAGGAACCAATTCACATACTTCTGCAGCACCTCCTTATTCCATTTCTTAGCCTCCAGATAACCCACGATAGCCCCAGGGATACTTCCCGGCATACAGCGATGCTTCACCACGGCCAGTTTATCCGTAAAGCACTCCTCGCACCACTTACCATCTCTCATGCATGTATAGCAAGGACAAACGAGTTTGGTATCATGCAATGTCCAAACCACCTTTGCCCCATATTCATGCGCCAATTTGGCAATCAGCGGAGAAAGCTGCGTATGGATATTGTTCAGATGCACTACATCTGGCTTGAAGTCATTCAGCAGTTGCGAGAACTTGCTCTTTACTCCCCCATCACCAAACGGACGGGTAAAAGCCATCAATTTGCTCATATTCTTTGGAAAGTATTTCTTCCAAGGCGTATCCAGATTCTCGGGATAGTCCATGGCAAATACCGCCACCTCATGCCCATGCGCCTTCAGCAACTTTTCCAGATTGAGCATATAAATACAATCACCGCCACGGCGGTAATAAAACTTATTTGCTAATAAAATCTTCATAAAAAATAAGTATTTTAAAGATAGGCAACTTTATTCCTTATACTTTAAATAATCATAAACGACTAAAAGTTTATTATAATCAGTACCTTTTTTCTCATTATATCCTCTAAGATATTCCTCCAAATCATCCAACTTCACATTGCTCTTTACTAGTACGGAATAAGCAATTGCATTCGTTTTATAACTTGGTTTAATATCATCATCACTCAAAATTTCTTGAATAGTTTCATGTTCATTATGAGATGATTTATCACTTTTTAATTTATTCTTAAAAGTTTTAATTTTATCATATTGATTTTTCTTTAAAGTTGCCTCATGCCCAATATTTTTATTTATCTCACAGAATCCATAAATAGGAAAATACTGGGCTTTATTGATTTTAAACTTGTCAATAAGCGACAACCTTTGTTCATCAGCCTCTTCTATAACTGAAAAATAATCAACCATTAATTCTTTAGACGTCTGATACTGATATTTGATAGTCTTATCAGTTCCAATAGCCAATACCTTATCACTATTTTTTAGAGTCGCTAAATCTTCAGTTATCTCAACCTTTATGCCATTTGCACCTTTATATATATCACCAACAATATCTTGTACCTTTCTGATGTCCATAGCGGATATAGGTAAGCGCAATTCAGATAAAGCCTGATAAACAGCAGTAAAATTATCCGTTTTAATCTTATTTACTCTGATATTCTTATTGTCAACAATTATATCAAAAGGAATTACTTCTGTATTTTCACTACCGTTATCCCTTTCTATAATCAAAAAGTTATTCCTTATTTTTTCTGCGGTTTCTGAATCAGCATTCACATAAGAAAAAATAGTATGAAGCAATTTCTTTATATTTTCATCAGTTAAGCTATATCCGATAAAGATTATAGGATTATGCATGAATAATGACAACAACTGAGCTCTGATAAGTTCATATTTGGTATCAAAATTTCTATAATCTCCAGCAGTTATTATAATGGAAGATGGATTTTCTATTGAACCATGTATCTTATATACTGCACCATAAGGATTACTCAACAAAATATTATTACCGACAAGAGGATCAAACTGGAAAATTTGCTCTACGAGATTATCATAGTTCGTTGTAATGACAGAACTGATATTTTTTCTTATCGTTTTAAGAGTTTTTATTTCTTCAAGCATTTCCGGTTTGAAAGAATTATCAGCAAGCAATTGAGAAATATAGATTTTAAAACGGCTATTATCTATACCTTTTCTTTTATCTTCGAAAAAAATGTCATTTATGTTTTTAAACTTACCATTTCTATCTTCTTCCAATTTTTGATTAAAAATCTTTTCTATCTCAGAAGCCATCTTTGGACAATCACCGTTGAAACGAGAGTCAATATTCAAAAACTGCTCATCGTTGCCCGTCAAATCTACAGAGATTTGTTCTAAAAGAGATTTCCAAGAATAAGATTTTTGAAGATACCTCATAGACATACCTGTACCGATAAACAATACTGGATGTGTATGATAATTAGAAACAAAATCTTTTATATCCATAATTACTCAAATGCTTTTTTCATATATACGTCAGAATCCTCACTTATGTTATTCCAACTCAAATCTACAGATGTACCCTTGACATTTGCTATCTTTACATTGGTCTTTAACCCGAACTGCAACAACTTTACACCAAGAGGTGAGAGTATGTATGTATCACCATCTTCAGAGAGCAGAACAGGTCTTAGTACACCTGTAGAATTTAGTAATTCCGTATCGCCATCCTCATCATAATATGGAGTTTGGTATGAAGGCAACTTTGCCAAATCAATGTACGGAACACGTTCTAATACAGAAGCCAGCCGAAAGAAGTTTTCTATAGATATTTTATCATCAATTCTAGCCTTAGTAAGATTGGCAAGTATTACTTCTTTGTTGATATTATCAAGTCTATCAACCATTCCTGCAATTACATTACCTGCAGCATCATTTGCCTTTTTTGCTATCTCTTCAGCAAATTTTTCACGTTCCGTCTCTGTTGTATCCACTACCCCTAAGATGAACGCAGTATATTTACGAAAGAATTCACTTTCCTTGTAATCTTGAAAGACTTGAATCTCCTGAGCTACCGCACCACCTAATGTTGGAATAAGGTTTACAATAGCCTTCAACTGATCTAACCATCCACTTTTAGTTTTCAAAGGATTTGCAGAGGCCAATTTCACTTTCGTGAAAGTTTCATCTACAAAATTATTGATATTATCTGTATTCATAATTGCATAAAATTCTACCTACAGCATAAAAGATAAAACAGATATGCTATAAGCTAATTATATATTTCTTATCTCATTGTATTCTTTTTCTTGTTCCATATTTAACACTTTATTCCTTAGAGTTATATTTTCGGACTTTATGGTATATTTGCTGTATAGGCATAGTCCAGTTTCTTATATCAATATCATATTTTTCAAACATAGTAAAGAAGAACAAACAACGTTGCCTATTTTCAAGCAGCATATAAAAATAAGCTGTGTAAATAACATAATACGCCAACGACTTATCATATTTCCTCAAATACAACATATTTACAATTTCGCAGACTAAATTCTCTGCTTTATTTATATATGCCATTCTATGATTATCATAGTCTTTTTGCAGCATGGTATTTGCATAGCCTACATCATCCTTTCCGGACTCTCTTATTTGATTATCAATAGTCAGAATATCGTCTGCATGCACAACTAAGAAATGTAACATTTCTCTTTTATCGCCATTGTGCCTACACATTTCTATAAGCCTGTCAAATATTTCATCGTTGTTTTTCCTCAAAAGAACTAAATCATCACCTACTTTATTTTTGAGCAATTCTAGTTTAAGCATCAGTAAGTTTCGTTTTCTATACAAGAAACGATCATCAAGTTCAGCAATATCAGATTCTATCTCAGAAATATATCGTTCGATATACATATCAAAATCTGCGAACATTTCATTCTGAAGCTGATTGTTTAACGATTGATTATTCAACAAGCTCACATCCCTCAGCAATCGATATGTTTCTTGTATAAAGGCCGCTCCAACACGATATCCCCTATTCAAAAAGGTGGTTCTATTCAAGAATAGCCCAACAGAATATTCCTGCCACTTGTAACCATTATCAAACATGACATACATCAGTTTAATTTGGGTTATCATCTGCTCATCCCCTTGCTGTCTTTTCTTATTTTCAGCAATAATTCTTTCAATTAGACTATTAGTCTTCTGCTGGTTTCCATTTATTCGATAGTGCATGAAAGCGATATCCAGAAGATTGAGATAATCACCAAAACAGGCCAAATTGATTTTCTCGATTTCCTCCGCAAGAGTATCAGCAGCCTCCTTGTCGGCAATTATCTCATCATAATATCTCATCAGGTCACGATACAATTCTACATGTATAATCCCTTTACGTTTAAGTTCAAGAAGCTTAGAGATAACATTCTTCATTTTCTCCTTCTCGCCAGAGGCCTCATACGCACAATACTTATTAATAAGAGATACAAGCCTTGACTCATCATCGGTATCTGGACATTTTGACTCCAACTCTTCCATTTTCTCATAGTCAAAGTTATTATGAGCCAGATATGTCTTAAAGCTCAACATATATCCCGTATTATCGAATCTGGACAATTTGGAACATTCATTTTCAAATGCTTTTATTGCTCCAATACTGAACAAGACATCAAGATTAGGCAAGTAATACTTAATATACTCCCTATCAAATAAATCCCATTTCTTAGCTTCATCTATGAATGCAATCTGCACATCTTGCCTCTTTATTAATCCTCGGCTTTTTCTTATTTTTAGCTCATAAAAGCGCAATAAGGCCGTTGTCGTTACAAGCCACCCACGATATTTTTCCTTTTCCAAAGCGTCTTTATGAGTTTTATAATAACGAAGAAGCAGAACCTCATGAGGAAGTGGAAGAAATGTGCAGATGATAACTAAAAGGAAAAATATTCCTGCAGCAATGATATGCCAATCCAAATATATTGTCACCAGCAAGATTGCAATGCATACCCCCAGACGCATCCATATTCTCCTGTGATGAAACCATTCTTTTATTTTATACTCTGCACATATTATGCCAAGAATAAATATAAAAGCACTCCATAGCAGCCCCAGAACAGTAACATTATTACTTTTTAGAATGTCCTGTATATGATTGATGATTTGTTCCATTATCACTATATATTGCCACTTTTAAAATTCAAGACATCACGCTCTTGCCTACTCTTCCTTTACGAAATCATACTCCTTGACGTCATTTATTCTCAATACGCTTAAACACATAATATTTGATAACATGCGAAAAACATATCGCACCAATCAATGTTGCAATACAAGTAGCTACATACAGCATGTCATTGTTGTGAATAAACTTATCCAGATGCAACATACTTGCTACCCTAAAAAACATCATGTGACAGAGATAAATCTCCATACTAATACCACTCAGATACTTAGCCACCCTATTGTTCAACACAATATCCTTTGAACCGATGGCGTAAATCAACCAAGCTGCAAATACAATGAGGTCTGGCAAGATAAACAAACCTTTTATATCAACAACAAATCTTAATATGGTAAGCACAAGACACGATGCCAATGCTATTATCCAATGCTTCTCTACCCAACTCTTGATACCCTGACGATAGAGGTAGATCATACCACCAGAGATAAAGAAAGGCGCACTATAGATAATATTCACCTTATCTATTGGTTTCACAACAAAGTCAGGAGTACCGAACTACACAATAGCAATATAGCAGAACACCACCGACAGCAGCAATACCATCCATCCTCGCTTCTTATTATCCAGCAGGAAGGTAAAGAAAGGGAAAAGCATATAGAACGTAAATACCGTACCCAGAAACCATCCCACACCTATCACCTCTATATTTGGATTAGGCAAGAGATTGAAGCACATTGTCAAATCTGCGAAACTTTGGCAGAACGTACTCCACGATGGTTCCATTGCAAAACTAATCATCACCATCATGGCAAAGAATGGCCAGGTACGATGATAGCGCTTAGCATAGAACTTCGCAGGAGTTATTGCTCCCGACTTTACACGTTCATAATATCCACAACACATACTGAATGCACTTATAATCATGAACAGCAATGTGAAATTTGCGAACCACGGAATCACATTACCAGTCAAGATGTTATCACTTGGCTTAATCATAAGATTAGCCAGAACGTGCATAAGCACGATACCTACTGCTGCGTAAGCACGCAATCCATCCAGCGAAGAGTAATTTTCTCTGACTTTCGCAGATATGGGGGGGTAACTAATTTATCGTTCATTTTCTTTTTTTCCAATTATTGAAAGTTTATCTATCGTTTTTTCCATCACATCAAGTACCTCTTTGAGTAACTTTGGTAGAAGTATATTTAACCTATTTGATTGACTATAAAAGTTTTTTCTGTTTTTTGATGTAACAAATAAACCATTTTCCATGTCAGGAAACAATATTGCAACCTCAGAAAGTCCATTCGGCCCATCATAGCAATCATAAACCATTTGCATAAAATCAAAAGAACCATTATGCACGAATCTATCCCTAATGCTTGATATAGTTTTAACACATAATGGTTTTTCAAATAAAGTACCAGCTATATCAAAGTTGGTCTTTCCTATACTTCCCAGCAGAACTTTCCGTGAAATCATATTAGGATATTTGGAGAAGTCCAATTTTTCATGATCACGAAATTCAACGTAAATCTTAGACAGTATATCAAATGAAGAAGCAAGGTAAAGGATTATGCTATTAACACTTGCAAAACATATCGTATCCTGAGGACTAACAGCAACAGTTGCATGTTTAAAGTCTTCCATTTTGCAGGGAGACTCGCTAGGAAAATGGTTGTAAAACACCCTCAACATAGATGCAATCATCTTAAAGCGATCACATAGAGCACAGACCAGCATATCGCAATCATAATAATACAACCATCTATGCACTATCTCGTAATCTTCATAATTCCTCACGTATGTTTCAAACTCCTCCTTTGTCCATCCACATTCAGCAGTATTTCCTGCATCTCTAACCCAACAAGGAACCCCTCTATAATCCCTGTCAAACTGGTTACATCCTCGAAATATTATATCTTTAAAGACATAAGACAGGTCATAACCTTTATCTATAATAGAATCGAGTTTATCATATATAGGTCGAAGAGTTTTATTATTAAAATCAAAGTCCATAGCTTAATCTATCTTTTTACATTTACCAGTTTCTTCTTATAGCTATACACCGTCCAAATTAACTGATATTTATGGTCTTTATAAACCTAACTAAAACATTAAGAACATATCATAGCAATCAACACATCACCTAACAATCTTCGATAGAATACACAAACTCAACCTAACTCCCAATAAGTTATATAACAGACCTATGATTTTTGTTGTGATATTGCCAAACATAGACACGTTACCAAATCCATTCTGCTTAGTTTGTGTTATTAAATAAGTCTCAAATTCCTTGTTCTTTGCCTTCAAGACCTCTTTTACAAACAACATATAATAGCTAGTAAAACACATTTGATAGAAACGCTTCAGAGAATCATCAGATGTTTTTAAAAAACCAGTTGCCGAAACACAATTCTTACAAATATCCTCAAGTTTTCTCTTGTTCGTAAAATGCACAATACTTCCATCACGCTGTAGATAATTATAACAAGTCTTATCATACAAACGTATTTTTCCGACTAATGGCAAGCTTCGAAATGCGAAATCAGTATCTTCATAATACATACCTTCCGTAAACCTAAGCTGATAAGTAACCAAGAAAGATCTACGATAGATAAAACTCCAAGCATACAGATAATTGTTCAATACTCGAGTCATAAACTCACAACCAGACATTATTGATTTATCTGCACTGTGATAATGTGGAGCAAAGGGCGGTATTAACATCCCCTTCTCATCTACATCCTGCCATCCTACCCATAAAGCATCAAGCTGATTAGATTGCAAATTTCTAACTATATCCCCCAAAATGTTTTCTTCAATATAATCATCAGAATCTATAAACCATACATAATCACCACTTGCTGCCTCAAGCCCTGTATTACGAGCTGCACTCAAGCCTCCATTTTCACGAACGACAATCTTAACATTATCATTGTCTGATTGAAATTGCCTTGCTACTTCTATAGAATTATCAGGCGAGCCGTCAATGACTACAATAATCTCATAATTGTTCTTAGACAAATCCTGACATAGACAGCTATTTATACATTTGCCCAAATAAGCCTCCACATTATATACAGGCAATATGATTGACAACAACATATAATTATTTTTTTAATTGGATCGTATCTAAATCTTGAAGCCAAGACTCGTAAAAGTTTCTGTTTTTTCCATAGGAATTATTCACCAAAACAACTTGTTTATTAAGCAATATTGATAGAATACATCCATGTAAACGAGTAGTTTCTACTTCACGATAAGGAGAAATAAACTCCACGCCCTCTTTTATCATAGCCTCATTAAAAACATGAGATGCATACCAATCCCAAATTTTATTTGAAAGATTTGAAATTATTGGTATTCGAGCATCAGATGTTCGCTTAAAAATCTTATTCAGAAATGTTGATTTTCTAAATGAATGCATAAAGACTGGCCAATCAGAAATATCACCATCCAAGCTTGTGACTGCTGGACCTTTTTCGCAGTCTTCTCGAGCAATTATCAATTTTTTCTTTGTCTGTTTCTTAAGATATGGATTCAATCTATATTCTGAAATACAGAAAGCCATATCTGGCAACAACAATGCATGATTTCCAAATGTTTTCACGAGATGCTGATAAACAATCTTATCTCGACCACATATATAAAAATCCGAATGTATAGATAGCTCCTTGAAATCTTGTTTTTCTAATACGGGATCTTTATAATATACAGTTTGTGGCAAAACAATTATCCTGTTTTCTGGATAATTGCGGATAACAGATAAGAGAAATTCCATATGCTCATGATAAATATCTCCTAAATTACCACCTCCGTTAAATAAAACGGTTACGTCCTTATCTATTGTAGGAAATGTACAAGTCTCATACGAAGCTGTATAGATACACTCAATATTGTTATCTTTAACAAAACACTGCACACCTGTCCATATAAGGACATCACCTATATTGTGATAATAAGGCGCATCAAGCAAAACGCACTTCTTACCAACTAATTCTGAGAGGGAAGCATTTATCTTCCCTCTCAGCTGAACAATCTTATGCTGACAATTCATAACTATTTATGTACTTCATTTGATTTATAATGCTTATCTATTTTCTTAAGCACGTTTCTTGCAAACATAGCCACATGATAGATTCCATTATACACCCAATTGATATATACATCCTTTTTAGGATGAGTCTCCTCATTAATTTCATTGAGTTTACAAGACATAAATGCTTTCATTTCAGGCTGCAGCCACTCACTTCCATCTGCGCATACTCTATTACGCAATTCATAATAATAAGGAGTGTCTAATTCAGGTATGGCCCCAAAGCATAAGAATGCATGAGCATTATGACAATGAGGAGCTTTACACCCATGTCCAATATTCACGAATTTCAATGGCTTATCAAGATTCTTGTATATGTTAGCAAAGAAATTCGTCTTGTAACATTGCTTCATGGTTCCAGTGATGAGATTCAATGTCCAAGTCCAATTACCTGCATAGCAATACTCTTTACGTTTCTGTCCGAACACTTTTATTTTGAAATCGAACATCATAGAGTCAAACTGTCCCCAAGTCTTGATATATTCTTCACGAGATAATTTTGTCAACAATGGATAATCAGCCTTGCTTTCATCTCGCGCAACAGTTATATGTGGCAAAGCACCTAAATGTTCTAAAGAGACCTTTTTCATCTCATCTATATAAGGAATCAACTCATCAGAAGGAGTAACTTCTATAGTAAAAGAAGCCTTCATTTTTTTGATTAGTTCTACATTTGAGAAAAACAAATCAAATTTATTCAAGCGCTTCAATTCCAAATAATGATAGGATATCTTGAAGAATAAGCGTTTGCGATAATTCTCAGGGAATTCTGCAAACTCCTCAAAACGTTTCTTTAACATTCCATTTGTTACTATCATAACATAATGACCTTGAGCCAATATTGCTTTAGTATAATCAATAACAGCCTGTGGTATAAGCGTTTCACCAGTAGCACAAATATTAAACATACAGGCGCCACCTAGTCTTTCCTTACTAAGAGCTTTCCCAATATGTTCTGCAGAATACTTAAACTGTGGAACTTTTTGCGTAAACAAAAAATTTTGGGCCACATAACAATAGTGGCATCTAAGATTGCAAGCGAAAGTACCAACGCCACAATCAATAAATCGTTTCATCTTATCCATAATATCTTATATTTTATCCATCGGAAATGATGGGGTATAATTTCGTTTAGTATAAAAAGAGGCTATTTTAAACATTATTGTTTTAATAATAACGGCCTTTATACGTAATTTGAATGTCATTGGGAAGAACACCCATTCATGAGTAAACAAAATTTCTTGCCCCCCCATATTAACAAATAATCGCTTTATTTTTTTCGGTCTCAAAGAATCAAACCTTTGGGTTGTTCTCAAAAAGCGAATCCCCTCATATTCCAAAGTACCAATAGTATTTAATTGACGACATTGCTGCCTATTTAGAGAGTATGACAATCTACTATCATCTGCTGTCAGCAAGCCAACTACAGGAATATGTTTATATGAATTCATCCAAAAGATAAAGTTCTTTGATGCTTGAAATGTATGAATTCGAGGAAATCTATCAATTGAAGATTCACCTACAATTTCCATTAAACTATTCATTACTTGCTCATATTGAGCTGAAGATACAACTATGTCCTGTCGTACATAATCTTCATTTCCACTATATCCATGAAAGCCAAAGCGCAACCAAGAAGAATTTGCTTCAAATTCTCCTTTATATAAGCGGGTACAAGCAGTCAATGTAAAATCCCCTGTTTTGAAAAAACAATAACAGGAAACGACAATTCCATATTTATCATGGAGTTTTTTCAAGAAAGCAAACATGTCTAATTCAAATATCGAATTTGGCTGTTGTTCTGTCAATTGTTTGAAAACAAGGATAGTATCATCTATAGAATAATGTATAATCTTAGAACACATAATCTCATTTAATCTTTGTATAATATTTAATAAATATTTTTTTGGGTGAATTTCTCGTAAATGAACTTTTAATAATATTCAGTTCCCCTTGGGCTAAAACAGAATACTTATTAGGTGTTTGCTTCAATCGACCTCTCACCCAATGCTTCATAAATAACAATACAGTTACACTAGTATAAAGAGATATTAAAGCTATTTCTGCTAGCAGATTACCTTTTGAAAAGAACATAACACTACCTCTTCGCGCTGCTGGCTTAGTTGCTGTTTGAACTAAAGATAGAGACTTACTTGACATACCTTCAAAATGAACGATATGAACATCTGCGTTCACCCAACATTCATAGCCATTCTCATTAAGCTTAGTAGAGAGTGCAATATCTTCCGGACAGAAAAAGTACTTCTCATCAAACCACCCAATATTTTTGAAAACATCTGTCTTAATTAAAAAGGCTGCACCAATGATATTATAAGTTTTGAATAATCCCTTTTTATTAACATAATCATATTGCTTATTTCTATCCCATAAATGCAATAGTTCCAACAAAGCATTATACCATTTTATCGGAGGCATTCCGCAGACTTGAACCTTTCCGTCAGGATAAGTAGTTACAGGACTCACAATTGCCGTTTTTTCTGGACACTTTTCAAAACTTTCTACCAATCTATCAACCACAGGCATCTTCATTTCCGTATCGTCATTAACGACGAAACAAAACTTTCCTTGAGCTTGTCTCAACGCCAAGTTGTTATTCTCAGAAAATCCCCGAATCTCATTACTCTCTATAAATTTGACCCAAGGAAAATCAGCTTTAGCCTTTTCCAGATTCTCCCTCGTGAAGAGATAAGCTACAACAAAGCACTCGTAAGAAACTGTTGTATGCTTTTTGATACTCTCCAAACAAGGATACAAATTCTTAAGATTGTTCATACAAACAATCACTATCGAAACGTCTATCATAATTTTTAATTATTTGTTCTTTAAATAGTCAACTGCCCTTTCTATCTCGTCTTTTACAAATTGTATATCGTTGCACAACCTCTCACACAAATTACTACGGCATATTGAGAATTCTGCATAAACAGCCTCTCGAGATAGTGAACAGGCAGCTTGCTTTCTTATAAATTCATTAGTTGCCCCTTCTATAAAATGTCCTTGTATTATCTTATAAAGAGGTTTATCTATTGCCGCAAGTTTATCATCCACTTCTTCCTTTTCAGTTTCTGTATATATAGAATTAGCTTGATTTAGAAAATTCGAAACTTTTGAATCATCAAAATAGCCTTTTCCATTGGAGAATCTAGAAAATCCAAGAGTCAAACATTTACAGCTTTCTCCTCTTGGCTTTATGTCATTCAAAATATCAATCTTCAACAATTCATATGATTGATCTCCAATTTTAGAAATCCATGTATTTACAACATCTACATAATCATCTGTCGTTGTTTTCAATCTTTCAAGATAAGAAGCTAGCATTGGCACACAAAACATAGTATTCTCTATAGAATGCCCATAAGTTACCACAATTAACGGATGCCTGGTTGCACCTTCATCCGAAAAGAAAGAATAGTCAGAATCACACGCTACCATTACATTATGCATAGTACCACTCTTTATCCCCTCTATATATCTTTTTAATCCTTCTTTTCCATGAGTCTGTTCCATTGTATAGAAATCCTTGGGTGCAAACTTCTTGAAGAGATGATTCCAAAAAGGTATGTCATCATCACCCTCAACATAAATCATAACCCTTGATTCATTAAACAGATTAAGAACACTGACACCTGCATCAGAATGCTCTAGGCTATTAGAATTTATATCACTCATTGTAACTTGTTATATTAGCCATATTGATAATCTTATCAGGATAATTACTTGCCACCTCTGGTGAATGGGTAGCAACTATAACCTGTGCATTCGGATTAATTAACAACATTTCAGGAAGAATTTTCTTTTGCCACTTAATATGAAGAGAGAGTTCCGGCTCATCTGCTATGAATAGATAGTTACTTTCTCTTTGCAACAAAGCTTCTGTAAGAAGAATGAAAAGTTGCTTCTCGCCCGAAGATAATGCCTTCAAAGGTATTAAGACATCCGTTCGATTTCCTTCTTTGAGCATCACCAACAAGTCACCTTTTTCTTTGCTATACTCAAAATGTTTATTTTGCATAAAGCGAGCCAAACATTTCCAAAAATTATTAAGTGAAGTGAACAACTGTTTTGTCTGCTCTTCATGTTTTTGCGAAATTTCAATGATAGCAACAGTGCGCCTCAATAAAGCCAGAATAAAAATATCACGCAACTCAACATGTGGTCCCTGATTAGACACCTTATCCAAGACTTCCCTAATTTTACTTACATGCATTTCAATCGCATCTTTTTTATCCTTAGCAACGCCCATCGCACTAAAAGCTTTATATAGTTGATTTTTCAATCCATCAGTATCCTGTAATGAATAATTAAATTTAATTTCATTACTAATACCATCCATATTCTCGTCATAAAGCATCATAGACATTACCTCCTTCTTGAAATCATTTGAGATTGTGTTTGCCTCCGATTCGAGCTGCAGTTGATACATTCCTAATTGCTTAACAAGTTCTTCGATTTTAAAATCGACCATATTTTTTAATTTGTCCAGCATCTCGCGAGTATCTATGTATTGCGTATCTACATTATCACGATTAACAGATAACCAAGAGATGTTGACTAATCCTTCCAATACCTTTCTTAAACGAAATAATGGAAGTTCCTCATATCGCCCCATTCTACGAGCACGGAGGAAAAAAGATTGAATTTCAAATATTTCATCTCCAACCTTATATTGTATCTCAACAGATTCCTCCTTCTGTATCTGCATAATTTCAATACGTTCAACTTCCACGTCAATTAATAAAACTATTCGAGAGAATTCGACACTTGCTAAAGTTTTTACATCGGCTGTAAGGGCAGCTTCCAACAAACTCAAGAATATCGTTTTATTGGTTCCATTAGCACCAATGAATATATTAACATCCGGATTAAAAGACGTTTTAATATCCTTGACACCCCACAATCCATAGATATGGATATATTTTATTTTACCTGTAAACATAAACTAAAACTTATTTAAAAGATAGCAAAAAACTGATTATCGATAAAATATTACCATGAAAGCCAAGTTTCATAAGGAACTTCTGTATGTATATCATTGATCACTGCCAAAGTTGGAGCGTTTATCAAAACGTATATAACCTTACGAAGGAAAACGGCTATCACTAAAATATACACGATATTTTTATACCTACATGGAACTGTTCTAAGCAAATTAGGAAATACAACAACAGATACGATTAAAAAGTATATTAACAAACGTCCCCACATTAAATTATCAATCATAAGATTAGAAAGAATTATGCCTACATACAATAACTTAAAAGACCAACTATTTAGTTGCGTATCAGATATATAATAAATCAAATATATCAAGATTAAATTAAAAGGCAATAGAAACATATTAAAAATGCCAGTACTTTCATTCATTCCAAAAGTCATTACTTGAGTGTATCCCTGATATTTACTAAAATCAGACCCTCCTAAATCTATATAGGACAATAGAGAGGACAAAAAGAATAGCCCTAAACTTCCAACTACATAAGTAACGACAAGTGTTATTATTGAAATTCTTTTACTTAGTTTTATATATGGCAAAAGTAATAACACAGGAATGACAATTGCACAAGACCCATGGATAGCAATTGCAATTGCAAGACAACAAAATGCCAAGTATTTTTTTTTCGTAGAAATATCTTTATCAAAGTATAGCGAAAGACCTATTAAATAAAACGTCATAGCTACGGATTGACGCATTGCTGCAAGATAAAGAAGAAAGAAAACAAAGACTGTTCCCGATATACAAAAAAATAATAAAGAATCAATTGGGTATAAAGAATTTTTGATTATGAAATAACAAAGACCACAGAGGAAAATTAAGGCCATACTGACCATAAAGAATTCATTAGAAGTATTCACGGCTCGCAGTAATCTCATAATAAATTCAAAACCGATATCCACAGATTTACCCCTATAAAGAAAACTAGAGTTATTCCAACATTGCACATATGAAAAAGTATCTGTTCCTACGTTTTCATTTCTCAGAGCAAAGACTAAAAAAACTAATAAAGCCGAGAACCAAAATAATCTCTTTTGATTTTGCTTATTACTCATCCACGTGAATAATAATAGGCAAATAAATAAAACAATATATATTGTCATTGTATTACTATTTTCAATTAAACTTTCCCAGAAGGATTCTCAAATATTTTAAATTGAAGAACCTCACAAGAATCATCAATACCAAAATTGTCAAACAAATATACAAAACAGTAAACCAATCGTTACAAACGACAGACATTCCAAATGTTTTTTTTCCAACATTCAATATCAATGTCATAACTGCAATATGCAACGTATATATAAGCAGGGAATTCTTACCCAGAAACTCCAAGAAACGATTTTTATTAACTTTAATAGATACATAAATACATAAAATTGAGCCTAATACTGCCAGAACAATATATGGTATTATCGAAAGAAACGTTATATGAAATCCTGCTGTTATATATGGCAGCTCTTTTCTAAACATATAATAATATAATATAGCTACAACATATAAGAAACTACATAACAAATAAGTTTTTTCTATATGAAAATACTTAAAGAGTTGCCCTACAAACAAAAATACAATTAAGGAAAAAGCATGCTGAAAGTACCAAACGTTAACTATTCCTTGTTGCTGAAAAAAACAAGCTACCACTAAAAGAAACAAACAAAAAGCAAATGTTAACAAAAAACTTTTTTTTCCTTGTTCTATCTTTAACTTACTCATAATTAAATACCAAATTTTTAAAAGATTTTTTGCTATAAAAAGAGCAGATAAAAACCAGAAAGCACCACCTTGAAAAATAAAAGTTCTGATGCCTATCTTATAATACTCGCTCAAATCACCACATCCTTTAGCTATCAATGATATCCATATAGAAACCGCCCCCAAACAAAATGCAGGAATCATTATTGACTTGAACTGACGAATGAAAAACTGTATTAACGTTGATTTATGAAAATCTGTACAATAGCCAGTTACTAAAAAAAAAGCCGGCATAAAAAATGCCAAATAACAAGGGCTACATTTCTTCAGCAACACAAGTAGATTATTAGAGATGCCATATTCTGCACTCAATTGTGGCAAGTGTCGAATTATGACCAATATGATGAGCATTCCCTTTGCTACATCTATATAACGAAGTCTTTCTTTCATAACAGAAGTTGTTTAAAATGCAAACTTTCTTTTTAATTTAAATTCTTATTTTGTAGAACATGAACAATGGTTAAGTTTCGACATAATCAGTAAGCCACATTATACAAAGTCAGCAACAAAGCATTTTATTAGAATATTACAAAAATATTTTTCAAGTATTCTCATATGCTTTCTGTCAAATCTTTATCTCCAGTATTAATTCTACAATAATTTCTTTAAAATATTCTAACAAGACAAATATCAAATTTGCTCTGAGTGAAGAATTTTTTTATACAAATCAAAAATAATATTAGCATTATTTTCTGATCGATATAATTTAGAAACAACAGAATAAGCTCTTTCTATATAATCTGTATAGTTATTTCTAGAAATACTGTGCATTATATTAGTCATTTCTTCATCTTTATCAAAGCGAATGCCGATTTCCTTACCTGTTATTTTTAAACCATTATCAAATTGCTCTTTAGTTCCAGCAGTATTTCTACCAACAACTAAGCAATGATTATACATTGCTTCTGCTGTAATAAAGCCAAACCCCTCAAATCTACTAGGAACAAACAAAGCTTTAGCCTTTGCCATAAGATGATTGACATCACTTCTAAATCCCAATAGTTTTACTCTATTTTCCATATGTTGATCTTCTATATATTTTTTAATCAACTCTATTCTATCTCCTTGTGCCTCGCCTGCATAATACAAATTACATTCACCGCCATAACGAACATAGTTAGCAAAAGCTTTTAGAAGACACAAATCTCCCTTTGCTTCCTGCAAACGTCCTACAAACAAAAAATAGCTGTCTTTTTCTTTAATATTAAGAGATTGACCAATCAAAGCTCCATCATATACTGTAACAGCATTCTCTTTTAAGCCAAAATGCTTTTTAACTCCCTCTGTTATAGTTATGCAGTGATTTATCGGATCAGAATATTTCTTTATATAAGAGGAAAACGATGGAATTGGATGCATTGCAAAATCTTTATCTATATATTCACGCAAATGCCAAACATGAGGAATGTTTCTCTTTTTAGCACAAATATAGCCTATTTCAGTAGGACCATTATTAGTATGAATAATATCAGGCTTACTAAAATCAATAACAGACAAGAGCTTTTGTACACCATAGTATTTAATCAAAATATTATAAATATTCTGTAACATTCTTCTGAAAAAAGGAAGTTTACTAGATGCATAAGTAGACATGGTATATCGAAAATGATAACATTTAACGCCCTGCTGCTCAAGCCTTGCACTGACATCTCCTTTTTTTCGAGGAAATACAACCTCTATTTCAGCTTTATCTTTCAAACTTGATATTAAATTTAGTAAAGCTATAGATGAGCCCGAGTATTCATCTTTATTTGTTATATATAAAATTTTCATATAGTCACTATTATTTTAAAGCCTGTTTTAGATATTCTATAGATTTTATTCTATTGCACTTCAATAGTATATCAACATCATTCCATTTTATAATCAACTTATCCAAACGATGATAGTCCACAGACCCAGAGATGCATCTGTCTTCTAAACCAAGTTCTTTCAATAAATCCAAGACTCTATTATTTCCTCTAGAGAATTTACCTTTTAAAGGAAAATAAACAAACGGAGTATGATGTAATATACAAAATACTACTCCATGAAAAGAAGTAGTTACTACTAGCCTTGCACCATTAATTAAATTAATCCACTGAGGTATCGTTGCATAACGATATTCTACATTATCAAACAATTCCCGACCTTGAATATAACCTGATGCAGGTGTCGCAATAATCTTCAGTTTTGTTTTTTTCGCAAATTGCTTCAATCGACACCACTGAACCTCCTCTGCATCTTTAATATTAAGATAATATAAGTAAATATAATCACCTATAGATTCTGAACTCGAAATTGTTTCATAACTATCTTTTTCCAACAACAATGTAGGATCAAGTACAGTTTGGGATTGGAACCCCAATTCATTACAAATTTTAACTCCCGTCTGTTCTCTTACAGATAAAAAATCAAATCTTTCCAAATTATTCTTCAATAAAGATTTTAATCTATCAGGATAAGAGGGCATTGAAAAACTAGGAGCATAGGCAATACGCCTGGTTGTTTTTTCACCAAAATCCAAGAACATTGCCCGATTTTCCAAATTATCAAGCGAAAAAGCCCAAACTTGATCACTACCAACTATATAAGCATCTGCTCTAGGAGGGATTTCCTTAAGATTTTGCAAAGAAGTATAAACCAGATTACTCATAATAACATTATCTTTTCGAAAATTGGCGAAATTTCTTTCTACATTTCTTAAGGCATTATAGGCACCTAGCTTTTGCTCCTTTCTTTCTTTTATTTTACGCATTAAAAATGGCACTATAGGATACACAAGTAACAACTTCAATATTTTTTTCATTATTGAAGGCTTATTTTTGCCAAACTTATGTTCTATATCATACCTTATTAAATAAGGCTCATGCCCCAACTTAATCAATTCCTGCTGCAATGCCCAGCATTGTAATTGCTGGCCATAGTTGTCAGAAGATTGCCATAAAGTTATAATTCCTATTTTCATTGTAAAAAATTAAAAAACAAAAATAAAATGTTCATACAATAAAACAACTATCTAGAAAATGCTTATTTAGCCTTTATTTTCTTAATTTTACTTACTCCAGCTTCGCCTAAAATATATTTTAAAACTCTCTTAATAAGCCTTTTCAAACTATTCATAATCTGAGAAGACAATGGAATCTGTAGACATATATCTACAGCATCTTTTACTGTCTTTCCTTCTGAAATCATAACAAAGAAAAGAGAGCGCTTAGAATGTGCTTGGGTATGTTCATTGAAACCGCCATTATAATGATGTGCTATTTCCAAAGAACTTTTATGAACCTCCAAGCCTAATTTATCGAAATATACCTTACCCTTCTTTGTATTAACTAACACTAAGCCAACTCCCTTGTCATCATCAAAAACAGGGTCTACTATATTGATGCCCCAAAAATCAGCGATAGTTAAATCACTATGATTGACCCCATTCTTACATTTGCATTCATAACATGAAGGACGCAAATATATATCAGAAAGAAATCCTCGCATAAAAGGATTATTATAATGTATATCGGACGACAAAACGGAATTTTGGTCCGCCTTAGAGGCGGACTTTTGACGGACGACAAAACGGAATTTTTTCCAGCCACTCTCAGCTTTATCTCTAAACTTAATGTCCCCTACGGGGGACATTGCGTTTAGAGATGAAAACAAAACGGTATTTTTTCCAGCAGTCGCCTTCAGGCGACTTTGTTCTTTGGCATCGTAGCCTCCATAAGTTTCAGCCAAATATCTTCGCCAAACACCAGGACTTGGAACTCCATGACAAAGGAAATCAACAGCCAACAAATTTGGATATTCCTTATTGCGCAAGAATGTCCTAAGTCCTGCTATCTGACACGGACTTCCCACAAACATAACCTCACGTCCTTTCTTTAAGAATCGTTCTGCCTCCTTATAACTGTTCTCTATTTTACTCTGTAGATATTTGCTACCCATCATTGGATAAATATCCTTTATCTTCTCAGCATAGACATGATGCACTTCCCAACTTTCATCATAGACTGCTCCAAAAACGACACCGCCCTGATTGATAACCTCTCTTGCCAAAGGAAGGAAGACACCTCCTGAAGAGCTGTTCATACGCTCATCTTCTTTCGGATTCTTCACAGCAAGCACTTCCAGTACTGGCAGTTTATCTGCTTGATTCAAGATTGGACATACTTTCTCGCACAATCCACATTTGATGCAAGCCTCCTCATCTACTTTTGGATACAAGAAGCCCTCTGTATCCTCTTCTAATCTGACGCATTGTTTAGGACATCGCTGAACACAAGCTGAACATCCACAACAGTTTTTCGTATCTGTAATATGTATCATTACTTTGAAAATTTATGTAGCATACCAAGAGCCTTAGCCTTGACGAATACACGTTCATTGCTTGACAAGCCCAACATATATGCAGTTAATGAAACTGAAAGTACACATACAATTCCAACAACGAAAAATCTTATCACAGAGTCTTCCATTTTGAAATAGACTAAAGCTGGTAGGATGACCGAAACTGCGACAACCAACAGCACAGGTGAATAGATGTTTCTAATATAATCTCTGATTCTAATTCCTATTAAAGGACGAAGCAATACCATTCGCGCAATCTGCGTCAGAAATTCCATCATAAAATGTACAAGAAAGACAGAATATGCTGGAAGTCCCAAACGGAGACATACGTACGAAACCGGTAATATCATCAATAATATTGTTCCACAAATCGCCTGATACTTACGCACTTTGCCCGTAGCCTGATTGGCAATAATAAGTGGATTGGCCAAAGTATAAATCAAAGACGTACATAACATAATGCGCAAGAATACAATCGTATTGTCAGGTACCGTTTTCAACCAGACTGTCAATATAAAATTGGTTTCAAAGAGAACTGGTAAAGACAGAAAAAAGAGTAGATAGAACGAGAATCTTGCACTACGAAACATCAGTTTGTGCATTTCCTGTAATTCACCTTGCGCATACGTTTTGGTAATTTGAGGATTGAGCGCCATCTGGAAGTTGCCAACAAACTGCTGGACGGCATTCTGTACCTGAACCGCAATACCACGGGCTGCATTAACGACAGGACCAAAGAATACATTCAGCAGCATATTCAACCCCTGACCAAATAAGACACCAGCCAAGTTACCAAACATACTCCAACCGGCAAATCCCGTCATTTCTTTAAACAACGCCTTATCCCATACATGCTTATATTTAGTTTCCTCAAAATGCTTGTTACAATAATAGCTATAGCAAAATCGAATCAATATCTGTATCGCTAATAGCAGGAAAGCATACAAGATCAACTTATCAAATGAGAATATAAACAGCATATATACAATGGTCAACTTTAATATTACTTCCAAAATGGATATATAAGCAAAAGCTGACATCTTCTCATGTGCAACAATATCCGCATTATAAGGTACACTAATAATCATTACCACAGCAGATACAATAGAGCATTGTAACACCCAGAAGGCAGCATCCATTCTATCTACAGGTATCTGCATCTTATTATACAAGAACCATAAACCAACGGTTTCTCCTAACAACACAATTATACCCGCTATCATCGTATGAATCTGAAGTGTGGTACTAAATACTGTCTGCAATCTATTCTTATCTCCTTTACCCAAGGCAAAGGTGATATATCGTTGTGTAGCTGATGACATGGAACTATTGATAAATCCAAACATGGCTACAATACCGCCTACTACATTATAAATACCATAATCCTCAACTCCTAATGTATTCAAGACGACACGACTCGTAAACAGAGACACCGCCATCATAAAGAGCATACGGAAGTAAAGAAGCAATGTATTCTTCGCTATTCGTTTATTATTATCTGATGTTTGATTTGACATATATTACTTTCCATTTTTTTTTAATTCTCTGTTCTTCTTTCAAAGAACAAACAAGCAGTTGTCCATTCTTCTCGGCTACGATATAGCCATCTAAACCTTGAACTACCACCTTGCTTTCATCGGCTGCATGAACCACGCAGTTCTTACATTCATACAAGCGAATGTCCTTGCCTACCTTGGCATTGCCAGCCTCATCTTGTGGAAGCAAAGTACGGAGGCTGCCCCAACTACCTAAGTCGCTCCAGCCAATCTCTGCTGGCAAGGTATAGATTTCCTTCGACTTCTCCATCACGGCATAGTCAATGCTTAACAAGAACAACGTTTTATTAATATAAATCCACGTTGATATCAAACGGACTATCGAAGTCCTTCAACATTGCATGCTTTGTATCTTTCTCTGAGAGATTAGCATGTTCTGTTGGGATTTTCCAATCAATACCGAGGGTGTCATCGAGGATACTGATGCCACCATCGGCTTCCGGATGATAGAAGTTATCACACTTGTACTGGAAGACGGCTGTTTCTGAGAGAACTGCGAAGCCATGGGCAAAGCCCTTTGGAATGAAGAACTGAATATGATTGTCTTCTGTCAGTTCTACAGCCACATGCTTGCCGTAAGTAGGGGAGCCTTTACGAATATCTACTGCTACATCAAGCACTCTGCCTTTTACGCAACGTACCAACTTGCTTTGGGTATATGGTGGGCGCTGGAAGTGCAAGCCTCGCATCACACCATAGCTGCTCATAGACTCGTTGTCTTGGCAGAAGTGAACACTGTGACCTAAAATAGGAGTTACCTTCTCTTCAAACTCTCGCTCGCTGAAGCTCTCGAAAAAGTAACCACGAGCATCACGGAAGAGGCGTGGCTCTATAATGAGAACGCCTTCTATTTCTGTTTTTACTATATTCATCGTATTAATTTTTGTTCTTTCATAAGATTTTTTCGAATCACCCCGTCCCTCTTTCCAAAGAGGGCTCCACCGCTTTCCCCAAGCCCCTTTTCTCTTTGAGAAGGTTGGCTGCACTCGGCATAGTTCAAGCAAGCTTGGCTTTGCACTCATTTGCACAACCTTTCCCCTCAGGGGACAGGGGATGTAGCTGGCGACGCTATAGCTCTGCCAGAGTTTTGGTATCGTCAGCGGAGCCTATGCCCACAAGGGGCTGCCGATAAGAGTTTGACGCAATAGAATTGCGATTGTTTGTCGGCTAGCGCATTGAGAGCATCACATGCAATAGTACTTTTATGAAATCTGCTTTTTTTTCTTCTGTGTTCATAACGTAATCTTCTTAGTAAGTATCCAACCTGCCATTCTATTCAACTGCATAATGAGACAAAAAATCCTTAGGAGTCAAGACTTGCAATTCCGAAAAAGGAAAATCCTTAACGTTTCTGGTAACAATACAATCCACACCTATTGCCTTAGCTGAAAAATATTGCAATGCATCTTCAAAGTCCTTAGCTTGCAAAGCTACTGCGGACTTTACAACATTAGAATCGACAGATGCTATTTCGGCAAATTCAAACAAACTTGAAAGTACTGCATATATCGCTTCACCAGGGAACTTCTTTCTGCCTATATACGCCATATTGGCACAAGTTAAAGAAGATACATACAATGAACATCCTTGATTATATCCATAAGCCAAGATGGCTTCAGCATCATCACTAAAGCCTTCACGATCCAGATAATAATCAAGAACCACATTCGTATCTATAAATACCTTCTTCATTACTTGCTCAATATATAGTTTAATCTTTCATCCTCACTATCTTCTACACCAGCTAATACTCCTCGCATCTTTTTCAAATGCAAAGGTAACTGATATAGAGATGCTTTCGATTGCGACTTAGCAGACTTAAACTCCTCTATAAAGAAGCGAAAAGACTTCTTCACAACATCTGCCACATCCAAATTGTTTACTTGAGCAAATGCTTCTATGTCGTGATATGTATTATTATCTATAGTAATTGTATTCATAATTGTCTCGTTTTTATATGTTGTAAGCGATACAAAAATACGCTTTTTCTATGAAATAGCCAAAATAATTGATAATATTTAAGACTATTCATCAGAAATAGTCGCCTTCTCTTCAAACTCTCGCTCGCTGAAGCTCTCGAAGAAGTAGCCTCGAGCATCACGGAAGAGGCGTGGCTCTATAATGAGAACGCCTTCTATTTCTGTTTTTACTATATTCATCGTATTAATTTTTGATCTTATTATAAGAAGTTCTAAAATCATCCCGTCCTTCTTTACCATTAAAGAAGGCTCCACCTCTCATCTCGGTCTTCTCCCCTCAGAGAAGAAGAGGAAACCGCTCCTCCTCGTCGCTCTTAACCGCTACGCTATAAGGTTGACGGGGCATCAGAGCCCTCGCCATGTTGTGCGGGATGGGACCGCATGGGTATTAGGCATATCACCAACACAGCGTCACCACTATTTTACAAGTAGTTACACGTATCTGTTTTTGAAAAAAGTTATATTTTGTTCCTCATTGCAGTATCGCTCTGCACTTGTCGTCGCTCGAATGAGGAATA
>ERZ791800.338-NODE-338-length-44337-cov-52.183912_pt1 | contig 44337 bp, 54 predicted proteins | sample MGYA00510310_ERZ791800 | MGnify/ENA primary metagenome ERZ791800 (study PRJEB30046, sample SAMN00791954) | human gut metagenome | study: EMG produced TPA metagenomics assembly of the A metagenome-wide association study of gut microbiota in type 2... | reverse complement strand
AGTGCCTCTATCATCGAGCCATTGGTATAGGATAACAGCATTACCTTCGGGTTTTACACTTGCTTCGTGCCAAATGGCGTGCTTGAACCAATCAACGCCTGCGGCGAAAGCATTTCTTGCGGAGAAGTTTGCAACTGCATCCAATGCGGGATTGTATGTCAACGTTGCCGCCTTTCGTATATCTTTTTCGTCAATCATATTGTTATCTATATTTGTTAATAATGTTGTAAATCGCTTGCACGTCTTCGTCGGTAACTTTATGACTAAAACTATCCATGCCCAAAAGTGTGCTTGCCTCCGTTAGCATTTTTTCTCGGAGCTTACATCTGTTAAACTCGGCAATATCTTCTTCTGTCGCAATTGAACAATTAATATAACTGCCACTAATGCACCAACCATCAGATTTGCGGAATCTGACTTTCTTGCTATCTTCGAATTGTTTTGGCGTTACCTTTGTAACGGTTGCAAAATGCGGAAAGTCGCCCCACAAACGTGGGTAATACTTAATTTTATCGCCTACTTTAATATTAGAAAAATCAGCCATTGTAAGTCGTTTTAAAATTATCGTAGATTTCCAAGTCGTTCCACCATTCTTCTCTACCGAGTTCTACGTGTCTGTTTTCGGGTGCCCTGTGCTTCACAACTGCCTTTATCCACTCGTTAGGAACAACCGTATTAAACGATTGCAAGCCGCTGCTTTTCTTCGTCTTGCCGACTACCTTGCCGTCAATGTAGAGGTAAAGCGGATGATATTCGCCTTCAAAGCGGTAGCAGAGAGCTTGGAGCTGCTTGTGCTCTATCTCGCTGCAAAATGTCACCTTGTAGCGGTTTCCTCTATGCAAAGCAGCGAGTGCGTGCATAAAGTCCTCGTAACCAAAGTGCGTGTTCTTCTTGCCGTTCAGCTCGTAGAAGTATTGCTTGAAGATGTCGCGTCGCATATAGAACCATAGAAAGTCCATATCGTCGTCTGACATCTGTGGAATTGATTTATATACAATCTCCTGCCAGACGTGCTGCCGGAGGTGCGAACCTCTTGCGAAACCCTCAACCGCATTGAGGAAGTCGTGCACATTTAAAGAAAGATTTATCATACTTAGAATTTTTCTCTTATTTTCTGATATTGCTTGGCAAACGTCTTTTCCGTTACCCATGCGCTGTATCGTGTGCGGTAGTAACGCTTAGGCTTGCCTGAAACAAGCCCTGTTGCGTCACGAGGAGTATTCACGCTCATGTATATCTTTGGCACGATGTCCGTTGACACATACGATGTGATATATTTATCCGCAAAAGCGATATGTTCTGTCTCGCGGAAATTGACATTTGCAAGTGAGAAGTCTTTTGCCATGCTGTTATTCGGGAGATTTATCCGTACCTAAAAGGTGTTGATTGCCATCGTAATGGATGCAGTACTTGTAGACACCTGATAAACAGACGTAAGGGTATCGTTTATTGAATGTATTGTAGTTAGAGAAGAATTCACAACGCCATACGCTATCTTCGTTATATCTCACCAACACCTTGTCGAACGGCTTGAACGAACACTTAGGTTCAGCAACCTTAACAGGCTCTACTTGCAGCGTTTCGGGGTTATACTTGCCGCCATAGTGCTTTTCTTCCGCTTCAATAAACTCTACTCTCTGTTTGTCGGTAGCTTTTACAAAGCAATCCGTGGTGCAGACTTCTTCTTCTCCAAATGTATGGTCATCATAATAGTTGATTGTGGTATTAAACTCTGTGTAATCATCATTTGCCCAGCACTCAAATACAGCGTACATTTGGCTGTGTGGATTATACACAATATCGCCACGCTTGAAGAACTTGTCCCAACAACGCATCTTTGAAGAAGGATAGAGCACAGGTTCTGCATCTTCAAATTCTGCAAAATAAATGCCATGTGGCGAGAAGTTCTCACTAATTCCATTGGACAGAGTTACTGTAATAGGATATTTATCGTCACTATCCACACACTCTAATACAGTGTCACTAAATAGCGGCGAATATAGCTTTGTGCCTTTTGGCATATCGCGGAGTATTTCCGCAATGTTAATCTTGTTCCCCATTTTCTTCCTCCGTTTTCTCTGTGTTATACTTCATTTTGTAAGCCTGTATTATTGTTTCCTGCGCGCCTATGACTTCCAGCGCCTCTCGGTATTCCTTTATTAGTTTTGCGTATATCGAATTTCTACCAGCGAAGTACCACATACCACAAACGCAGGCAAAACAAAGGGTAAATAATGCTATTTCCATGTTATTCGACTTTAAACTTGTTTATGTTGTAAATAGTTGTTACTATTGGCATAAGAGTCAAGCCACCAAGACAGGCGTCGCTGTTAGGATTGTCCTTGAAGTCGTATGATATTGTACCACCGAAGCGCATCATCGTGACTTCAATCTCTCTGCCTTTGTAGTTGTTGTTGAGTCTTGCAACGCCTTCTTTAAGACGGTCGAAAAACATTTCGGGAGTAAAGTCCTCACCGAAACCAAACTCAGCGTTTTTGAAGAACTTCAAGCTGTTTGCAAGAGCCTTCGTCTTCTTGTTGTGAACGCTACATCTCGGGCATTCGCAGTAAAATCTTTCTTCTGTCATATTATTGTATTATTAGTTTCTTAGTATGTGCGCCTTCACTACCTTGTGGGCAGCTCGTGGCTGCGCTTTGTTAAACTCTTCGACAAACCACCGCTCGTACTCGTCGTGGAAACGTGGCTTGTGTTGTTTCTTGCCTTGGAGAGGATAAATATCTGCGATAAATTTCTCTCCATTGTCTAATGTCAGTACGGCTTTCATAGCTTACCGGTTTTAAATCCAAGCTCCTTTGCTATTGCAAGGAAGTCGGAGAGTTTGTCGGGCGATACATCGGTCTTCTTGCCTTGCGAATAGACAACACCATCTTCAACTTTGAAGTAAGCCTTGCCGCTTGTATCAATGTAACAAATTTCACTTTCCATATTACTTCACCTCCATGCTGATTAAGTCGTTGAAATCTTCTTCCGACTTGCAGTCGTAGCAGTAAGTCAGCGTACCGTCAGCATCCTTTGTGAGCATCATAATGCTGTTGCCGCTGCTAAGCAAGTCTTGAAGCATATCAATACGAGGATATATACTTACGCTGTTGTTCTTGATAAACCAACGAACGCCCGAAATAAGGCTTGCGGTGTAGCGCGCATACTGTTCGTCTACGCCCTTTTCGTAAGAAAAAAAGATGTAATCATCTCCTCTTATGATAGACCACGCATCGCGCAGCCTACCAACAAATGTTTTGATTGTTTTCTTCATATCTGTTGTTGTTACATGTTAAAGTTAATTTCCTCGGCAGGAACCATTTTGAAGGACTCCACATTCTCGAAGTTTATATCGTTGCCAGTTAAGGTTATAATATCCACTGTTTTGTCGTCAGTGTTTGGGTATATCTCGGATATTGTTTCCGTTGGTATAATAGTCGGTATGGTGTCACCTTTCTCGAACACCAAAAGAAAATAAGGCTTGTTGTTTTCGTTTGCCATCATTCAACCTCCTCAAATTTGCCATTAATCAATTTGTAATAGGTGTCTGCCTTGATACGGCTTCCATCTACCTGTTCTGTTTTTACGCAAATCGGCTTCCACATATCTCCTATCCTTTTCCATTCGGCAAGAGTTATCCAACTTCCAATAGCTGCTTTTGCTTTTGAGTCGCAACCTGCGCACATAACAACGGAATTTTGACCACTACTATCAATCTGAGCGTATTTGCCCGATGAACCAATCTGAGCGTAGTCGCCGTCATTGCTACTGTTGTTTGCTTTAATCTTGGATGGTGCGGTAATTTCTTTCAGCCGTTCAACGCCCAAATTGATTATGTCGGCAAGTTTTAGCTCTGCTTTGATTTTAATGCGCGAAGAACATATCTTTGTTGAATTATCCTCTTTGTCGATTTCGCCAGATTGTTCAACCTCAGCAAAACGAGAAGTTAGCATATCATAATGGTCAAACACCTCTATTGGCGACTCGCAAGCGTGAAAGCCACGGTTGCAACATTCAATATTGCCATCCATTTCGTATGTTTTGCCGACCTCGTACTGAAAATCTCGGCACTTAAAATCTTTGTCAAAGCCTTTGTAGGCGATAATTTTCTTTTCGTTTGTCATATTATTGTCTTTTTGTTACAATTTCCAGTGCTCCAAGCAATGTCTTTTCGCTAATTCCGTTGCCAGATGCAACGCCATCTTCCTTGATAGAATTGAGAGCTTCTTTGAGACATGTGATATCAGAGGCGAGTTGTTTTATGAGGACACTCATTTTCTCGTCTACATTTCTCACATCGTCACGATTGGCGTTTACCGAGGTTAGTATCTTGACGCAACACTCCTCGATATAGTTCTTTAACGTTGCTTCGTGCTCCTTCTTTATCTCCTCGACAACAGCCGACGAACGAATAGGGTATATGGCAAAGTCGCACTTTATTCTGTCATTTGGTGTTTTTTCGTTTCGGATGTGCACATCGCGTAACTCCATGAAACAGCTACCTATCTTTACAAGATAAACTCCTTCGCCATGTGGGTAATGGTCAAGAAAATAGCGTTCGTTCCCATTAAGGGTTTCGCTTTCTTCAATTACACCCAAAATCGGTATTCTTACTTCTTTTTCCATGAGTTTGTTTTCTTTTGTTTCGCCAGCATACGCTTGTACGCTCTACGTTCAGCTCGCGTCATGCCGTCTTTCTTGATTTCGTAGACTTCTTTATCCATTGTTTTCATAGATTAAAGTTCATTATATTCGTTGTGTTTTACAGAGTTTCCGTGAAGGAAGCCGATTGTATAGCCTAACGAACCCACCATGAAGGCGACGTAGGCTACGAGTAGTATTATTCCGATTGTTGTCATTGTTATTTGGCTTTTTTGCACCACAAGTCGATTTCGATGTAGGCTTCTGCCCATATCGCTTCCTCAACTGTTGCGTCAGGATGCTCTCTTAGCCATTTCTGTATCTCGTCTTTCAGTGCCATTTGTTGATGTTTTAGGAGTCCATTCAATTCCGAGCTTTGCAAGCGTGCCGTCCTTGTAGGCGTTGTATGCCATCTTCGCTTGCAGGCAGTTGGGGTTTCTGTCAGCAGCCTTGGTAGCTGCGAGGAGGTTGTTACGTTGCTGTTCAGCGCGTGTGAACTCTATTTCCTCTCTGTGTCGTTGCGCTTCCATGTGTTCGCTTGCCAAATCGGTTTCGGTAATCCTGGTCTTAATGGCTTGCGGTTTCGGCTCATTTGGAGTAGTAGCACCACTCTCTACAAGCCGTGAGAAGTTCTCGGGTTTCAGTAGCCAGTTGAAATCAGCAACCCATTTTGACGGGTTTTTGCCATTGAGGTAAGGGTCTGCGAGAGCCTTGTCAAGTACCTTCTGTAATGCCTTGTTGTCGTTGTTATATTCCGCAAGTCGCTCCTCGATCAGCTTCTTGCGGTACGGGGTGATGTTGAGCACCTTTGCCATCGAGGACTTCGTTTCGTCCACACGGCGGTTCCAATAGGCGACGAGCTTTTCGTAGTCTACCGTTGCGGCCTTTTCCTGTGGTGCGGATGCAGGAGTTTGAGGCGTGTTTGTCTTGCGTTTGTTACGCTTCGCCCAACGCTTGCGTGCGTTCTCTTTGTTGCGCTCGCAGCGTCTTTTGTATGAGTCGCGTTCCGCGTCCACGTCCGCCTTCAGAAAGGCGAACGCGACACGAACGGCTTGGTCGGCATCCTCGGACAACATCGTGCCGTCGGAAGCGTAAGCGAATACGGCCCTCATAAGCTCACCAAGTTGTATGTTGGTCAGCTCCTTGAAGGCTTCCATGTTTGATAAATCGAGGGAAATTCTGTTTTTCATAACAATGACTTTTATTTAGTTTGTAGGGCAGGGAAGTGACCCTACCCTACTATGATAGCATTTAGGTTGGCTTGTGCCCACAGAACGTACTTGCGAACGTTAAAAGGGCAGTTGGTCAGTTCCTGCTGACGGTGCGGGCTGTGCTCCTGGTGCGGGCTGCTGCGGAAACAGGGCACCTGGTTGCGGTGCGGGAGATGGTTGTGCAGCCGGCTTTTGTGCCGAAGCATGGTTTACGACGTTCCATGCTCTGATTTGATTGTACCATCGTCCGTTGTATTCGTGAGCGTCGATGTCGATTGACACTGTGACCATATCGCCCACTTTGAGATTGTACTGCTCGACACGCTCTGCGCCGAACACGTCAAAGGCGATGTTCTTCGGTGTCTGCTCGTTGGTCTGCAACACATAGGTGTTGACCTGCCACGGCTTGCCGGTTGACTGCGACGTGCCACTTTTGGGTGGCAGAGCTGCTATGATTTTTCCTACTACGTCCATGATAATTTTTAGGATTTAGACTTGTTGATAATTTCTTCCACGAAAGCGTTTGCGAGCTTCACACGCTCTTCGAGCAGCGCGACGTCCTCGTCGTTGCGCGGAATGGTTACGATATGTATAGGGTTCAGGAGCCACGGCGAATAGGATACAAAGTCCGTTTCCGTTGCGCCGGTGCAAGCCATCTCTGCCATTGTCTGCCAATAGTATTCGGGCTTGACTTCTTTCAGTGATGCGCCGTCGTGTATCTTATCCACATACATCATGTGGGTTGCGATGTTCGGGCACTTAATCTCCAGGCACTTCAAGTCCGCACCTCTTACGATGCCGTCGGGCGAGGCTGCGAAGTGTGGTATGGTATCGTGCTTGCAGGATGCAACCTCGAACACCTCGACATCGTTGTTGAGCTTGATGTAGGTCTCTCGGGCGTACTGCTCCTGCTCAATGCCGAACTGCATAGCCTTGGAGGTGAAGTTCGTCTGATGAAGGTAATCATCAAACACATCGTCATCGTTGAGGAAGTCGGGGTTGAACAGGCGCTCGGCGGCTACCTTGTACATATAACTCTTTGCCGTTTCGGACCACGCTTCATACTTCTTGCGACCCGACTTCATAAGATTGTGAACTTCAGAACCTGTAAAATTTCCGAAGCGGGAGCGTTGCCATGCAACACTCCTCTGCTCTACGTCGTCGACAATCACGCCTTAGCCTCCTTTTTCGCAGCATTGGCCACTGCGGTTTCGGCTGCTTTGGCAGCGACGTTCTTCTTGTTCTCTTCCTTGCGGTACGGCTTCATAAGCTCCTCGACGGTGGTATCGCCGTCTACAAGCGACTGTATTACGCCGCGCAACAGAGCAATCTGTTCAGCCTTGATTTGGTTGACGGTCTGCTTTCCGCAAATCATTATAACCTCCTCTTCTGTGATGCCGTACTCGTCCTTGAAGTAGTCGATGCACTTCTTGCGTGTAGCAATCAGCTTATCGTTGTCAGAGAGGTCGCCGGTGATGCAGTGTTGTGCTGCCTGATATACCTTATCGGTAACAGCCTTTGGGATAACAGAGAATACAGCATTGCGGTATGCGATAGCGTTTGCTGCGTTACCTGTAACGGTAATCATATCATCCGAATATCTCTTGCCACTGCTGCCTACGATTGAACGACGAACCTCGAAAGCGGTCGCCACATTGTTTTCCAAGTCCCAACATGTACCACGACTGATAACCTGCTTGTCGGTAATCTGAACAACCTTTGCTTCGGCACGGATATTTCCCCAGTTGGATACGATTAACTTAGCCAGATGCACGCTCGGGCCGGTGATAGGCTTGCCACCGCGAGGAAGGGCGTAACCGCAGCTCTGCGCTGTATTTACATCCATAGTCGCCATAGCGATTGAGTTGTTGATGCTTCGTGTAACGTTTCTCGGATATTGCTTTGCGGTTGCCACCTGCGAGTCCACGTTGGCACGCTCTACTGCGTCCAACTGAACGATGTTCTGATCATGCTGCACTTGCAGCACTTCGTATTCGTTATTTTCCATTTGCTATGCTGTTTTTATGATTATTGTTACTTCTCGAACACATCGAGTATCTTTGTTTCTACGAGGCGATTGATTTCGTAGTCAATCTGCGTATTGAGAAACGCGTCTACGACATATCTGCGTGCCGTTTCGATGTTTTTCGCCTGAACGAGGAAGTTTACGTTGGTCTTCTTTTCCTTGCCGGTACGCTCGTCAAGCGTAATCATTGCGACGGTTGCACGGAAGAATTTGTCGTCACCTTCGTCTTCGGAGAAGAACACCTCGGCATACGGAGCGATTGCGATTTTCTTCACGTCAAACTCGCCCGAGCAATACGATTCCATTTCCTCTGTAATTCTCTGTTCCGCTTCCGCAAAGCTCAATGCGTCCACGGCGTATGCTTCCGTAGTGATGCTGTTTGTGTTGTCGTCATTCTGACGTTCGTAGCGTACTGTGGTTTCGTACCACACTGCAATTCTTGTTCTCATTGCCTTATGTTTTTAGAAAATTAGTTACTGATATTTGAAGAAGATAAACCCGAACGCATTTATGTATTCGGTTGATGCCGAGGTTTCTGTCAATGGCAAGGCAGTATTTTATCATATCGCACGCTTTCGTGTGCGGCATCTTGATAAACGCCTTGTGCTTCTCTCGGAGTTCCTTGATCTTCTGTATGTGCAGTTCTGCTCGTGTACGAGACTCTGCACTTGCGCCCGACTCTCGTTCTCGGATGCGCTCATATACTTCGCTTATATTCATACCATATGTTTTTTATTCGTATCGCCATTCCCACTGACAGCAACAATAATTTGACTTCGGGTCTCGCTTCGGGTCTTTACACATCTCGGGCCAGTTTCCCCACTGGCAATCATGGCACCCTCTCGGTCTTCCCATGACTTTAACCCTTTGTTTTATTGAACACGTCAATCACCGACTGCACTATTGCAGCCAAGCCGAACAGCGCAAACACTGTCAAAAATGCAAAAATCAGTATTTTCATAATCAACATTGTTTTTTGATTTGCGAAGTTGCAGGATTTGAACCTGCTTGGTGTTTATTACTCCCCAGAGGCTTGGTACACGAAGGGCTGAAAAGTTATCTCAAACATAGAAAGAAAAAAGGACCCGTCGCTCCTTGCTTGCGAGCTTGTATAGCTTACCAGGCGCCTATACCACAACTTCATTGGACGACCGAAGTCGCCGCGACAACCAAGTAAAATCAAAAATCGGGATTCACACCCGAGAGTTGTCCTTTAGCAACTCATTTTTAAGTAAAAAATATAATAATGTACAAAAAACTATGCTTTTTTGAATGTGAGTCCAAGTTGTTGTGCGTAGCAGCACTCCTTGTCGGAGCGTTTCGTCTCGTCGTCGTAGTAGAGCGTAAACTTGCCGCCCACCTCGATGTCGCGAAAGTAGTTGCGCATATTCTCCAGGTACCATATTGCCTTGTACACCTTGGTGGGTCGCGTCGCAATGCGCATCTTTGTTCTCTGAGGCAGACCCGACATTACGCGAAATCGCTCCATCATCCATGTGCGCTTTTTCGTTTCCATGCTTTTTCGTTTGGCCTCGGGATTTGTCCTGATTGTGTTTGCGATACACCCCCGTGTCTTTTTGAGTATTCGGGCTTTCGTCTCGTCCGTCTGCTGGAGGCCCAGTTTTTTAACCCAATACCAGACGCTGCCGCTGTAAACGCCGTGTCTTGCGGCTATCTCCCCGGCAGAAGAATACGGGTATTCCCGAATTGTTATGTCTTTTAGCCATCCCTTGTGGCTGTAGATGTTCGTTTGCTTCACGTTAGTTTCTTTTTAGTTAAAAAATAATGTGTGCTATTCTCGCGAACGGCACACACAACCCATCTTAATACCATTAAATTATCAGTTACATATTCCTATTAACCCAATTAAAAAGAATTAGAAAGCAGGAGGAGAGACTGGAATCGAACCAGTATCATAGTCCCGGAATTCGTATAAAGTTCCGAGGACTTCGCCTTACCAATCGCGCACTCTCCTCTTTGATTATATAATATGACAAACACTGAAAAGTCTCTGTCTGTTGTTTTTCGCACCTTTATAGACCTTTTGCTTTGCCTGTGCCGACAATTCAGAGTTCGACATGGTTCATTCTATCCGCTTTCACGGCTTTCGCTACGTCAGGAGATGCTTTAATAGGTCTTTCGTTACTCGGCATCCTCGGGCGGCGGTCTTGGATTGTCAGTCTCGCGCCGTCCTATATGCCTTTCTTCTGTGTGTCAATAATTCAAAGAGCGTTTTTACTTTGTGGTCGGAAGCGGAGTCGAACCGCAGAAACCATCCGAGGCTCAGGCGTAAGAAAAAAGCTGGCGACTCAAAAAAAATCAGAACGCCTCTCCATACAATCCCTGGTACCCATCGTACCTTCCGACCTTGTTAAAAACCCGCTTGTCTTCGCAGATTTGCGAGCTGACAACAATGTTTTACCATCAATAATTTAAATTGTTACAAAATGTGTTTTCGCTAAAACAACAACAAATTTAAGTATTCTGTCGCGGAGGCGGTTACGACACCGCATCCTGTGGGGCTAACTGCCTATTTAACTTATGACTAACTAATTATGAGCGATATTAACCCTGTGAAAAATCTGACCCACATGTGCTTACCTTTGCACCACTCCGCGTTGTTTTTAAAACCTGCGACCACCTCGCGACGACCGCAGGTTTCGTTTCACGCCTGAAACTTGTTTGTCTAATAATCATAAATACGATCTAATGAATGTAGAAAACCGTCATCACGACGAAGCGATTAAAATATCGCCGAAACAAAAGACTTTAAAAACATTATGAATGTACTATTAACTCTAACATACTCTATTTTTCTCGATGAGCTTATCGATGTCGCGCTTGCGGTAGAACACCGTTGTGCCGACCTTGAAGAACGAGATACGTCCGCTTGAACGAAGGTTTTTGAGGAAGTCCATGCCCACGCCGAGGTACACTTGCGCCTCCTTGTTCGAGAGCCATATCTTCTCAATCTGTGTTACTGTCGTCTGTTTCATAATCTTGCCTATTTGATTTATGTTGTGACGGCAGTGCCGTCCGTTACCAGCGTTTCACGTATCCGAGTTCATGTGCTCGTTTGCGGATGAGGTTCTGAATGTCCGAGTCAAGTTCCCATTGCAGGGCACGTCTGACGGTTGCCACCCCTACTCCGCAGTCTTCTGCCAATTTAATTTGGCATCCTCGCCGAAGTTTTATTCTCTTTCTCTTTGCCATCTCGACTATAATTGCTACATTTGCATATTAAACATATATTGAGCGTTTTGCGAGCGGTTAGGGTTCGTTTCGCTGCGCTCTGTCAACGATTGCAAAGGTAGTAACAATTATCAAAATAACAATGTTTTTCTGATAAAATTGTTATCACCTTAACATCGTTTAACTTCGTGTATTATCATCTTAACAATAAACGCCCTAAAATTAACAATTATGCAGCCAAAGAACAATACAAGCGCAATCGAAAGGGTTGATGCCCTTATCGCGCACATCGGAATTTCGCAAGCCGCATTTGCAAGAAGATGCGGTGTTGAGCCTTCAAACCTTAACAAGCGTCTGTCGGGCGAAGTTAAGTTTACGGATAATTACTTTGCAAAGATTGCCCACGCCTTCAACGTAAACTTCGAGTGGCTGCGCAACGGCATCGGCGAGATGTTTGCCGAAGAAAAAGCAATCGGCAAGGCGCAGTTCGCTGCCTTCAACCAGATGCTCGACGCAAATTCAAGCCCTGTGTCGCAAAACGTCATCAGCGGCGATAACTATCAAGGCACGCAGACGATAAACGCCACAGAGGGCAAAATAACGGCATTAGAGCAAAAGATAGAAGCATTGACACAACTGCTTGCGGAAAAAGACAAGCTGACAGCAAGGCAAGAACAGGAAATCGAATTTCTTCGTGGACTTGTGAACAAGCAGCAGCAAAAGTGACCAATTTGGTGGACTCCACCTTTTACGTATTTATAATTAACTGAAAAACAGTATGTTTACAATAGTAAAAACATTCCATCTTGTATTGTTGGATAATTTAGAATTTAATTCTTAACAAATAATATCACCGTGGCTGAAACAAAGTACATATTTGTGACTGGCGGCGTTGTGTCTTCGCTTGGTAAAGGCATCATTTCGGCGTCAATCGGTAAACTCTTGCAGGCAAGAGGTTACAACATCACTATCCAAAAATTTGACCCTTACATTAACATCGACCCTGGAACACTCAACCCCTACGAGCACGGAGAATGCTACGTCACCGTTGACGGCATGGAAACCGACCTCGACCTCGGTCACTACGAACGCTTTACAGGCATACAGACCACTAAAGCCAACTCGCTGACCACAGGACGCATCTACAAGGCAGTTATAGACAAGGAGCGTCGTGGAGACTATCTGGGCAAGACAATCCAGGTTGTGCCGCACATAACCGACGAGATCAAGCGTAACGTGAAGCTGCTCGGACAGAAGTATCATTACGACTTCGTGATAACCGAGATCGGCGGCACTATTGGCGACATTGAGAGTGCACCATTCATGGAGGCAATCAGACAGATGAAATGGGAGATGGGCAAGAACGCCATCAACGTTCATCTTACATACGTGCCCTACTTGAAGGCTGCCGGCGAGTTGAAGACAAAGCCAACACAGCACTCCGTGAAGGAACTGCAGAGCGTGGGCATACAGCCCGACATCCTCATCCTGCGCACCGAGAAGCACCTCGAAGAGGGTATTCTGAAGAAGGTGGCAAGCTTCTGCAACGTCGACCTCGACTGCGTGATACAGAGCGAAGACCTGCCAAGCATCTATGAGGTGCCGGTGAACATGCAGAACCAGGGCCTCGACACAGCGATACTGCACAAGATGGACGTACCCGTCGGCGAGACTCCGTCGCTGGGTCCGTGGCGTTCGTTCCTCGAGCGTCGCAAGAACGCCACGCAGACCGTCAACATCGGCCTTGTGGGCAAGTACGACCTGCAGGACGCATACAAGTCGATACGCGAGAGTCTCTCTCACGCCGGCACATACAATGACTACAAAGTGAACATCTCGTTCGTCAACTCAGAGTTCCTCACCGAGGAGAACGTAGCCGAAAAACTCGCTGGTCTCGACGGCGTGATGATATGCCCGGGCTTCGGACAGCGCGGCATCGAGGGCAAGATTGTAGCGGCTCACTACACTCGCACGCACAACATACCCACATTCGGTATTTGCCTCGGTATGCAGATGATGGTTATCGAATTCGCACGCAACGTGCTCGGTTATGCCGACGCCAACAGCCGCGAGATGGACGAGAAGACTCCACACAATGTCATCGACATCATGGAAGAACAGAAGAACATCACGAACATGGGTGGCACAATGCGTCTCGGTGCATACGAGTGCGTGCTGCGTCAGAATTCGCGCGTGTTCAGTATATATAAAAAGGAGCACATACAGGAGCGCCACCGCCACCGCTACGAGTTCAACAACGACTTTCAAAAGGAGTTCGAACGCAGCGGAATGCAGTGCGTGGGACGCAACCCTGAGAGCGACCTCGTGGAGATCGTAGAGATTCCGGGCCTCAAGTGGTACATCGGAACGCAGTTCCACCCCGAGTACCAAAGTACAGTACTCCATCCGCACCCACTCTTTGTCGACTTCGTGAAGACTGCTATAGAGAACAAGGTTGCGGCAGAGAAGAAATAATATTAATCAAATAACAATTTTAAAAGTGAACAAAAACAACATCATCGGTGCCGTGCTTATGGCTGCGGTCTTCATCGGATACAGTATCTACAGCCAACCCTCTGCTGAGGAGAAAGCGGCTGCAGCACGTCAGGATTCGATAGAGAACGTGGCTCGCAAGAACGCCGAAAATGCTGCGAAACTGGCAGCTCAACAGAAGGTAGCCCAAGCCCAAGCGGCTGCAAAGGCTGACACAACCGCACTTTTCCATTCTGCTCTCAAAGGCAAAGCCACAAACGTGGTGCTGAAGAACAGCAGTGTAGAGCTTACTCTTAACACCAAGGGTGGCGTAGTGTCAAAGGCGGTTATCAAGAACTTCACCGACTACAATGGTAACAGTAACGTGACGCTCTTCGACAGCTCTTCGCAGAGCCTCAACTTCGCACTGGCTGCCAAGGAGGTAAACATCAACACTGCCGACCTCTACTTCACACCGTCTAACCAGACCGATTCTACTGTCACGATGACCGCTACAGCCGGCGACGGCAAGGAGCTCGTCATCAACTATTTGCTCGGCAGCGACTATATGCTGCACGCCAAGCTACAGACCGTAGGCATGGCTAACGATTTCGCACCGTCTGCAAGCCAGATGGACGTACAGTGGAAGGAGATGTGCCGTCAGCAGGAACGCGGCTTCACATTCGAGAACCGCTACGCTTCGCTCACCTATCACAAGGTGGACGGTGGCACCGACTATTTGTCAGAGGCCAAGAGCATCACCGACGAGAACATCGAGAAGAAGATCGACTGGGTGGCTTTCAAGAACCAGTTCTTCTCGGCTGTGATGATCGCCAAGAACAACTTCGCCGAGAACTCGCTCATGACAAGCGTTCCGCAGGAGAAGGGCTCGGGCAACCTCAAGCAGTACGAGGCAAAGATGAAGACATTCTTCGACCCGAGCGGAAAGACTCCGTCTGAGTTCGACTTCTACTTCGGTCCGAACGACTTCCGCTTGCTCAAGCGCGTCGAGGCTGAGTCTACATTCGGCAAGGACCTCGAGATGCAGCGCCTCGTCTACCTCGGATGGCCGCTCTTCCGTATCATCAACCGCTGGTTTACTATCTATGTCTTCGACTTCCTCACCGGTCTGAACATCAACATGGGTATCGTGCTCATCCTTATCACGATGCTTCTGAAGTTCATCACCTATCCTATGGTGAAGAAGAGCTACATGTCGTCGGCAAAGATGCGTGTGCTGAAGCCGAAACTCGAAGAGGCTACAAAGCACCTCAACAAGCCTGAGGACCAGATGCAGAAACAGCAGGCAATGATGATGGAGTACTCGAAGTACGGTGTCAGTCCGATGGCGGGCTGTCTACCGATGCTCATACAGATGCCTATCTGGATTGCGATGTTCAACTTCGTGCCTAACGCTATCCAGCTGCGCGGCGAGAGCTTCCTCTGGATTAACGACCTTTCTACATACGACCCCATCATCGAGTGGAACACGAACCTCTGGCTCATCGGCGACCACCTCTCGCTCACATGTATCCTTTTCTGCGTGGCCAACATCCTCTACTCGTGGATGACAATGCGCCAACAGCGCGACCAGATGGTAGGTCAGCAGGCTGAACAGATGAAGATGATGCAGTGGATGATGTTCCTCATGCCGGTTATGTTCTTCTTCATGTTCAACGACTACTCGGCAGGTCTTAACTTCTACTACTTCATCTCGCTCTTCTTCAGTGCTGCTATCATGTGGATTCTCCGCAAGACTACCAACGACGAGAAGCTCCTCGCTATCCTTGAGGCTAAGTACAAGGAGAACAAGGACAACCCGAAGAAGATGAGCGGTCTCGCTGCACGCCTCCAGGCTATGCAGGAACAGCAGATGGAGCTGCAGCGCAAGCGCGAAGAACTTGAACGCAAGCGCAAAGGACTTTAATATTCTATAATTGAGAGTTGAGAATTGGGAGTTATGATATACAACAATAATAATGTATAGTATCAATTGTAATCATTGGTAATCATAACTCTCAACTCTCAACTCTCAACATTAATAAACACCTCAACATCACAACACCTCAACATCACATAATCTTAACACCTATCACTTATGAACAAAGCTTTATCACTCGCTGTCGCAGCCACACTCAGTTGCGCCAGCCTGAACTCAGAGGCACAGACTATGATTGGCAAGACTACCGACGTTGCAGCTATCGCTAACGGCGACCGCATGAATGCCGAGACGCTTTGGGCTATGGGACGCATCGGCGGTGCTGCTGCTTCTCCCGATGGCAATACTATTGTCTATCAGGTGGGTTACTACAGCGTGAAGCAGAACAAGAGTCACCAGATGCTCTACACCATAAGCGCCGACGGCAAGAAACAGTGCGCCCTGACAACAACCGCTGCAAGCGAAACCGACGCTACATGGATTAATGGCGGCAAGCGCATCGCGTTCCTCACCGGCGGACAGCTCTGGTCGATGAACGCTGACGGCACAGACCGTCGACAGCTCACCAAGTCGGAAATAGATATCGAGGGCTACATCTTCTCGCCCGACGAGAAGAAGGTTATCCTAATCAAGTCGCTCCCCTATCACGAGAGCATCAAGAAGAACCCCGACGACCTGCCTTTGGCTTCGGGCCGACTCGTCACCGACCTCAACTATCGCCACTGGGACCACTACGTGGAGACCATTGCTCACCCCTTCGTGGCTGATGTCACAGCCGACGGCATCGACGATGGTACCGACATCATCGAGGGCGAACCGTTCGAGTGTCCGATGGCTCCGTTCGGAGGTACTGAGCAGCTCGCTTGGAGCCCCGACTCTAAGTCGATTGCATACACATGCCGCAAGAAGACGGGTGTCGACTACGCCACTTCTACCGACTCTGACATCTATCTCTACGATGTACAGACAGGCAAGACAAAGAACCTCTGTAAGCCAGCCGGATACAAGCCCATCCCCTACAACGCCACAAAAACCATGAAGACACAGCGTCTTAACAATCAAGGCACCAACCTCAACATGGGTTACGACACCAACCCGCAGTTCTCGCCCGATGGCAAGTACGTGGCATGGCAGTCGATGAAGAACGACGGATACGAGAGCGACCGCAACCGCCTCTGCGTCTATAACCTCCTCACTGGCGAGAAGACTTACGTGGCTGAGCAGTTCGACTCTAACGTAGATGCTTTCTGCTGGGCACCCAACTCGCGCAATCTCTACTTCATTGGTTGTTGGCACGCTTGTGTAAACATGTACCAAACCGACCTCAACGGTCAGGTGCGTCAGCTCACCGACGACTGGATGGACTTCGGTTCTCTCCAGATGCTCGGCAACACGGGCAAGATTCTCGCTTCGCGCCACAGCATCTCGCAAGCTGACGAGCTTTACATCGTCACACCAGGCAAGGACCCGAAGAAGACAAAGGTGCAGCAACTCACCTTCGAGAACAAGGCATTCTACGACCAGCTCGAGATGGGCAAGGTGCAGGAACGCTGGGTGCAGACTACTGACGGCAAGCAGATGCAGGTATGGGTAATCCTTCCACCTCACTTCGACCCTAACAAGAAGTATCCTACGCTGCTCTTCTGCGAGGGCGGACCGCAGAGCCCCGTAAGCCAGTTCTGGAGCTACCGTTGGAACTTCCAGATTATGGCAGCTCACGACTATATCGTCATCGCTCCTAACCGCCGCGGTCTCCCTGGCTACGGCTCTGAGTGGAACGAGGCTGTATCGGGCAACTGGACTGGTCAGTGCATGGACGACTACCTCTCGGCTATCGACGACGCTGCCAACAACCTGCCTTACGTCGACAAGGATCGTCTCGGCTGCGTTGGTGCCAGCTTCGGCGGTTTCTCGGTCTACTATCTCGCGAGTCACCACGACAAGCGCTTCAAGGCGTTCATCGCCCACGACGGAGCCTTCAACCTTGAGTCGATGTATACCGACACCGAGGAAGCATGGTTCTCCAACTGGGAGTACGACGACGCTTACTGGAACAAGGATATGACCGACCGCGCACGCCGCACCTACGAGAACTCGCCGCATAAGTTCGTCGACAAGTGGGATACGCCTATCCTCTGCATCCACGGCGAGATGGACTACCGCATCAACGCCAACCAGGGCTTCGGTGCATTCAACGCAGCACGTCTGCGCGGCATCCCAGCCGAACTTCTCATCTTCCCCGACGAGAACCACTGGGTACTCAAACCGCAGAACGGCGTGCTCTGGCAGCGCACCTTCTTCGGATGGCTCGACAAGTGGTTGAAGAAGAATTAAAAACTAAAAATAAAAACATAAAAATATGGAAAAGAAAACATTGCGCGACTCTGCTGCTCTTCGTTGGACAGCCTTGTTGCTTTTGGCGCTTGCTATGTTTTGCGCCTACATCTTTATGGACATCCTGTCGCCAATCAAAGACCTGATGCAGTCACAACGCGGTTGGGACTCAGATGCCTTCGGTACGATGCAGGGCTCAGAAACGTTCCTCAACGTTTTTGTGTTCTTCCTGATTTTTGCCGGAATCATCCTCGACAAGATGGGAGTTCGCTTTACAGCCTTGCTCTCTGGAGCTGTAATGCTTGCCGGAGCCTGCATCAAATGGTATGCTGTAAGCGACGGATTTATCGGAAGCGGACTTGAAGCATGGTTCACACAAAATCTCAATCACATCCCAGTATTCGAACAACTCGGAGTATCGCCTTTCTATGAAGGAATGCCTGCATCGGCAAAACTTGCAGCCTTAGGTTTTATGATCTTCGGTTGTGGAGCTGAAATGGGCGGTATTACCGTTAGCCGTGGTATCGTGAAATGGTTTAAGGGCAGAGAAATGGCTCTCGCCATGGGCTCGGAAATGGCTCTCGCCAGGCTTGGAGTGGCAACCTGTATGATATTCTCACCCTTCTTCGCAAAATTAGGTGGCGTAATCAGCGTGTCACGTTCTGTTGCATTCGGCGTGGTTTTGCTTTGCATAGCGATGATTATGTTGGTCGTATATTTCTTCATGGACAAGAAACTTGATGCACAAACAGGCGAAGCAGAAGAGAAAGACGAACCGTTTAAGATTTCAGACATCGGACAGATTCTTTCTTCTATGGGATTCTGGCTCGTGTCATTACTTTGCGTACTCTACTACTCTGCAATATTCCCATTCCAGAAATATGCAGTAAACATGCTACAATGTAACCTTACATTCTCAGAGGTACCGTCTGATTCATTCTGGGCTTCTCCGTCGGTTACTATCGTGCAGTATGTCATCATGCTCATCGTAGCAGCTACAGCATTTATGTTTAACTTCATGAAGAAGAAGGGAATGAAATACACAATGCTATCAATCTCAATTCTTGCCCTTGTAACCTATTGCTATATGGGATACATGAGACAATCGGCAGAATCCATCTTCGCTGTGTTCCCTCTCCTCGCCGTAGGAATAACTCCGGTGTTGGGTAACTATGTAGACCACAAGGGAAAAGCAGCATCTATGCTTGTTCTCGGTTCTCTCCTGCTTATAGCATGCCATCTTACTTTCGCTTTCGTTCTCCCGTCATTCAAGGGCAACGAAATTGGCGGAGTAATCATTGCATACTTAACGATTCTTGTTCTCGGAGCATCATTTTCTCTCGTTCCTGCATCATTATGGCCAAGCGTGCCTAAGCTCGTTGATGCCAAGGTCATCGGCTCTGCTTATGCCTTGATATTCTGGATTCAGAATATCGGACTATGGCTGTTCCCTTTGCTTATAGGCAAAGTGCTGACTGCAACAAACGAAGGAGTGACAGATGCCACGCAACTGAATTACACTGCCCCGCTCGTTATGCTTGCATGCTTGGGCGTTGCAGCTCTCGTAATCGGTTTGTTCCTTAAAGTCGTAGACAAGAAGAAGGGACTCGGACTTGAAGAGCCTAATATCAAGGAATAAACGTACCAAGTTCATTATTAACATAATAAAGGCTGGAAGATATCTCAGTTTTGAGGATATCTTACAGCCTTTCTTCTAGGTTCAAAGACATATCTACCAGTTTATTATACAACCATTTCTGTTGTAACATAATCATCAGCTGACAATACTATATCGACCATACTATGAGTATAGCTTTAGAAGTGTAGTATAATATATTAGCCAGCAGTTTAGAAGCATTATTGTCGTCTTTATCTTTTGAGAAATGTAAAGAATAAATAACGTATAGTTCTCATAACGAATAGTACAATAAATGGCATTACGGTTATGATAGATATAACGGCAAATCCTTCAGCTATATAGTAGAATCCTTCAATTCCAGGATATAGTTTGAAGTCAAACATTTCATATTCTTCGTCAGTATAATACACAAACCTATGAAATGTAGAGGTTTCGCAAATAAGAGCATATATCAAATAGCCTAATGCTTGTTGAAATGAGACAGATAAGAGCAATGACAAACCATTTATTCCAGTTAGGTGCTTTTTGCGCTTTTCCGTGTTCAAGACCCAATAACTGTAATATATCAGGAATACTGCCAATGGAATAAAAGCAAAAAAGAAAAACTCCATAGAGAGACCAATAACATATGGAGTAAATACTAATGATGATAATGCCCAAGACGCAAACCATTTGAGGTATGATTTCTTATATACCTTTTTGGCAATGCGTATTATAAGTCTTTTGTACCAACAACTTACTTTAGATTTGCTGTATCTGAGAAAAAGATAAATGGAGACTTGGATAACAGCAATGACCATTACAAGAGCATCAACGCAGATCTTCATATCAAGATAGCGATCAGACATTCCTGAGTGAGCATTAGCCATAGTGCAGCAACTTAGAACAATACAAAAAAGCATCAATAGTTTCTTCATTTTCTTTAAACCTTTTACATATTTCACATGAGGGTATAAAGTTAGTCGTTTTTATCGTAAGTTCAAAATGATTTAACTCTTTTTTGAGAGAGGCAAACCTGGTAAATATCTCCGATTGCTAATCAAAAAAGCCTTAGAATTGTTGTTCTAACCAGTCTTTCTACTACCCTCTCCACAAATACACCGGCGCATTGTTTGCGCCGTCTCTTTTCAGCACACCGATGGCGGTGAGATGCTGCAGCCATTTCTTTGCTGCGCTCTCGCGCAAGCCTGCCACACGCTGCAGGATGCGGCGGGTGAGGCAGGTGTGGGTGGCGAAATAATGACGGAGGAGCGAGAGTAGCTCTTGCTCGGTGTGCTGGCACGAACGGGAGGAGAAGGTGGCACGCTCGAAGCTGACACCGCTGCCCACCTCGCTGAACAATACACTTGCATGTTCGTCATTAGGGTCTTGCGGTACAAGTTTGCCCAGTTTCGCCCATGGTAATATGCTGTTCTTTAATTGCTTTCCGTTCATTGTCTTTAATCAATATCGAATATCCGCAACAGTGTTGCGGATTTTTTTCTATTATATAGAATCTTTCGTTTCGTCTAACAACTTGTCAAGTTGTGCTTGCAGTTCTTCGCGTTTTGGCAAATAGAGTTGGTAGCGTGCTACAAACAACTGATTTGTTATACCCTCCAAGGCATATTCCATCAGAAGTTCATCTTTCCTAGCTCCTAACACTATGCCAATAGGTGGATTGTCGTCGGGTTGACATACCTCAGTTTTGAAATAGTTAAGATAGAGGTTCATCTGCCCGATGTCGCCATGCTTTATCTCTGCTCGCTTTAGGTCAATCAGCACATAGCATTTCAAAATACAATGGTAGAACACTAAATCTACCTTGAACTGTCGGCTACCTATCTGCATGGAGTATTGTCTGCCTACAAATGCAAAACCACGCCCCATTTCTAAAAGGAATTGCTCCATGTGGTCTTTTAAAGCTTTTTCTAAGTCGCTCTCCTTATAGCGTTTCTGTTTTGGAAGTCCTGCAAATTCAAGCACAAAAGGGTCACGGATGATGTCTTGCGGAGTTTGTACTTGATGCCCCTCGTTAGCCAAGGCAAGAACTCCTGCCTTATCTGTACTTAGTGCAAGTCGCTGAAACAGACAACTTTTCATCTGTCTTTTCAGTTCCCTAACTTTCCAACATTCCTTGATGGATTCCTTATAATAGAACTGCATTTCAAGCGTATTATCACACTTCAACAGTTCATAATAATGGCTCCATGTCAATTTGTGGGACAGTGTCCCACATTTTGGGAATGCCAAGTATAACTTGCGCATATAGGTAAGGTTTGTACGGTTGAATCCTTTCCCGTTTCTTGCTGTCAAATCCTTTGCAAGGTTTACAAGTAACCTTTTGCCATATTCGGCTCTTTGTTTACCACCTTGTTCATATTCAACGATATACTTTCCTGTTTGCCAGTTGGCATCAAGCAATTCCGTATTGACCGCAGCAATGGCTTTAGACTTTGCCTCACCCCATAGCGTGGTTATGTTGTCTATCAACTTCTGATAGGCAGCATCGTTTATATTTGTCAAATCTTTATTCTCCATGCCAATCTTTTAGTCTTCTTCTGATAATTGTTGTATATCAATCATAAGCAACTTCCGATAAGTATATATTATAGGAACATGTTACAAAGATACTAATTTAAACCGACAAACCACATTCTTCTATTTCAAAAGAATAAAAAAGCCTTAGATTGTTGTTCTAACCAGTCTTTCTACTACCCTCTCCACAGATACACCGGCGCATTGCTTGCGCCGTCTTTCTGCAACACGCCGGTGGCGGTGAGATGCTGCAACCATTTCTTTGCGGTGCTGTCACCCAAGCCTGCCACACGCTGCAGGATGCGGCGTGTGAGACAGGTGTGGGTGGCGAAATAGTGGCGGAGGAGCGAGAGGAGCTGCTCCTCCGTGTACTGGCGCGAACGTGAAGAGAAGCCGGCACGCTCGAAGCTGACACCGCTGCCTACCTCACTGAGCAACGAGCGTTCAGGACGGAAGCGGATGTTGCGCAGACGGATATAGTCGGCACGCATCTTGTCGGAGGGCAGGTCGTCGGGAGCGTCGAGACCTACGGAGAGCGAGAAATAGCCCACACCGGGGAGGTGGAAGCGCGAGCCGCTGGCAAGTGCTCGCGCCATGTGGTCGCGCAGGGCACTGAACGCCGCACGCACGTCGGCTTTCGTGAGCGAGCAGCTTGCCTGGATGTCGTCCTCAAGTGCATGGTCCGACTGCGGTTCGTGCGCAAATAGGTGTACATACTTCTGTTCCTTTCCCTCGCCCTTGGCATTCTTGATGCCGTGAATTTCGTACTTGATACTCATAGTTGTGTTTTTCGTTTAGATTATTATTAATGTGTTTCTGCGCACAAAGTTATAACATTGCGCAAGCGATTGCAAGTATCGGGCAGAAAAAGTTGTGCTATAGTGTTCTTTTCCTCAACTTCCATTGCATGAAAGTGGCACATTTACGACGTAAAACATCATCAAAAGTCATCGTGCGGCGAACGCAATCCAATCGGGTGGCGGACGCAATCTGATCGGACGGCGGACGCAATCTGATCGGGTGGCGTACGCCGTCCGGTGTTTGAACATAATGTTTGGCACGACTTAAGCAGCACTTTTAGACTCTTTTCACAAAACTTTTACAAACAGAAATGCAGGGGTCTTAGGGATAATCTGTATCTTTGCAGAATCAGTAGCGGAGGTAAAAGCCTCCGCAGCAAGCAACAAAGAACGATATACGTAACAATCTTGGCGCTGCGGAGGCTTTTACCTCCGCTACTAAAAAACGCTACTAAAAGAACAAGAATGAAACACAACAGAATTACGAAGACGATAGCAGTGGCACTGCTCTCTCTCGCTTGCTCCACAGCCAACGCCCAACAGGGCGCATGGAGCGGCGACCTCAACGTGATGGGCACGAAGCTGCCGCTGGTGTTCAACTTCTCGGCTGACGGCTGCACGCTCGACTCGCCGGCGCAGGGCGCTAAGGACATCCCGGCGCAGAAGAGCGTTGCGGAGGACGGCACGATAAAGGTGACGGTGGCGATGATTGGTGCTACGTTCGAGGGCCGAATGGAGGGCGACTGCATCAACGGCACGTTCGCGCAGGGCGCACTGCAGCTGCCGCTCACACTGAAGCAGGGCAAGAATGAGGTGCGCAGACCGCAGACGCCAGTGGCTCCGTTCCCGTACAAGCAGGAGGAGGTGAGCTTCGAGAACGCCGGCTTCCGCTTCGGTGGCACGCTCTGCACGCCTGCCAACTGCACCAGCGATACGCCCGTAGTGCTACTCGTGACGGGTAGCGGACAGCAGAACCGCGACGAGGAGCTGTTCGGACACCGACCGTTTGCCGTGATTGCCGACGCTTTAGCGCGCAACGGCATCGCCTCGCTGCGCTACGACGACCGCGGATGGGGCGACAAGAGCACCGACTTCAGCCGTTTCACCACCGACGACTTCAAGCAGGACGCGGCTGCCGCACTACAACTGCTGCGCCAACGCTTCCGCCGCGTGGGCATCGTCGGACACAGCGAGGGTGGCACTATCGCTCTGATGCTCGCAGCCGAGGGCAAGGCTGACTTCATCGTGTCGCTTGCCGGTATGGCGGCGTCGGGCAGAGAGACCCTCCTGCAGCAGAACCGACTCGCGCTACAGGCGGCTGGCGTGGCACCCAACATGATAGAGAACTACTGCAAACCTATCGCCAAAGCGCTCGACGAGTTGGCTGCTGGTAAGGCTGTAGAGGAGATCAGCGATGCCGACGTACCCAACGAGATGAAGCCGGTGTTCAGAAAGACGTTGTTGCAGGGCAACTTGCCCTACATGCGCCATTTCCTGACACTCTGCCCCTCTGCACTACTGCCGAAGATAAAGTGCCCCGTGCTTGCACTCAACGGCACGAAGGACACGCAGGTAGACTGCGCGCAGAACCTCACAACACTTGAGAAGGGGCTCAGCAACTGCCGCCACGACATCAAGAAGGTGGAGGGCGTGAACCATCTCTTCCAGCATTGCAAGACGGGCATCGTCATGGAGTATCAGCAGATAGAGGAAACGATGGCACCGGAGGTGCTGGAAATAATAACGGAATGGATAAAAACAGTATGAACGAAACACTAAATGTACTTGAAACCCGCCGCAGCGTGCGCGGTTTCGACCCCGAACGTATGCCTTCGGACGAGCTCATCGAGCAGGTGGTGCGTGCCGGCGAATATGCCCCTACGGGCAGAGGTATGCAGTCGCCACGAATGGTGGTAGTGACAAACAAGGCGGTGCGCGATAAGCTTTCGCAGCTCAACGCCGAAGTGATGGGCGTAGAATCGGACCCGTTCTATGGTGCGCCGGTGATAATACTCGTGCTCGCCGACCGTGCTCGCCCTACATATATATATGATGGTTCACTCGTGATGGGCAACCTGATGAACGCAGCCCACGCCGTAGGACTGGGCAGCTGCTGGATTCACCGCGCTCACGAAGTGTTCGACTCCGTTGAGGGCAAGCTGCTGCTCGCCTCATGGGGCATCAAGGGCGACTACGAGGGCATCGGACACGTAGCGTTAGGCTATGCGCTGAAAGAACCCGCCGAAGCGAAACCAAGAAAGGACGATTATACGATTTGGGTAAAATAAAAAAAGAGGATGTATCAAAATATCCTCCCACAGATTTCACGAATCTACACAGATGGTTAGGTTGCGGAAGTACCCACGAAATTCACGGAATCCACAGAAAATAAGGATGCTATGGTTAGCCAATCTGTGTGGATCTGTGACATCTGTGGGAGAATATACTCAGCAATCAGTTCTGTGTATTCTGCGAATTCTGTGGGAGGACAATCGGATGCGTGGAATTTTGACACACCCTCTTATACAATAGTTAGCTGAGCTTCTCGTCAGACTCTTCCGACTTCTTAGAAGCAGTCTTGCGAGTAGTAGCACGCTTGCGCTTCGGCTTCTCCTCTGTAGTTTCAGAAGCAGTCTTAACGCCTGCCAATTCTGGGTCGATCATGATACGACCGCAGTACTCGCACACGATAATCTTCTTGTGCATCTTGATGTCGAGCTGGCGCTGTGGCGGAATCTTGTTGAAGCAGCCACCGCAAGCGTCGCGCTGTACGTAGACGATGCCGAGACCGTTGCGTGCATTCTTGCGGATGCGCAGGAAGCTTGAGAGCAGACGCGGCTCAATCTTTGTTTCCAACTCGGCAGCCTTAGCTTTCAGCACTTCCTCCTCCTCACGAGTCTCCTGCATGATCTCGTCGAGCTCATTCTTCTTCTCAACGAGTGCCTGCTGACGGTCAGCGATGAGGTCGTTGGTGTGAGCAAGCTCGCGCTTCTTGTCCTCAACCTTTACGTTAGCCTCCTTAATCTTTTTGTTGCAAAGCTCTATCTCAAGGCTCTGGAACTCTATCTCCTTGGTCAGTGTGTCGTACTCGCGGTTGTTGCGTACCTCGTCGAGCTGCTTCTTGTAGCGCTCTACGCTCTCCTCAGCCTCTGCTATCTCGCCCTGCTTCTGAGCGACAGCCTGCTGGAAGCTAACGATGTCGCCCTCGATGTGCTCCACACGTGTCTTCAAGCCTGCAATCTCGTCTTCAAGGTCCTGCACCTCAAGAGGCAACTCGCCGCGCAATGCGCGCTTCTCGTCGATAGATGAGAGAGTGGTCTGAAGCTGGTAGAGGGTCTTCAGTCTTTCCTCTACTGAAATTTCTGATTCCTTTTTTGCCATAGTCTTTGATATTTTAAAAATACATTATCGGATTTGTACATGTGTCGGCGATGAAACACTTCACGCCCTCACAACTGTTTTCTATTATCTCGCGGAATATCTCGCTTGTGAACTGCTCGCTCTGATAGTGGCCTATCACCGCTATCTGTATCTGCTGCTCGCGTCCGAAATACTCGTGGTAGTGCATCTCGCCCGTCACGAAAGCGTCGATGCCGGCATTCGCTGCGTCGTCGAGAAGGAACGAACCAGAGCCACCGCAGATTGCCACGGTGCGTATCGGGCGGCGCAACAGCTCATTTGCCTGCACACACTCTACGCCGAACACACGCTTAAGCAGGATGATGAAGTCGTCGGCAGCAAGCGGTTCGGCGAAACAGCCTACAACGCCCGAACCATACTCCACACCGTTCATCTCCTTCGCACTCATGAAGCGCACGTCCGTAAGCCCCATCTTCTCGGCAATCTTGTAGTTGACACCGCCCTTCGCATTGTCCATGTTGGTATGGAGCGAGAGAATGACGATGCCCTGCGCAAGAGCCTTCATCACGCAACGCTGCACATAGTCCTCACCGGTGAGGCGAGAGAGCTTGCGGAAGATGAGCGGATGGTGCGATACTATGAGGTTGCAGCCCTTCTGGGCAGCCTCGTCGACGATACGTTCAGTAACGTCCAGACACAATAATGCCCCTGATACTTCCGCCTCTGTCAATCCAACTTGCAAGCCAGCATTATCCCAACTTTCCTGCAAGGGCAGAGGCGCGAAACGTTCAAGGGCTTCAATTACTTCCTTTATTTTCACGCTATTCAGCCTTATGTATGTCGATAGAATATCTATTTAGAGATACAAAGTTACTACTTTTTTGGCAAAGCAACAGCTCTGCACCCTCTTAATTAGAATATTTTAACGACATCCGTAGGAGGGTATGGCATCCTGCCATACCCACGCACCCTTCACAGCATCCTGCCATACACACGCACCCTTCATAACCGCTATACTTAAAAAACAGCGTGACTACGGCAAGGATGCCGTAGCCTCCTACCGTTACAACTGTACGCTCTCAATGCGCAGCTTGACGAGTCCGGCAGGCACACGCACCTCCACAACGTCGCCAGCCTGCTTGTTGAGCAGTGCCTGGGCTATAGGCGATTTGATTGATATCTTGCCCTCGGTGAGGTTCGCCTCATGCGGGTTCACCACCATATACTTCATGGTGCGGTTGTTGGCGATGTTCGTAAGCTCGATGCGGCTGAGCAGTCCGACGCGGTCAGCCTGCAGGCGTGAGCGGTCGATGACGCGTGCGTTCTCAAGCACCTTCTGCTTGAAGCGTATCTGTCCTAACAGTCTGCCCTGCTCGCGCTTGGCAGCATGATATTCGAAGTTCTCGCTAAGGTCGCCCTTGTCGCGTGCCTCTGCAATGGCATCGCGCACGCGCGGCAGTTCAACGAGTTCAAGTTCGCGTAGTTCGGCTACCAGCTTGTCGTAGCCCTCTTGTGACATATATTCCATTATGAGTTTTGAGTTTTATCAAATATTCCAGTCGTCGGGATTGCACGTTGCCTCCACTTTGTTTTCAATATCATCGGGCAGCGCAGGGAAGAAGTCGATGCCCGTGATGCGCTCCACCTCGTCAACCGAGTTGGCATAGTCGCCCTTCGGTCGGTTGCCGTCACCATTCTTATATATAAAGCCGATAGCCTTCGGTTCGCCCGTCATACAGAGCACCACCTTGAAGAAGGCATCGGGCACCGAAACACGGTTCTTGCCGATGGTTTTCTTGCTGTTCTTGTAGAATATCGGACCGCACACGATGTAGAGCGCACCGTCCTGCTTAGCCCACTTGCGGCACGCTTGCTCCATCTCGTTCCAGTCGCCACGGTTCAGTTGCGGTGCCTGCGGACAGATGTTTGTGAAGAGGAACGACTCGTCCATAGCCTGCGCGCTCCATTTGTTGTCGCCAGCCGGACACATATGACCACGGTCGTAGCCCGAACGCACATAGTCGAAGTCGACAGCGCGCGGCTCTGACACGTCGGTGTCCTCATGAAACTTCGCATCGCTGCGCTTGCTGTTGCCCGTAAGACGCTCCGCGGTGAGGCACCACGCCACCCAGTTGGGCACACGGCGATTGCTGTTATACGACACGGTGTAGCCCGTGCGGCGCAGTATCTGTTCGGGTACCGATGTTAGGCGCGCCGGAACCTCCAGGTCCTTGTACTCTGCAGTCGCAGCAGCGGTTGCCGACGACTTCTTGCTGCCGGAAGAAAGGCTACTCTCGCCCACTCCGTCAGCCTTCGTATTCTCAACTATGCCTATAGCTGCCTTACTCTCGGCAAGCTTTGCGTCCATGCGCTTCGCCACTTCGCCGCAAGAGCAGAACACTGGCAGAAGACAGCACGCAACAAGTATTGTTCTTATTTTGTTCATTTTAGAGTTTTGAATTATGAACCCAACATTTCCTTCAGACTCTCCACGCGCCACAACCGTTCGTGCTCATACTCCTCTGTCTTTTCGTGCGCCCATATAGTATGAAAAGGCACATGAACAGCGTAGGCACCAATCTGCAATGCAGGAGCGATGTCGCTTCGGAAGCTGTTGCCAACCATAAGCAGTTCGGCAGGCGACACCTGCAGTTCGGTGCAAAGATTATGATAAGCCTCCTCCGTCTTGTCGCTCACGATGCTGACCACATCGAAGAAAGGTGCAAGTCCCGAACGGCGCAGCTTGTTCTCCTGGTCGAGCAGTTCGCCCTTGGTGAAGACAGCTAAGCGGTATCGACGTGCGCCATGTTCATCAGTCAGGTCGTGCAGATAGCGCAGAGTCTGCTCAACGCCTTCAAGCGGTGTGGCATCAATCTGAAGCAGACTCTTTCCCAACTCCACTATTCTGCCAATGATATCGCCAGTTACTGTTCCACGACTCACCCTCACCGCATTCTCTACAAGCGAGATAGTAAAAGCCTTGCAGCCGTAGCCCATGTCAGCCATGTTCGCCGTCTCGGTAGCGAAGAGAGCTGCTGACACCTCCTCCTTGCTTCCCCACGGGGCAAGCAGACGGCAGTACTCATGCTCAACCGCCTCAAAGTGGTTCTGCAACTCCCAAAGCGTGTCGTCGGCATCGAAAGCAATAGCGCGTATGCCCTGCAGTTTTTCGTGCAGGGTTGCGCAATCAGTCTTGTTCATCATTTACTAATTATCCTTCAGCGTTTACTTCGTGTTTTTCATTCGTCCATAAGCGTCGAGCGAATAGCGACGCGCCACTTTCACAGCCACCACCGTAGCCACAATCGACGAGCAGAACACGCCGAACAACAGTAGCACGAAGAGCACTACCGCATCAACTACCGTCATTCCGCCCATAATCATAGCCCACATCATAACCGCACCTGCGCCCACGGACGTGCCACCTACCATAGCACTGATGCCACGCGTGACTGCCTGTTGCACAGCACGGCGTGTGAGATAGCCCAACGCCTCGTGATGCGTAGCGCCGTTGCCAAGCATATAATAGTAGAACTGGTTGTGATGACGCAGTCCGGCGTAGTACATAGACAACGCGCGAGCCAACACATCAGCCGTGCCTGTGAGCAATATAGCAAAGACAGGCAGTAAGAAGCGTGCACTGAGAGCCCCTAACGAGGTGATGTTGACGAGCGACATACCCACGCCCGTAAGCATGGTGCCGACGAAGAGTCCGGCTATAGCAGGAAGCACATACGACGTAGAGCGCAGACGCGCCTTCACTTTCACCTCTATTGCCGAGTAGAATAGCATGATGATGACGAACACAATGTCGAGTGCGATGCTGTCCCACTGCACGAGCCAATAGACAATGGAGCCTATGATGCCCACTCGCAGTGCCATAGAGAACAGACCTTTCATCATCTTGCCCACCATGTTCACGCCTGCCATTCCCATCACTACGATGGGTATTATTATGAAAATGACACCGAGTGTCAATGCTATCCAAAGATTTACCATAGCTTAAATTGTTTGGTTTATAAGTTAACCCTTTTATTGCACACAGCGAGCAGAGTCTGATCGCCGGTTGCTACGATCAGCGCAACGCCTTCCGACCGCTTCTGCATGATATAGTCAGCCACGAGTCGGCATCCTGCTTCGTCCTGTCGCGATGTGGGGTTGTCGAGCAACAACAGTTGACGTTCGAACATACCAACGAGCGTAAGCGACGCTCGCTGAGCCACCGCCTCCTCCATCTCGTCGAAGCCCTTCTGCATACAGTCGTCAGCAACGCCGAGGCGCATCAATTCAGCTGCCACCGCCTTTGCCGAATAGGCATAGTCGGCGTTGGCTTTTAGGGCGAACTGACTCTTCGCCACCTCCTGCACAGTGAGCCCCTCAAAGTCGAGCGAGTCGGGCTGATAGGCGATGAACTGGCGGAAGTAGGTGCCCGTAGTGGCTGTGACGGGCTCTCCATCGATGCTCACCCACCCCGATTTAAGCGGTCGCATACCAAGCATAGCGAGCAGCAGAGCCTTGCGCGACTCTGTATTGCCCGTTACGGCAACCGCATCACCTGGCTGAGCCACGAACGAGACATCACTGAAAAGTGTCTCCCCACCCTTCACCGCCGTAGCATTCTTAAATTCAAATATCATCGTTGTTTCGCTTTCTTAGTTTCATTATTAAAGTACAAAAGTACAGAAAACAATTGTAAACAGGAAGCGAATGGACTAAAAAAACGGCATTAGTTTGTGGTTGTCAAAATGAAGAGCTAATTTTGCAACCTAATAATCATGCGTTTCTTAGCAGAAAGAACGTTTTTTTCATAGCAGACCAAATCAAAAGTAAGAATGACATTTTCAACACAAGATATAACAAAAAAGTGCGCCTCGCTGCCTGCCTCGCTGATTGCTGACGACGTGAACAGCGCACTGCAAATGCACCATTCACTTGTCATCACGGCTCCGCCTGGCGCCGGCAAGTCGACATTGCTGCCCCTGACCATCCTCTCCTCACTCGGCGAGGGCGAGAAGATACTCATGCTCGAGCCGCGCCGACTGGCTGCACGACAGATTGCGGAGCGCATGGCGCAGATATTAGGCGAAACGGTGGGCGAGACGGTGGGCTACAGAGTGAGGTTCGAGAGCAATGTGTCGAAGCGTACACGTATCGAAGTACTGACAGAAGGCATCCTCACACGTATGCTCGTAGACGATGCAACGCTCGACGGTGTGAGCATCGTCATCTTCGACGAGTTTCACGAGCGTAGCATCAACTCCGACCTTGCACTCGCACTAACACGCCAAGCACAAGAGATTATACGCCCCGACCTGAAGATTGTTATCATGTCGGCGACTATCGACGCCTGCGGTATCTGCGCAGCTTTGAAGGCTCCGCTAATAGAGAGCGAGGGACGCATGTTCCCCGTAGAGCTGCACTACGCTGACGAGGACACCGACCCGCGCGACATAGCCGCCGTAGCAGCCTCAACAACGATCGAAGCGTACAAGAAACACGAAGGCGACATACTCGTGTTTCTGCCAGGACAGGCAGAGATAGAACGTTGCTTTGAACTTCTCAGCAACTCTCAACACCTCAACATCTCAGGGGGTGCACTTGTCTCAAGTGCACCAACAACATCTCAACCCATCACCACCACAACACCTCAACACCTCTACACCTCAGGGGGTGCACTTGTCTCAAGTGCACCAACAACACCTCAACCCATCACCACCACAACACCTCAACACCTCACCATACACCCTCTTTACGGCAACCTCTCGCCAGAGAACCAGCGTCGCGCCATCGCCCCATCTGCACCTGGCGAGCGCAAGATTGTGATAGCAACTCCTATCGCCGAGACATCCATCACGATTGAAGGCGTGCGCGTAGTGATTGACTCCGGTCTGTGCCGTCAAGTAGTGTTCGATGCACGCACAGGACTGAGTCATCTTCAGACCGTGCGCATCAGCATGGACATGGCTACGCAACGCATGGGACGTGCAGGTCGTGTGGCAGAGGGCGTGTGCTACCGCCTTTGGACGAAAGCGTCGGAGCATCTGATGGCTGAGCAGCGCAAACCGGAGATTGAGGAAGCCGACCTCGCGCCGATGGTGCTCGACACGGCTGCCTTCGGCGAGAGCAACGCAGAAGCCCTTCCGTGGCTCACCATGCCGCCACGTGCCGGTGTGTTCAAGGCGAAAGAACTGCTCATGTCGCTCGGTGCTATCGACGAGAACGGAAATATAACGCCTATCGGCAAGCGCATGGCAGCACTACCCTGCCACCCACGTATCGCAAGAATGATTCTCGCAACAACTTTTCTCACCACCTCAACATCTCACCACAACACCACCTCTTTAGCTTGCGACATAGCCGCTCTGCTCGAAGAGAAAGACCCGATGTCTGACACTACAGGCAGCGACCTCACGCTGCGACTCTCCGCTCTGCGCACCGCACGCCGTAAAGGTCAGATGGGCAGATGGCAGCGCATAGCGAAGATTGCAGCCGAGTATCGCCGCATGGCGCACACCGACGAGGACAACCGCGACCCTGCACCTACGGAGGTGGGACTGCTCGTGGCTCATGCCTACCCGGAGCGCATCGCACACAGCACGAACAGCATCGGTAGCTACCGCCTTGCAAGTGGTGCCAATGTGCAGTTGGATGCCACCGACCAGCAGTCGGCTCACTCGTGGCTTGCCATAGCATCGCTCCATAGTGCACCTGGCACTACGGGCAGAGTGTTCCTCGCTGCACCGTTAGACCCAGAGGATCTGAACGCAGAGTTCGTAAAGGAGGTTGACAACATTTCGTGGGACACCAAGCAGGGCTGCGTGGTGATGCAGCGCGAGCAGCGCATAGGCAAACTCATGCTCAGCGAGAAGCCGATACACGATGCCGACAAAGAACAAGTGAAGAGCATAGTATGCGAGGCGATGAAGAAGGACGGACTGACGATGATGGCATGGAGCGAGAAAGCCGTGGAGCAGGTGCAGCGACGTGTGGCACAAGTGGCTGCGTGGCACCCCGAACTGGCGTTGCCCGACGTGTCGACCGAGCACTTGCTGAGCACAGCTGCCGACTGGCTGCCGTTCTATCTTGAAGAAGGAGGACGCGTGAAGTCGAGCGTTCAGGAACTGAGAAAGCTTAACCTTGCTGAGATAATATGGAACCTCCTGCCATACGAAGCACAGCAGGAGGTAGACCGACTGGCACCGACACACATCGAAGTGCCTACGGGGTCGCACATACGCATCGACTACCGCACTGGAGCCGAAGCACCGGTGCTGAGCGTGCGCCTACAAGAATGCTTCGGAATGGAGCGCACGCCGTGTGTTGACGATGGCAAACGACCGGTGCTTATGGAACTTCTGTCGCCGGGCTTCAAGCCCGTGCAGCTGACGCAAGACCTTGCCAGCTTCTGGCAGGGCACTTACTTCGAAGTGCGCAAGGAGCTAAGACGCAGATACCCGAAGCACTACTGGCCCGAAAATCCACTGGAAGCGGAGGCAGTGAGGGGCGTAAAAAGAAAATGAACGCTTATATCGTATTGATAAACGTTCATTGTATAAGACAGTAAAAGTTACGATTAATACATACGCGTCGGTCGATGCGGATGTCTGCGTCGGTCGATGCGGATGTCTGCGTCGGTCGATGCGGATGCCTGCGCCGGTCGATGCGGATGTCTGCGTCGGTCGATGCGGACGTCTGCGCCGGTCGATGCGGATGTCTGCGTCGGTCGATGCGGATGCCTATATATAGACAAATACAAGGCGTAGTATCTGCAAACATCCGCCAAACCTTAAATCTACAGGCTTTTTAATAAGCCTTTATGCGATAGATTATACCCAACTCCAAGCGGTCGGTGTTGTAATCGGTGAGCGTGCTGCGACGTGTGTAGTTGTACTTGCGACCTGCATAGGAAAGGAACACACGGAAGTCTTGCTTCTTCACTGGAAAGTACTCCAAAGTGCCCACGTAGCCATAGCTGCGACGATAGTTGTGCAACAGCTCGCTGTTGCATACGGTCGTGATGCCATACATGCCCTTCAGCTGAAGGTTCCACGATGGTGCGAACTGCCAGTCGGACTTGGCTGTTAGCGTGTGATACTTCACCTTGCCGAAGTGGGGATTGACCTCGGTTTCATCAGCAGCAATATTAAGCAGAGGCATCACTTCTGACGTGGCGATGCCAAGCTGGTCGAGATCGTCGAACGCACCCATATAGTCGAGGTAGCACTGTAACTTGGGCAGATTGAGTTGCTGTCCCAAGGTTATCATCTTGCTGTACTTGCCCTTGGCCTGTGTCTGCACTCCACACGACCAGCGCGTGTTGAGCATTCCGCCGAACATCGATCCGTTCCAGTTGAGGATATATACAAAGGGGGCGTTCGACTTCTTCAACGGTGCCACTTTGCTGCCATTCACTATCACTGGAGTCTCGCCATATCGTTCGGAAAACTTCTCCTGATACGTATTGCTCACCTCTACAGCTATCTCATGATTGGGCGTGGGATGATAGCTTGCCATCACACCCGTCATAAAGTCGCCCATATTGCCCACTACGTCCGAATACTCGTAGACATAAATCGGGTTCTCGTCAAACTCATAGCCGCCCCACAACTGCGCCAACTTACCGCCAGCAATGGTGAACTTGTCGTTGATGTTGTAACCCACCATCATAATATCGGTAGCCTTAGCAAAGTTGTCAAGGCTCTGACCTGCCGACGACTTATTTAGTCGGTGACGCAGACGATAGAAGAGTTTGTCGTTGATGGTGCCTTTTATCTCCAGACGCAACTGACGGTTGGCAAACTTCGAGTCCCACTCGTCGGTGCGACTGTCGTGCTCAGCCCTTACCGAACCGGCAAAGTTGACGTAAACATTGAAGGCATCGTGCTTCTTCTCCAGTTTGGTTATACGCTCGGCGATTGACTGCACACCGCCGTCATTGCCACCCATAAGCGTGTTATTACCCTGTGCTGCTGCACTTAAAGACACAAAAAGTGACGATATTACAAGTAAGAATTTGTTCATTGTTGTTTAAGTTAATTGTAATACAAAAGTACAAAAAATTATTGAATAACCTTTCTTTTGCAAAAAACAATCGCTCGTTTCAGTTTTTTTCTGTAATTTTACACTCTTAAAAACAATATCAATTGTGTAAATACAGAATATGAAGAGCTTACTTATAAAGGACACTACCGTCGACGAGCGTATGCAGATTGTGAAGGAAGCACTCGGCGGATTCGGCAATTGCGACTGCGAAGGCATCGACATGGACGATATGTACGATGACTACATCTTCGGCAGACGCGAACTGGCGGACATCAACCGCGAATTCAGCCAGCAACACGCCGGTGCGGTGAAGGCAGAAGACCGCGAAAAACGATCGGGATGTGCCATGCACTAATCTTTAAAACAACAACAATCACACAACGAACGATAAGAAAATGGAATTGATACTGAAATACTTCCCTAATCTCAGCGACACTCAGCGAGAACAGTTCGCTGCGCTGAAGGCTCTCTACGAGGACTGGAACAGCAAGATTAACGTCATCTCGCGCAAGGATATGGACAACTTCTACGAGCACCACGTGCTCCACTCGCTTGCCATAGCTCACGAGATACGCTTCCGCGAAGGCACAAAGGTGCTCGACCTCGGCACGGGCGGCGGCTTCCCGGGCATACCACTCGCAATCATGTTCCCCGACAGCCAGTTCAAGCTCATTGACCGCACGGGCAAGAAAATTCGCGTGGTGAACGAGGTGGCGCAGGCAATCGGACTGAAGAACGTAGTGGCTGAACAACTGTCGGGCGAAGAAGAGAAGGCGCAGTACGACTTCGTGGTGAGCCGCGCCGTGATGCCCCTACCCGACCTCGTGAAGATTATTAAGAAGAACGTGAACCGCAAGAACCAGCACAACGCGCTGCCTAACGGACTCATCTGTCTTAAAGGTGGCGACCTACAGGCTGAAACAAAACCGTTCAAGAACATCGTGAGCCTCACCGAAATACACGATATGTTCAAAGAGGAGTGGTTCAAGGAGAAGTATCTTATCTACCTACCCCTGTAAAAGTAAAAAGGTAAAAGAGTAAAAAAGTAAAATATAGGAGGTATGGGCATCTTGCCCATACCACGCAGTTTCCCAAAGCCACTAAAATAAAGAGGAAAGGCTTAGTTCGGCTTAAACGCCACCATAAAGAGACCTACAAAAAGAAAAGAAGAAATGCTCAAGATAGAAACATTCACATGCAACATGCTGCAGGAGAACTGCTATGTTGTTAGCGACGAGACCAAGGAGTGCGTCATCATCGACTGTGGTGCATACACCGAGGCAGAGAAACTCGCCATCGAAAAATACATCAACGAGAACGAGCTGCGCCCGGTACATCTCATTGCTACGCACGGACACCTCGACCATAACTTCGGCGATGCCTTCATCACCAGTACCTACGGTTTGCCGTTGGAGCTCGATGCATCTGACGAGGCTTACGTCCGCGCTGCCGACAAGCAGGCTGCGCTCTTCGGCATAGCTCTCACAGAGCCTATCGCTTCGGACGTCAAACCGTTCACAGCAGGTGCCCACCTCAAGTTCGGCTCGCACGACATCGAGGTAATCGAAACACCGGGACACTCTATGGGCAGCGTAGTGCTTTACATCAAAGACGAACGCGTGGCGTTCACCGGCGACACTCTCTTCCGTGGCTCTATCGGCAGAACCGACTTCGAGGGTGGAAGTATGCTGATGATTATACAGAGTCTGCGCATGTTCGTGCAGTTCCCCGACGACATCACGCTGCTGCCTGGACACGGTCCGAAGACCACAATGGGATATGAGCTGGCGCACAACCCGTACTTAGACCGATAGATGAAAGCAGAAAAAATAATTCTCGGCATCGACCCAGGTACGAACGTGATGGGATATGGTGTGCTGCGAGCCGTGGGCAACAAGGCAGAGATGCTGCACATGGGCGTGATAGATATGCGCAAAGACCACGACCCTTACCTGCGTCTTGGCAAGATACACGAGCAGGTGACGGCGATAATCGACCGCTTCCTGCCCGACGAGATGGCTATCGAGGCCCCGTTCTTCGGCAAGAACGTGCAGTCGATGCTCAAGCTCGGACGATCGCAAGGCGTAGCCATAGCAGCCGCTGTGGGACACAGCGTACCCGTACACGAGTATGCACCGATGAAGATAAAGATGGCTATCACGGGGCAAGGTCAGGCTTCGAAGGAACAGGTGGCTGCTATGCTGCAACGCTTGCTGCGCATCGAAGCCAACGAGATGCCGAAACTGATGGATGCCACCGACGCTCTTGGCGTGGCTTACTGCCACTTCATGCAGCAAGGCACCCCTGTAAGCGACACTCACTATAGCGGTTGGAAGGATTTCATAAACAAAAACCAAGATAAGGTGAGCCGCATCGGACACTAAGCAACACACACTACTGTAGCAGCTTTATAGCTGTAAAGAAAAACAAGAACGTATGAAAAAGTTGTTTATAATATTGGCACTTGTATGTATGTCGGTACTGAGCACATCGGCTCAGGAGATATACGACGAGGTGAGAAGAATTGAAAAGGAGGCAAAAGCATTTGCCAACGACACGAAAAACAATTTGGAGGCACGCAAGATAGCTACGTTCAAATACGATGCTATCTACTATCTCATCGACAAAGCGAGCCAAGAGCCTCTCTTCAGCGAGTACGAATTGGGTGTGCAGACAAATGCTATGATTGAATTTGTGAACCTCTTTGTAAGCAAACTCAGCACTTTAAAAAAGAACAAAGACAAGGATATGCTGAAAGCGGTGTTCCGCACAGCTACCATCAACAACTCACTCTTCAACGACGTTGACAAGGAAGTGATATACAGTTATGTGGACAACGAGAACTTTATAACACAGTTCTCTCTTGATACCGACTGGCCAAAAGCATTGGCAGAGGTGCAAAGCAAATAAGCTTTGCACCTTTTTTATCGTCCTACTTCTGGATTTTCGCCAAAGAAGTTGAGCGAACAGTCCGTCACATCGTCACTCTCCACCGCTATATCATCGATTGCACGCGTGTATAGCATTTGTTCGCCCGACTTTGCCGAGATTCTCAGCTTTAGCTTTCGCGCATCGGCATGTGGAAAGGTGTAGAGTTCGTACGTTGATTTACCTCTATATGCAAGCCTTTCCACGGCATGTGACTCCGTCTGACGCGAACTCACCCTGCCATATCCCGTTGTGGGGTCGAGCGTACTGCTACCGCCTATGTAGTAAAACGATAGAGTATCTATCTCTTGTGGTGTAACGTCGCTAAGCGTCACACGCAACTTGGCTATACAATGTTTCAAGGTGATGTCGTGAGACGCCTTACCTTTTATGTCTAATTCGCCATAATAACAATAGGTATCGGTAAGTTTGTTCTTCTTGAACGTTACGGTATTTGGCTCCGATATTGTAGGTGCGGCATTGCCGTTCTCCGCAACAAATACAAACGAATACTTGCCTTTGGGTATGGCAAGCGACACTTTTCCAAAATCATTATCGCTGCTGAGTTGAGTGATTGTGCGATAATTCAGACGCTCTCCTCCTGCATCGAACACCGAGAAACTCAATCGCTTACACTTGCTTTTCAGCGAAGCAGTACCGTTCTGCGCCGATTCTACACCGAGCACATTAAACTTCACGTTGAGTGTAGGTAGTTTATTTCCATTGTCGTCTTTGTTATCAACCACCACATCGCCACCTTCGTTGGTGCTTTCCACGAATTGTTTCTCGCATGAAGCACCAACAAACACAAGGGCAGCAATGGCAATGTGCACACAAATAGTCTTGATATTCATAGGTAGTAGTAGTTTGAAAGATTTGCATTTAGGCGATTACCACTTCGGCTTTCTGCCCTTGTAGCCGCTCTTATTGTTACGATTGTTGCGCCCCTTACGGCTATCGCGAGTGTCCATCTCGTCTCTGCCCTCGCGACGTTCAAACTCTGGGCGACGGTTGTTGCCGAAGTTGCGTCCGTAGTTAGGAGCCGGCACACCAGCATAGAGTTTCTGTATGAGATCTGCTCTACCTATGCGGCGTAGCTCCTGCTCGATGGCGCGGCGTTCCTCCGGTTTGTACCAGAAGAAGAACTGACGCTGTGCGAGCTTCTCTCGCGGAGTCTTTGCACTGAACACCGGCTCCAGCGTGTAGGGATCATAGCCCGTGTACCATGTCTCCGTGCTCACGGTCATTGGAGTCGGTGTGAAGTCCTGCACCTGCTCCAGGTGGAAGTCGAGCTGCTTTGTAAGCACCGCGAGTTCAGCCATATCCTCTTCTCTACAACCAGGGTGCGAACTGATGAAGTAAGGAATTATCTGCTGGTTGAGATGCTCCTCGCGATTGATGCGGTCGAAGATGCACTTGAACTCGCCGAACAACTTGAACGACGGCTTGCGCATGAGCTTGAGCACCGCATCCGACGTGTGTTCGGGTGCCACTTTGAGTCGTCCGCTCACGTGTTTGGTGATTAGTTCGCGTGTGTACTGGCGTGCTACGGCATTGATTGCCTCGTCCTTGCTACGATGCAGCAGCAGGTCGTAGCGCACGCCACTACCGATGAAACTCTTCTTTATGCCGGGCAGAGCGTCGACGGCGTGATATATCTCGAGCAGCTTCGAATGGTCGGTGTTGAGGTTGGGGCACACCTGCGGATGGATACACGACGGACGTTTGCAGACGGCGCACGCCTTTGGATTGTTGCCGTGCATACCGTACATATTAGCTGACGGACCACCGAGGTCGGAGAGGTAGCCCTTGAAGTCGGGCATCTCTATCACCTTCTTCACCTCCTCCACGATGCTACGCTTAGAACGGCACGCTATGAACTTGCCCTGATGCGCACTGATTGTGCAGAAGGCGCAACCGCCGAAGCATCCACGGTGCAGATTGACCGAGAACTTAATCATCTCGTAAGCCGGTATGCGCTTGCCCTTGTACTTGGGATGTGGCAGACGGGTGTAAGGCAGGTCGAACGAGCGGTCGAGTTCGTCAGAGGTCATCGGCGGATAAGGCGGATTGACAACGGCATACTTGTTGTCTACAGCCTGCAGCAGACGCTGTGCGTGCATCTTGTTCGACTCCTCCTCGATGTGCCGGAAATTGTCTGCTTGCGCCTTCTTGTTGCGCAAACACTCCTCGTGGCTGTGCAGCACGATGTCGTCGTCGCCAATGCCGTTGGGTATCTCCTTCTCACGGCAGAGGTAGACGGTCTGCGGAATGTCGTGCACTGCGCTTATAGGCAAGCCCTCGGCAAGGTTGCGACAGAGTTCTACAATAGGTTTCTCGCCCATGCCGTAGATTATCATGTCAGCACCCGAGTCGCAGAGTATGCACTTCTGCAGCGAATCCTTCCAGTAGTCGTAGTGCGTCAGACGGCGCAACGAAGCCTCGATGCCGCCCAACACGACGGGCACATCGGGGAATAGTTGCTTCAAAATCTTTGTATATACAATGGTAGGATACTCCGGACGACAGTCGTGACGACCGTCCGGACTATAAGCATCTTCCGAACGTAGACGTTTGCCAGCTGTGTATTTGTTCACCATCGAGTCCATGCAGCCCGGTGCTATGCCGAAGAACAGATTAGGACGACCCAGCTTCTTGAAGTCGCGGAAGTCGCCATGCCAGTCGGGCTGTGGCACGATAGCCACGGTGTAGCCCGCAGCCTCAAGTGTACGACCAATCACTGCCGCGCCAAACGAGGGATGATCCACATAGGCATCGGCAGAGAAGAGAATGACGTCGACGGAATCCCATCCACGCAGTTCGATTTCTTTCTTTGTTGTAGGCAACCAGTCGGTAAGACGGTATTCTTTCATTGTATATTATTTTCGTTATTAAATAACCTGACTGATTACTTACTCGCCATCAGTCGGTTGGGCTTCTGCATTCTCCTCAACGTGAGACGGAGCCCACTCGCGATAAAGCGCGATGAGGTTCTGCAGTCCGAGAGCCTTCATATTGTTATTGTAAATCACGTCAAGGCAAAGATCGAGCAGAGCCTTATCGTTCTCAACTGTGTTCTCGAGCAACGAGCGCACGTGAAACTTCAATTTGTCGAGCACTGGCTCATCTACAAAGCCATTGCTGTCTACCAGACCATCAAACAAAGAGTATTTACTTATTGTTTGCAGATGTTCGTCACTTATCTCTATACTTCTTGTGCCTGAGGCGTTAGCTTGGATTTTATACATGGCAATTCGTTTTTTGGTTATTATTACAAAATTAAATAAAACGGACGACATAACCAAAACAATTTGTTTTTTTATCTGTCTAATGCACGATATAACCTAAAGAGGTTTAATTAATGTCAAAAATAACGCCCATTATAGTTCCACATATAATAGTTTTAGTACTTTTGCAACATAATATAAAAGACTATGAAGAAATTTTTTATAATGTCATTCATGCTCATGCTTAGCGTATGCTTCGCCATGGCTCAGGGGAATCAGGCTTCGATTAAGTTCGACAAAGTGGTTCACAATTTCGGCACATTCTCAGAAGATGCGCCTACTCAGAAGTGCGTGTTCACCTTCACAAACACCGGCACAGCACCACTTATCATCAATCAGGCTGTAGCAAGCTGCGGATGCACCATACCTTCATACACAAAGGCTCCTATCAAGCCAGGCGAGAAGGGCGAGATAAAGGTGACATACAACGGCACCGGCGCATTCCCTGGTCACTTCAAAAAGACCATCACTGTGCGCACCAATGGTGTAACAGAGCTCACACGCCTCTACATCGAAGGCGTTATGAGCGAGACTAAGAAATAAGCAAAAACAATCATTACAAACCATACGGGGTGGGGAGAGAAACTGACAGACGTTTGCTCCCCACCTTTTTTATTTCAATACATACACTTATGATATTCTACTTCTCAGGAACCGGCAACACGAAGTGGGCTGCGAGCAAGACTGCCGCCGCCCTCAACGACCAACTCATAGACATAGCAGCCACACTGAAGCACGCCGATAGCGACAGCACATTCAGCTACGAACTGAAGGACGACGAACCCGTGGGATTCTTCTTCCCCGTACACGGTTGGCGACCACCACTGATAGTGAAGGAGTTCGTGCGCCGCCTACGCATCAATCAAGCTGGCAGCTACTGCTACGTCGTATGCACAGCTGGCGACAACGTGGGCGAGACAGTCGACATTCTGGAAAAAGACTTGGCGGAAGTGGGCATCAAGGTGCACAGTGCAATATCGCTCATCATGCCCGAGTCGTACGTCGGACTGCCATTCATGGACGTGGATAAACCCGAAAAAGAAGCCAAAAAGAAGCGCGAAGCCGACGAGAAACTCTCAAAGTTCATCGACGACATACGCCAACGACGCCACGGCATACGCGACATCCTTATCGGCAACTGGCCACGCATCAACAGCCGACTCATCGGTGATGTGTTCATCCGTTGGATTATCAAAGACACCCCGTTCCGCGTAGACCCCAACCGTTGCATCAGTTGTGGTCTGTGCGTCAACAACTGCCCCGTCAACGACATGGCAATGGACGAGAACAAACACCCAGTATGGCTACACAACGGCAAGTGCCTATCGTGCTTCGCTTGCTATCACCACTGCCCCACCCGAGCCATAGAGTATGGCGGAAGAACAAAAGGAAAAGGACAATACTACTTTGAAAAAGTAAAAGAGTAAAAAAGTAAAAGAGTAAAAAGTTAAAGATTTATCATTCGCGTCGACCGACGCGGATGCTCGTAACGGTCGATGCGGATGCTATCAGTAGTTTCTTTCTCCGAAGATATACGTACCGACACGCACCATCGTAGAGCGACATTCAGCAGCAATGTGGTAGTCGTGGCTCATGCCCCACGAACGCTCGCAGAAAGCATCATCGTCTGCAAAGTAGCGCGCCTTCACCTCGTCGAAGAAGTCGGCGGCAAGCATGAACTCCTTGCGTATGACACTTTCGTCATCCACGTGCGATGCCATCATCATCAGTCCGCATATCTGCACGTTCTGCAGCGCACGCCACTCGCCACCCTCAAGCAGCTCGCGACACGCGTCGAGCGACAGTCCGTACTTGGTCTCCTCCTCTGCGATGTGCAACTCCAACAGAACCTTTATCGTGCGTCCATGCGCAGCTGCCTGCTTGTTAATCTCGCGGAGCAACTTCAGCGAGTCGACAGCGTCAATCATCGAGATGTAAGGCGCGATGTACTTCACCTTGTTAGTCTGCAGATGACCTATGAAGTGCCACTCAATATCCTTTGGCAGCACCTCCACCTTACGCGACAACTCCTGCTCACGACTCTCGCCAAACACACGCTGTCCGGCATCATACGCCTCCTTGACGTACTCGGCAGGATGAAACTTACTGACAGCCACAAGTCGTACGCCTTGAGGGAGGCTGTCCGTCACCTCACGAAGTCTGTTTGCAATGCTCATACCTTACGGAGTTATTTTAATTAATATTTTATTAGGAGGGATAGAAACAACAAATGTTATCGCTACCCCTCCCCACTATTCGCCTTAAGCTTTAACCCTCAAACTCGGGCTTATCGTTCTTCTCTTCTTTCTTTACAGGCGCGTTGTGCTCAAACACGTCCATAATCTTTGTTTCAGAAATGTTCGCGATGATATAGTCGATAGCAGTCTTGCCCATAGACTCCTCAATGTTCTTAACGGCAGCGTTGAATGTAGCAGCCTGAACGAGGAAGTTTACAGCAGTACGTTTCTCCTTAGCAGTCTTCTCGTCGATAGTGATGAACGAGAGCTTCGCCTTGTACCAGCGGTCGTCGGTGTCCGAATCGCTGAAGAAAATCTCGCCATAAGCAGCCGGAGTGATGTTCTTCACCTCGAACTCGCCCGTTACGAACGCCTCCATCTCCTTCGTGATAACCTCTTCCGCCTCACCGAAGCTCAAAGCATCTACTACATACACTTCGCTTACCTTCTTCTGTCCACCATCTTCTGTCTGACGGTCGTAGCGCACTGTGGTTTCAAACCAATTTGCTGTTCTTGATCTCATTACTATTATATTTATTTGTTTCCTTAATTACGAACGACAAAAGTAACAATTAATTCTGAGATACGGAATAAACATACCCGATAAATAATATTTTTTAATCTCAATCAATCAACAATAAGGCGTTCGGCAAACTGCGGCTCATATAATATTGTTGTGTTTTTAACAATCTGTATTTCTTATGCAAACAAC